>SDBU01006046.1_pt1 | contig 14319 bp, 27 predicted proteins | sample 2277071 | NCBI WGS metagenome assembly SDBU01 (sample SAMN10397929, study PRJNA504765) | marine sediment metagenome | isolation source: marine sediment core GS08_GC12, 126 cmbsf | place: Arctic Ocean: Gakkel Ridge, Loki's castle | collected 2008
CCGAGCAAATATCAGAAGAGGAAAAAGGCGTAAGGGCGTGGACTCGAAATGTCCTCAATAAGCGTAGGCGAAAAGAAGAGGATACGCGAGATCAGAGCATGCTAGATTTTAATGACAATTAGAAAAACTATCCAAGGAGCCCGCCAATTATTATTCAGTGCTGTTATTGCAAGCGGATAATAGGTACCAAGGCACCCACCGAGCCGGGAATCTCTCATGGAATCTGTAAGCGCTGCAAGAAGCGAGTGGAGAAAGAGCTCGAGCGGGATCTCTGCATGGTGAGGAGGAAGACGCATGTTAGGAATCTTCAGTGCAAAATGGAAGAACGCCAAATTCGTGCTTGATTTGAGCATGCCGAATTGTCATATCTGCGGCAGAAGGCTGGTGCGCAACATGAGCACGGAGAAGGAGTGCTGCGTCAATCTGAGCTGTCAGGTGAGAGGTATAAAATTCAACATACCATATAAGCAAGAGGGAGAGGGATGAAACCGACACCCGGGCCGTGGACAACCGATGCCCAGGGAGCCATTTTCGGACCAGACGGAAGGCCCATACAGACCTGCGGAATATATGCTGTTCGATTTGGAGAAGGAACCGAAGAGGCATATGCCAACGCCCGCCTTATCGCCGCCGCACCGGATCTGCTGGAGGCGTTAGTAAAAGCAGCTATACCACTTGAGGCAATTCACGCCAGCGTGCATTGGGAGCTGGCAGAGGAATTGAAAGATGCGGTTGCCGATGCAGTATCGGTAATACGTAAAGCCATCGCCAAGGCAGGGGGATGAACAAGCTAACGGTCGCTCTGATCATTCTATCCTGTGCTGTAGCTATCGGTCTGGGAGGTCTTTTAGCCCTATTGGCCGATTTCCTGATGGGATTTTGATCGAAAAGGAAACGATATGAGAAAGATTCTTGAAAAATACTTACCACTCCCCCGCCTCGCCCGAATCTATCGCGCCATGCAGGGCGATCATGATGCCCAGGCTGTCGTAACGTTCGCCGAGATCGAGCGATACCTGCCGGCGGAAACTTTCGAGAAATTCCTCGAGGTCAACCAGCTGCCCGTGTACGAAACGGTGCTCAGATGAACATTACGGCAGAAGATATCAGCCGAGCGCAGGAGATCCTGCGACGTTGGCATACGGCGGCTATCGGCAAAGGCAACAAAGAGGCGCAGGCGGATATAAGGCATCTTATGCGCGTGCTTAGCCGGCTATACACGGGAAGCACGAAATGATGATCGATCTATTTTCGCTGGCTGCGATCGTGCTGCTTTTTGCGGCTGTAGTTATCACGGCGATTGACGAGACGAGAGAAGAGAAACGAGGAACGGAATAATGCCCGACGCTAAAGATAATTTCTGGCCGCGAAACCTCGATAGTTATCAAGAGCTTCTTGCCGAGCGCCGAGGCAAAAAATCTACAATTAAAGATCCGGTCATGAAGGCCATATTGGACTTCGATGAAGAGAAGCTGGCGCAAAAACCGATAGAAAAGAAATTTTTAGGTCTATTTGATGGATCGGTTAAATCTGAAAAAAGAAAATATATTTTTTGAGTAAAAGACTGGGAGGGGGACTAGTGGCACGGCCAGAGAGACATGATGCAGACTACTTTCCTTTTTACGCAAAGGACGGGAGGACGCTTTACCTCCTTCAAACCCATTTCGGCCTCGAGGGAATCGGTTTCTTTACGAACCTTTTTCGCCTTCTTTGCCTGACTCCTGACCATCATGTCTGTATTGAGGAAGAGGCAGAACGGCTATATGTTCTGGCAAAAATCGGGGTGATCGACGAACGGAAGGCTTTCGGCATGTTCGATCTGATGGCAAAAACAGGCAAGATCGACGCCGATCTGTGGCATAGACGACGCGTTATTGTGTCCGAAGCTTTTCTCAATAGTTTAGTCGACGCATACGATAAGCGTAAAAATGATTGCATTACAATTGAGCAGATTAGGAGTAAATACCCCGGAAACTCTAAAAAAGATACAGTTTCTGGAGTTTCCGGCCCGGAAACTCCGGGACCCTCAGAGACACCCCGGAAAACGGGCAATAATCTAGGGAAACCTTGTGAAAAACTTGTTGATAACTCAAATATAAATAAACAGGATGGCGCTTTTAAGAAAGAGACAGAAAAGGTTTCTTCCCCCGGAAACCCTGTTTCTACCCCCGGAAACCCTAAAAAAGATACGGTTTCTGGCTCTTCCGGGCCGGAAACTCCTGAGGCATCTCGAAAAACAGGCAATACGGGGTCAATAACCCACAAAGGAAAGGAAAGGAAAGGAAAGGAAACTAATATAGGCGCCGATGGCGCTATTGACGAAAATGACCTTTTCCATTCCGTCAAAGAAACCTTTGAATCTAAATATGGACGCTTTGAGAATTACGGTAAAGAGGGGAAGGCCATAAAGGGACTCATTAAGAAAGCAACAGACCTGGGCTTAGAGCCGGATATCGTGCTGCCGCAGATGATAGAAAAATTTTACAAGCTGACGCAGAGCGGCGATAAGTTCTGGCGAAGTCAGCCGTTCTTACCCAGCGCGCTAAACGCAAGCGGTATTTGGGCGAGAGTGAAAGTTCAGGCGGAAGGGAAAAGTCGAGAATCACCGGCAACAGATAAATACCTGAAAAAAAGGTACGGAATTGACACATAAAGATTTCATGCAGCAGGTCAAAGAATATTACGGGGATTATAAGCAGCCGGCCACGGGAAAGCTGGTTTATGTCTACATCTTGGAAACTTATACGGAAAAAGAGCTGGATCAGCTCTATGAGCAATTGCTTCATACGGTATCGGCTCAGTATGCCCATGTGCCGGATATCGCGACGATAGAAAAAACATACAAAGATATGCACGGCATATTTTATGGCGATCCTCACATGATAGCTACGGACTTAGAAGATATGTACACGATCAAGCCCGGGCTATTGGCAAAGAGAAATGAGAAAGAATTGATAGATCAATCAGAAAGCCAAAGCCAGATCCAAGAGAAGCCGAGCGCGGGAGATGAGGAGGGATGAATCGTCAACCCCATAGCACCGTAGTCCAGCGCGTTCTCCTGCACGTCTCCGAGCTCAGCTGGCGGATGTTCAAAAATCATGTCGGTAGCGCCTGGCATGGACAGGTGACCGAGGAGTTTATGGTCAGCGACAAGAGGGGCAATTACAAAGTAATCGAGCTCCATAAAGCTTACCGGATCACCTACGGCCTGCGCCCGGGCAGCTCCGATCTTGTTGGCTGGCGCACTGTGAAAATAAGACAGAAAGATGTTGGCAAAAAGATCGCTCAATTCTGTGCTGTCGAATGTAAGTCCGGGGCGTATGCCACGCTCAGCGACGGACAGGACAATTTCCTCCAGCAGGTGCGGAAAGCCGGAGGATACGCGGCTGTGGCGCAGTTGAATAGCGAGAAAGTCGTATTGGAGGAGGTACGGAAGGATGATAATAAAACTGGAAATATCTAGTCGTGATGATATGGCGGAATTAATAAAAATCTTCGGCATGCAGGGATACAAGGCGTGGCGAGAACAAATGCAACGGGCTTATTGGGAAGAAAAAAAATATTATTTCGTGCTCGAAATTCCTGTAGACGATGACACGGTAAAGATAATCAAAGATGAGGAGGCAACCGATGGCAATAAAAACAATCCTGACCTGTGATAGCTGCGAGGCAACCTTGGAACTTACAGGTCCTTATCACGTCGCCAAAGCGGCCATGAAGGAGGCTGGCTGGCGGAATGTGAAGGAAGGCGATGAATGGCGGATCAAGTGCGGGAAATGCCGGGGGGAGAAGTAGAAGGGAATGGAATTATATCCCTACCAAGAAAAAGCCGTTGAAGACATCCGCTACTATCTCCGCAAAGGTGGCAAGGCGCCGATCTATGTTTTGGCTACGGGTGGGGGGAAAACAATAATTTTTGCTTCGATTGCTCGCGGGGCGGTTGCCAGAAATAAACGAGTTTTAATCCTTGTCCACAGAAAAGAAATAATGGCGCAAACGCTGGATAAATTATTCCAGCTCGGCGTTACTTCCGGACAAATTGCATCCGGCAGACCCCGAACAACCGACTCGGTTCAGGTGGCTATGATTGGGTCATTAAGACGTAGACTCAATTTTGTGAGGCGACCGGATCTGATTATCTGTGACGAGGTTCATCATGTAGTCCCTGAAAATAGCTTCGGTCGGGTGCTGAAATATTGGAACGAAGTCCCCCGGATCGGTTTTACTGCGACGCCATGGCGATTGGACAATCGCGGATTGGGTGAAAGCTTCGATGAATTGATTCTCGGGCCGAGTATTGAAGAGCTTGTCAACGACGGCTATCTCTCCAATCCGATTGTATATCGCCCGCCTGAAGAAGTAGCTCTCAACTACCACGTCAAGCGAGGGGATTTCGACACGAAAGAGCAACAGCAGACCATGAGCACGCGGAAGATTGTAGGCGATGTGATCGAGCATTATCGCAAGCATCTTAACGGTCTGCCGGCGATATGCTTCTGTGTCTCGGTCGAGCATACAAAATTGATGGCCGAAGAGTTTCGGGCTATTGGATACCGAGCAGCCCCAGTATATGGGGATATGCCGGACAAAGACAGAGATCGATCTTTGAAGGGCCTTGCCGATGGATCGATAAGCGTGGTTACAAGCTGTGATTTGATTTCGGAGGGATTTGATACTCCTGCCGTAGCAGGCTGCATCCTTTTAAGACGGACATTAAGTCTCGGTCTTTACCTTCAACAGTGTGGCCGTGCTTTAAGACCCGCTCCAGGTAAAACCAGGGCAATCATATTAGACCATGTAGGAAATTATCAACTACATGGCCACGTATTAGACGACCGCCAGTGGAGCCTCTACAGCCAGGCCCGGGATCCCCGCAAAGAAAAACCTCCTACCACGACCACGTGCCCGCAGTGCTTCGGCGTGTGGCCTGGAACTCCCCGGACCTGCCCCGGTTGCGGGTTCCGGTTCTCCGACGTGCAGCGGGAGGTCAAGCCCCTGCAGGTGATAGCAGGCGAGCTCGTGGAGGCGATACCGGGTCTGGCTCCGGAGAAGGCTCAGGGTATGGCTGGGTTTCTGGTCGGTACGCAGGGAATGAGCCCCGATCAGCGGCAAAAAGCGATGTGGAGCAAAGCGCTGGAGATGGCTCACGATGGCGCGCCAGATGCACGCAGGAGGCTCGATGCGCTCAGGGCGGCGTTGGGCTATCGGAAAGGATGGACGCGGCGCGTGTGGACGGAAGTGCTAAGGAGGAGGGCGTGAGAGATCCTGTAAAAGACCGAGAAAATAGTCGCAAATATCGTGCCGAACATCCCGAGAAGATGAGAGAAAAAGCACGCAAACGGTATGCCGAACATCCCGAGAAGATAAAAGAATACTCTCGCAAATATCGTGCCAAACATCCCGAGAAGATGAGAGAACGGCAACACAAATATTATGCCGAACATCGCGAGAAGATAAACGAAAAAGTACGCATGCATTCCGCCGAAAATCGCGAGGAGATAAACGAACAACACCGCAAATATCGTGCCACAAAGCGAGTCCGGGTATTGCAGGCCTACGGCAATCGATGTGTCTGTTGCGGCGAATCACAGGTTGAGTTCCTAACGATCGATCACGTAAACGGAGACGGGGCCGCGCACCGCCGTGAAATTGGAGGAGGAGGTGCATTATACCTTTGGCTGATAAAGAACAATTTCCCCGAAGGTTTCCAGGTCCTTTGTGCGAATTGCAATATGTCCAAAGGAGCCAAAGGAAAGTGTGTACACGAGGAGGAGAGGGAAGCATGAAGATCACGGGACAGAAAGGAGCAGGACATGAAATGTGAAACTTGTAAGTATTTCAAAATGTGTCGGCTTAGAATTCGGTACATGGAAGTGATTCAGCTGATCGCCGAGGTCACGGATACCCAGGAGCCGCAATATAGCAGGGCATGCGTAAACATCAAAGGATCATTCGACGGCTGTGTGAATTATGAGGAGAAGGCATGAATCCCTACCACCGTATCCGCGATTTCCACGGCTCCCGCGCCAGGGGGGTGGGCTCCTCGGACATCCCCGTGCTGGCCCTGCTCCATCTCCGCTACGGCTCCACGCCCTACCAACTCTGGCGAGTGAAAACTGGGAGGGATGCCCCCTGGCCCGGCAATCAAGCCACCTGGTGGGGTACGCAGCTCGAGGGGTTGGTACTGAAACAGTGGGTAGGCGGCGCTTACGATCCCGATAAGGCGCAGACGTTCTACCGCAATTACCTGCGGCGCCGCCACACCGGAGAGCTCAAGGTCTATACCGAGGCCTGTCATCCACAATACAAGTTTGCCCTGGCCCATGCGGATCTGGTTGTCGAGGAGGATGGGGGGCTTATTACCGAGGCCAAGACGCATTCCTTTTTCGCAGCTAAGCGCACCGATGATCCTGACTTCGGCTATTCAGAGCCAGCAGGTGATCCAAAAAATGAAATCCCAGCGGCGGCATTTCTCCAAGTGCAGTGGCAAATGTTCGTATATGGCATCCGGGAAGCGCGTGTAGCCGCGCTCATCAACACGAACGATTACCGCGAATACGGACCGATTATCGCCGACGCCCGTGCCCAGGAGAAGCTCCTGACTCTCGCTCAAAAGTTCTGGGGTTTCGTCGAGCGCGATGAGGAACCCAAGCCCGAGACCTGGGGGGACGTGCAGAAGATGTTCCCGCAGGCGACGCAGACCACGGCGATGGTATCCGGTGAGGATGAGCTCACGGTCCTGGAGATGAAGGAGCGCAAGGTCAAGCTCGATCAGAGAATCAAGAAGGCCAAGGCGGAACTCGAGGACCTTAAGAATGCGGTAGGGCTCATGATCGGCGAGAATAGCGTGCTTGCGAGTGCCGAGGGTGAGCCGTTGGCGAAATCGTATGCGAAGGGACGGGATAATATCGCCCTGGCTCGGGTCAAGAAGGAAGATACTGCGCTGTATGCGCAGCTTGATCCGTTTATCACCCACAGCGAGTGGAGAGAGCTACGGTTCTGAGGAGGAACCCCATGACACTGAAAATAGCACGTGAGATTGCAGCTGGCTTGCGAGAACAGGAAAACGAAGATGATGATATATCTATTGCCGCAGTCGTCCTTGATGACCGGGTGGCGGAGCTGGAAGCGAAATACGAGACAACCGGCCAGAAATGCAACAGCGGCCATGTGAATAATCTTCCCATCAAGCTATGGGATTGCCCGGTGTGCACGGAGAAATTGCGAATGCAACGGGACGCCCTGCTTGATGTATGCAGAACGATATTGAATGGTCTGGAAAACGTCCACGTGGGTATGCTCCGATCCGAAATCGCAAAATACGACAAAGACTTGCCAAGATTCAAAGACATAACAGGCTTGTATAAAAAGATAAAACCGAGGGCGTCGCCCTTGGAGAAAAATAACACAGGAGGTGCTCGATGAGTAACCAACCGCAAACCAAAAACCAGACCGAGAGCGAGTTTTTCAACCTGGCCGGAACGGGCCGGAAAGGCATCGAAGATATGTTTCACAAGATGGGCGACGAGATCAAGGCCGTCAGCACGCCGAATATTTCAAAAGATTTCGATACCTGGAAAATCCGGGCTCTTGTCGAGATCGCCAACGACGACAACCTGAAGGGAATCATCGGCACGCGAGCTGGTATTTTCTCGATCTACCAGGGGATCGCCAAAGCGGCGACGATGGGCCTGCAGATCGGCGGCCAATTCCCGCACGCCTATTTCGTGCCGATGGGCGGCAAGGCCGTGCTGATCCCCTCCCAGGACGGATATTCATTTATGGCGACCTACGGCCCGGGGCGGGTGCTTAAGATCGCGCCCGAGCTTCATGAGGTCCATGAGAAAGACGAATTTCGTATCGATGACGCCGCCCGGACTTACGTTCATAATTTCAAGCCGTTCGGCGACCGCGGCAAGCTCGTCGGTTTTTTCACCGTGCTCGAATACGTTGACGGTCGGAAGATGATCCCTTATGTGACCATGAGCCAGGTCGAGGAGATCGAGCAGGGATACGGCAATCTGTCTTCCCCCGCATACAAGAAATCGAAGCTCGACATGGACAAGAAAACAGCCATGAAGAAACTGCTCAAGCCGGTGGCGAAAGAGGCGGAAGGACTTGCCATGATGATGGCCCTCGATGACTGGCAGTACGCGCCGCCGGTCGAGCCTATCGGGCCGGACATGCGGGACGTGACCGAACGTGTGGGCGATCGGCTGGATAGCGCTGCCGAGGGGATGCAGCCGCAAGAGCAAGGTAATGTTCACGAAGGGGTACAGGCCGGGGCAGCAAGCGACGGCAGACAGAGTACACCGAGATCGGGATCGTCCAGACAGGAAGAGCCTCCGAAACCCATCCAACCAGAACCAAAGAAAGAGCCGGGGGATTTGTTTTAACGGCATGGTAGTGGCGGGAGGCGAAGTAATGACAAAAACCGAACAATACTGTTACGACCAGGGACGCGGGGAGTTGAAATCTGCAATGAACCAACTCAAGGAATGCCAGAAAGAGAATAAGGAAATTCAGGCGTTATTTGATCTGCAACATACTCGAATGAAAGAAGCCACGCGGCTCTGGCAAGACGCAACAGGCAAGCACGATATTTTACCTGATCTAGGGGACCTATTGACTTGGCTCTTAGACGAGATAGATCGGCTGGAAAAGGGCAAGGATGAGGATTCTAAAAAGATAGCCAAGTATATTGTCACATTAGAACAACGCACCAAAGAGGACTGCAAGGCAAGGCTCGAAGACAAAGCCGAAATACTTCCCAAAGATGAAAGATGGGCGGGTCGAAGCTTGTCGTTAGATAATGCCTTGCAAGCCATCGACTCTGTAGGGAAGAAATGATACACGGCCCGGAGTTTTTCGTTCGATTCATCAACTATAGTTTCGGCGATGGGTTTCTGGTCATGGCTCCCACCGTGATTTTGATCATGATGATCATTATTCTAATGATTGCGGTGTATGCAGCGACAGCGCTTTTCTACCATGTAACTCAGAAGAAGAGGGCGAAGAGATTGATGAAATCGGTGAAAGGCGAAAGAGAAGAAGAGCTCCACCAGCTCCGAGCAGAGAAAGAGATGCAAAAGAAAGAGATCCGCCGGCTCCAGTACGAGGTGAATAAGTGGCGCAAGGCCGCGCCGATCGCCCAGGCATTCATCCGAAGAGCTGATGAGATAATACACAATCCCACAAGTATCAAAGCAAAGCAGGAAGAAGAAAATGCGTTGTAATAAACCGGCGACCTACAGTTTCCAGTGGCATGGCAAGACGCTGTATCAGTGCGAGGAGCATACACGAAATCTCCAGGCTTTGTGCGATCACATGGCATGGCCCTTGTGCGTGCATGTTTATACCGGCGCTAATAAATGCAGTGCGGAAATGAGCGAAGATATCGCAGGCGTCCGGTCGTAACTCCTGAGAGGAGAAAGATGAACAAGACCAAGATAGATTGGGCTGATTACACCTGGAACCCTGTCTGGGGATGCCTGAACTCCTGTCCCTATTGCTATGCCCGGAAGACGGCGCAGCGGTTTGGCGAGAGCTTTGAACCACACTGGAAAGAGAAGAACTTCCAGCGGGCTATGCCAAAAGAGCCGAGCAGGATCTTCGTCAATTCGATGAGTGATATTGCTTATTGGAAGCTGAATTGGTTCGAAGAAGTATTTAGGAAGATCAGAGAAAATCCACAGCATGTTTTTTTGTTTCTCACAAAACAGCCGGAATGCTATACGTATCTGGACATGATCGCGCCACGGAATTGTTGGTTTGGAACGACCATTACTCAAAACGGTTTTCCTTCAATCCCCCTGTCAGAGATTCATACAAATTTCATATCCATCGAGCCGATGTTGGAAGCTATCAATTTGGGCGATCGGCTTATTCCCGAAAAGCCGCTGGACTGGCTGATCATCGGAGCAGAAACCGGCAACCGCAAGGGCAAGGTAATACCAAAAAAAGAATGGATAGATGAATTAACTAGATTAGAGATACCCGTCTTTATGAAAGATTCGCTCATTCCTATTTGGGGCGAAAATCTACGAAGGGAGTTCCCAGATGCCCGCGATTAGTTTCCAGGAACGATTCGCGGGCCCGGTAGAGACCCGCGCCAAAAGGCAGACAATCCGCCCGAAGCGGAAACGAGAGATCAAGGTAGGCGATACGCTTCATCTGTACACGGGCATGAGGACGAAGCGGTGTCGGATGTTGGGTTCGGCGGTTTGTCTGGATGTCATACCGATTGAAATATCTGATGAGCACATAGCGATTAATGATGCTGGCAAGATTGAGGTTTTAAGGCGCCGAGAAGCGGGTCTAAACCGGTTCGCCCGACGGGACGGCTTCGACTCATGGGAAGAGATGCGAGACTGGTTCAAGAACAGGTATGGCCTGCCCTTTGAAGGCGTGCTGATTACATGGTGATGGGAGGGGGACTATTACGCATGTCAGTTTGTTTTCTGGAGTGGGTGGTATAGACCTTGCCGCTGAGTGGGCGGGATTCGAGACAGTCCTTCAGGTGGAGAAAGATCCCTATTGCCAGAAGGTATTGGCTAAGCACTGGCCGAACGTGAAGAGGATCGAAAGAGTAGAAGATGTCACAAGAGAAAGCATCGACAGACCAGTTACCCTTGTTTCCGGCGGATTCCCATGCCAACCGTTCAGTGTTGCCGGGAAGCGACGAGGCAAGGAAGATGACCGTTACCTCTGGCCTGAGATGCTTAGAGTTATACAAGAAATCAAGCCCTCTTGGGTACTTGGTGAAAACGTTGCTAACTTCCTCAACATGGGGCTCGAGGATGCGCTATCTGACCTGGAGGCCGAAGGCTACGAAGTCGCACCGCCGTTTGTTGTTCCTGCTGTGGGCGTGGATGCCCCGCACCTTAGATATAGAATCTTCTTTGTTGCCCACACCGACAGCCCAAGAATACGGGAACAATCAAAGTCCGACACCAGGAGCGGCTGTGAGACCTTCGCTGAGCTCTATTGCAAAGATGTGGCCTACGCCTCGATCGAGCGAAAGGGGCGATTATCAATACGACAGGGGCGATCATACGAAACCACGTGCGACTCTGAGCGGTGCTGTCAAGATGTGGCCGACACCATCAACGGAGGATCACAAGACAGATGGCCCGAAGGTTATAAAAAGACTTTTCACAAAAGAGATGAAAACCAGCGACCAGAGATTGAGGAACTTTGCGGGTCTTGGTGGACCACTGAACCCGATGTGGGTCGAGTGGCTCATGGGGTTCCCTCTCGAGTGGACCGACTTAGAGCACTCGGAAACGCTGTAGTGCCTCAACAAGTCTACCCGATGCTGAGGGCCATAGCAGATATTGAACTGGGAGGGGAACGATATTGAGATTTGCCTATGCGGATCCACCTTACATCGGATGCGCTCGAAGATATTACAAAGACTATCCCGATTATGATGGCGAGGTCGACCACAAAGAACTACTCGAAAAACTCTATCACGAGTTTCCGGATGGATGGGCGCTGAGTGCGAGCATGACAAGCCTGTGGGATCTGATTCCTATGATCCCGAAAAACTGGAAATGCAGAGTAGCTGCGTGGGTCAAGTCTTATGCCGGAAGGCCCGGTGATATTGCTGCTCGACGTCCAGCTTATGCATGGGAACCAATCATCTGGCGTGGAGGTCGTGCTTTGTCGAAAGGGACGTTTCAGAGAGATTGGGTGTCAGCTAATAATATTGCAGCGTCTCCGGGTCATCGAGCACATAGGCGGGGACAGATGTTCCCGGGAGCGAAACCTGACGAGTTCTGCTATTGGATCTTCGAACTGTTGAATATGAAACCAGATGATGAGTTTGTCGATCTCTTTCCGGGTACTGGTCGGGTTAGCAGAGCGTGGGATGTATACAAACGCGCTGGAATGCGTCTTTTTAGTTCGGCAGGAGGGGAACATGTCGCGTTACGCAGAGCATGACGAGAAGATAATCGAATTACGCAAGCAAGGATTTAGCTGTCGTGAGACGGCGGAGCGACTAGGTATCCCGCCGTATCGTGTTTATGCCTGCATGAAAAGAAATGATCTGGCTGGTAAATTGCACAGCAACAAGAAGAATAAGAAATCTGCCAGGAAACCAGCTTTCAGTATCCTTATTCTCGGCAACAACGAAGTCATGAAAATACTGCCGACCTCAAAAGAACAATTCCACAGATTGCTGAGGATTCTTCAGAAGGAAGGCGGCGAAGTTATTTAGGAGGAGGGTATAGCCATGCGGGGTACGGTGTTACGGCCCGGCCTCTGCGATACATAAAACATTCGATATTTATAGGCCATGATGGAAAGGAAGAGAGGTAACGTCTCTTCAAGGATGGCGGCGTCAGAAGCAAGGCCGTGGTTGAGTGGACACGGTGGACCCATTTTAAGCGTTCATCGGGCCCCCACTCTTCACAGAGGGGATGCACGGCATGGCCTTTTACGGGGAAGTGGACAAGTGGAAAGTCGCGGGTATGGGTACCCAGAGACCGAGACGTTCGTTCGAATCGAACCTTCCCCTTTTATTTAGGAGGAGGAGAATATGCCGGAAACCACATACACGAAAGAAGAGATAGATATTATCGGCGGTAAGAAATTGCTGACTGTCAGGGAAGTTGGGTATTTGCTAGGAGTGCATCGAGTAACCGTTCATAGGATGATCTCCAGGGGCAAAATACAGACAATCAAAATCGGCCGATCTACTCGAATCCCCGTAAAAGAGATCGATCAATTCATCAAATCGAATGCAAAATACAGAGGAATCAGGCAACTTCCTGACACCCCGCCTTAAAACGTATCCGCTTGTGTAGCCAGTATTTTGGAATACTTTGTTACATTCGGCTACTGTCAGATATTACAGGAGCCTGTAAGTTATTACCAGGTATAGATTAGCTACTTGCAGATATTATGAGATACTATCCATATCTACACAAAATCCGGTTCGAATCCTGCCCCTGCTATTTCTAAATCCTTACAGTAAAAGGACTTAGATAGCCCAAAATAATTGATGTGCCCAGTATTGACACGTTTTTAAAACTGCGTTAAGCTTTTTTCCGTGCCTCGATACAAAGAGCCGTTTTCTCTATATCCCAGGAAAACAAAAAAAGACATTATCGTCTGGTATTATCGAACCTATGACAAGAACGGCAAGCGTACTACCGGCCGATCTACCGGCGAGACATCCAAAACGCTCGCCCGACAGTATTGTCAGAAGCTAATTACCAAAGGCCGGTTGATTCCTCAGAAATTGCCTACGCTCGCAGAATGGGCGGAGAGTCGGCGATGGTGGATCTGGGATGAATGCCTGTACATCAAGGCTAGGCTCGCTCGCTCCGATGTAGATAGACCGGCGATCACTCATCGCTATTCCGATCTGAATTGCCAGGTTATGATAAAAAAAATCCTGCCGGCTCATGGCCATAAACGCTTGGACCAAATTACATACGAGGATTGCGAAAAGCTATTATTCGTCTGGGCAAATCAGAAAGTCAGCTATAAAACCGCAAACAATTGGGCATCGGCATACAGGGTTATGCTTGGCGAGGCCACCAGGCTAGGGTTGATTGATGAAAACCCCTGGGGCCGAGTGCTGTCATTATCTCCTAGTACAAAACGGCGAGGTATTCTCACGATGGCCGAGGCCCGACAGCTCCTGAATCCGGCGACGATAGACAAAGTATGGGATGAGCATCACATGTACTATACGATCAATTTAATTGCAGCCCTCACGGCCATGAGGCAGGGAGAGGTGCTTGCATTACGTCGAGAGAATATATTTCCCGATCATCTATACGTAGAACATTCCTGGTCTGCGAAATATGGCCAGGGAAAAACAAAAACAAAAGTGATAGCCGATATCCCGATCCCGGTGTTTTTGTTTCGGGAGCTTGAGCGATATTTAGGATGGGGCGATTACGTATTCAGTTTCAATAGCGGCACGCGACCGGCCACGGGGAATCGAGTAACTGAATGGCTCTATCGCGCCATGCGCAATATCGGCATCTCGGAGCATGAGCGGAGAGAGCGGAATCTCACCTTCCATAGCTGGCGGCATTTTTTCAATACCTATCTGCGGAGTCGGGGCGTGCCGGATTCAAAGATTAAAGCTGTGACGCGCCACGCAACGCAGGAAATGACCGAGCACTATACAGAATTTCGGTTGGAGGATTATCGAGAGGTGTACGACGCCCAGGACGGGTTGGGGGAATTGATTAAGGAGGAGGAATAATTATGTTCGCCTCCACATCGAACTTCTTAATTTCGCTGTGGCCTTTCCAGCCGGGTGTTTCGATGTATATTTGCAAAAACCACAATCCT
>SDBU01006047.1_pt1 | contig 14319 bp, 11 predicted proteins | sample 2277071 | NCBI WGS metagenome assembly SDBU01 (sample SAMN10397929, study PRJNA504765) | marine sediment metagenome | isolation source: marine sediment core GS08_GC12, 126 cmbsf | place: Arctic Ocean: Gakkel Ridge, Loki's castle | collected 2008
TGTATATTTGGCAATTTTGTTAAAGTCCCAACCATCAAATGCTTTTCTATAGTTTTCACGTTTTTTTAGAACAGTACTCCAAGATAGTCCTGCTTGAGCTCCTTCAAGAATCAAGAATTCAAACAGAGCTCTATCATCATGAGTAGGAACTCCCCATTCTTTATCGTGATAATTACAATACAGAGAACCTTCTTTCTCTTTTGATATCCATTGGCAACGTTTCATTATTTTTCCTCCGCTTCGTACCATAACTCTACAATTCCATTCCTATGAGCAACTGTGCCCCGGCCCCACTAGTAGTATCATTTGTTAAGTTGGAGTCAACGAAATGAGTGGTAAATAGGGTAAATAGGGACAGCACCCATTTATTGATTCTTACTTGTGGGACAATATACCTGTATCGTTTAAGAAGTATTCTTGAGGATATCTTTGAGTCGTTACAGGAACTTTGCAAAATCAGTTTTACTTTTGAGTAATATCATGAGACCATACCATCATAAATATCTTTGAGTCCTTAAATCCATGGCCAAAGTGAGACCAGGCAGATCCCCCGAGTTACCAGGGGATTCTTAGCAGTCCAACAACTATGTCATTCCTTCCAAGTCTAATCACAATATTTTTGATATCCGCCAGCGAAAGAGACGAAGGATAACCAAGGATGAGGATGCTGCGTTCTCCAGGATGCAGTACCTTTTCATATTGACTCGCCCCCGTATTTATTTTAAGTTGATATATATACCCTCCATAGGACTCCACGTAGTACCTGCCATTTAGGTAATCCATCTCAAATGGAATGCGAGAATCATTGTATAAATAAATTACTAACCTGCCTGGATAGACAAAGTCAAAAAAGCCATATGAGTAGAGAGAGGAGTCTGCTTTTTCTATCCCCTCCTCCTCATATCGGCTGACGTACATCTCGCCATTGTCAACACTAATCTTGAAAGCATGCTCCGGTTGAGAAGGAATTACCATTCTCTCCCCGTAGAAGTCAGGTATTATCTCTACTCCTTCATGTTTTATGACAATATTCTTTTCTTTCTCAAACGATGCTGGCATAGCAACAAAAAGAAGAGTAAATCCTACCATCACAAGAGCCAGGACTCCTGCCTGTCCTTTCATGTGAGTTCTTTCGTTCTGGGTCATTCTATCATTCTTCCCTAGCCTAGCAATTGTAAAATAGAAACAACGCCCATTAATTGATTCCTACTTGTGGGACAATATACCTGTATCTTAAAAAAGTCTCTTCGAGTATAACTTTTGAGCCGTTGTAGATATTGCCTTAAGCCATCTTTGTTTTCAGAAACACATTCCTGATAATTTTCTCTTTGAGTAACATGATGAGGAAAACCTATTACTAGAACTCTTGATATGCGTGGCATGCCAGAAGTTCGCAGCAATGAATCAATCCGTCAATAGTAATAGGCTGTCCCTATTTTTTCCGTTTTCTCCTGATCCCACATCCCGCCAGCTCCTCAAGAGTATCTTGTCCTATAGGCCGGTTCTTCCGGAAGACAAATGTCGAGATGGACAAACGCTTCCTGAGTTCCTCTGCGGTGTAAAATGCGCCGCCGTCGGGTGCATCCTCTGGTTCGGCACCTTTTCAGTCGTGGCATTGTCCTTTTGCCGATCACACAAAGGCCGAGCTGTTGAGGAACTCTTCGACGATGGCGACTGCATTCTCGGTCGGGGTCTCCGGTCGAAGCGGCTTGGCCGGCGCTAGGATATAGCCGCCACCTCTGCCCATTTCGCTGCGGAGACGTCGTATCTCCTGGCGGATCTCATGAGGCGTCCCAAAGGGAATCGTGGATTGACTCCCGAGACCTCCCCAGAACGTTATCTTGTCGCCCGACGCCTTGTTGAGTGCGTATGGATTCATGCCGGCGGCCTCCGGCTGAACGCTCTCGAGGACGTCCAGGCCGATCTCGACAATGTCGCCCATGATGGCCGCCACACTTCCGCAACAGTGCATTATGGCCAGCTTGTTCTGTCGGTGGATCACATCGAAGATCCGGGCATAACGCGGCTTGTAGAATCTCCGCCACCGTTCGGGCCCGATCATGACGCCTCGCTGGTTTCCCCAGTCGTCACCCATCATGATCGCATCGGTCGGTATGTCCGCGCATTTTCCACCAGCGCTAGGGTTAGATCGGTAAGCCGATCGAGCAGCTCGGCGTAGAAATCCTCCTCGGCAGCACAGTCCATCAGTGTGTTCTCGAATCTTCGCACGTACCAGCTTTGCCACAGACACATGCCTGCCGAGACGATGGTGAAGGAGTCCGACGACTCTCTAATGCGTTCCTTCACCTCATCCTTCACCCTCGGGTCCAGGAACGTGTCGGCCGACGGAAAGGTATAGCCCTGGAAGGTCGCGGCTTTGAGCCCCGGTTCCACAACGGACGGGGGCAGTTTGTCTGTTCGCCAAACCGTGCCGAACGCGTCTCGATGATGGGCGTCATCGAGCTCCTCCTTCGTGGACTTGCAGACGTCGCCACACTGAGCAATGTACCTGACCAGCGTCTCGCGCCAGGCGTCGCCGCCGAAATGCTCGTCAAGCCGTGCTCCCACGTCCTGTTCGAACGCCAGCGTGTAGGGCACAGGTACGGTTTCGTGGTGATGAATCTGATCGAGGACTATGTCACGTGGCGCCATTCGATCCCTTTTGTCGCCGAACTTTTGTCTCTTTGCCATATGAACCACCTGCTCTTCTCTTTTTCAAATACAAATAAATAGTCCATGCATTGTGAGTAGAGAATTGAATTCTCTGGACCCGTTAACTCAAAAAGGTTTCGTTCTTTGAATAAGAACAGCGTCCATTTATTGATTCTTACTCATAGGACAATATACCCATATCTTCAAGAAGTCTCTTTGAGTGTAATCTCAAGGGCGCCCCAGATCTTGCCTTAAACCATCTTTGTCTTCAGAAACACATTCCTGATAATTTCCCCTTTAAGTAGGATGATTAGGAAAACCTATTACTACAACTCTTGACATGCGTGGCATGCCAAAAGCTTACATACAGCGACTCAATCCGTCAATAATAATGGGCACTATCTCTGTTGTTTCTTTTTTGAATGTAGCTGCTCTTTTTGTCTCTCGTTTCACTGTTCTTCGTTCTGTTCGTTTAGTTTCTTAATCTTAAGATGGAGTTCTTGGTAATCCTTCGCAGTAATAGTTAACTTTTTCTCTCCATTTGAATCTTTGATTATAAGACACAAAGAGTCTATATCCTTATTCTTTCTTCTCGGTGAAAAAAGTCTCTGAGCTAGAATCTTCCCTGCCTCCTCGAGAAAACCTTTAAGGAACACCGATATTGTGCCTGAAACCAATATTAATACTATAACCCCTGGCGGGACTTCAGTGAGAGAAACTTCATAAAATCTGTTCACTTGATATTTAGCAACCTTAAAAGCTAGTAAAATATCTTTTATTTCTCCCTCTGAATATCCTTTAAAGGCGATCTGCAGTTCTGGTTTCATTTTGCTCCTCCTGCCCTCATATTTATCTTTCATATCCATCATAAAACTTTTGACAGTACCTTTACAAAATAGCTTCTCTTAGCTCACAGGATACCGTCTATATCAAAAAGTGGTGTTGCACAACGCCTTACATCATTTACGAACTCGCGAATCAAGTTAGGAGGAGTGGAACGAAGGCTTGAATGCTTCGTCAATTGATGTCTTGATGACCACAAAATAGATATTGTGATTGATAATCTGTTATTTTAGTTAAAACCGTTCCTTCTTAAGACCTTTCAAAAAATTGGGGGTAGCTAAATTTCATTGGCTATTCTTTTCTAATGCTCCATGATTCTTGAGAAGCTTCAAGCCAACCACTTTTTTGTCTTAATATATCGAGAAAGTCTTTCTTTTTCACTTCTCCTTTTTCTTTGAGGTAGAGCATATCCAAGAAGTCAATTGTCCTCATAACGAGTACATTCATTTTTACTGCATGCTTTATTTGTTCCTTTGAAACTTCTTGATATTTATCTTGCAACGAGTTGCTTCTCTTGATGTTAGTATTCACTATCAAAATAGACGGGAATTTCTGGTCTAACTCAGCCCTTTCTCTGTGGCTATCCGTTTGGTTAATATGTTGTCTCGTTATTCCTTTATTCGTGCCTTTGACTTCTACTAAAATGACAGGTTTGCCTTCATTGTCAATTACTTTGAAATCTTCCTTAAACTCATCAGTATCATCAATCTTGAGATCAAAACCATCTCTCAAAATCTCAATGATACTTTCTCGCAATAACTCACCATTATGGCATATGCATTTTTTGTATTCTCTGAATTGTAATATCCTCTGATCTATTTTATCTATTTTTTCCTGCAACCTACGCCTTTTTTCTATTAATTGTTTTTCTTCTTCAAATTCATATTGATTTGCCCAACCGGGGATTTTTTCTAACAACTTTTTGTGAGTGCTTATCAGTGCCTCTGCTAAGATCTTAAGAAACTGTTCAGTTTCATATTTCTTGGGTTCCAATGTTGGGACAAAATATTCCCTATTCCGTAAAATTATTCCTGTTGCATCTGTTCCGTATTTACAGATTTCTTTTAGTTCTAACGCATCATCGTAACTGAATTTGGTATAAGCGGCCCCGAAGTGTTTCAAAAAATCAATAAACTCATTCCTCACTGCTCTTAACGATGTTTCTAGCGTGCCTATGTCGTCTCTGTAAAGACCAGAGCGATTGAGCGCCCATTTTGCTAGATCAGTGTTACTTGTATTACGATTTCCAGCCCTACCAATAAAAGGGGCAATCAACAAAAAACAAATAAAGCCTTTCTTTCCCATTAATAGTTCATATTGTTTTTTACGTCTTTGCAGTTCATCTGTACAGCACTCAATTGTTGTATAACTTCTTCCATAACTTTTATGTGTTTTAATCTTCTCAAAAATACCTTGAAATAATATTACCCCATCGTAATCTTGAAACTTCTCCCTTGTATTAAACGGTTCAAAATGTAATACGCACAGTCCTGTCTCGATATTATCTTTGTGTACTGTATACCCAACTCTGTCTATTCCATATACCAGAATTTTTGGTTTGTCTTCCTCCGCCTTGTTCATAGCCTATTTCCCCTAAGAATAGTTAGTGTAAACAGGGATAGCGCCCATTTATTAATTCTTACTTGTGGGGCAATATACCTTTATCTTAAAAAAGTCTCATTGAGTATGACTTCTGAGCTGTTGTAGACATTGCCTTAAACCATCTTTGTCTTCAGAAACACATTTCTGACAATTTACCCTGTGAGTACCATGATGAAGAATACCTATTGTTACGACTCTTGATATGGGTGGCATGCCAAAAGCTTGCATACAGCGACTCAATCTGTCAATAATAATGGTCGCTGTCCCTATTTATTTCTAGTAGTGCGAATCATGCTTTGGTCGAAAATAATGCCTTCGAGCGTATTCCCGAGTTCATTGCTAAAGTGAGCTCGTCTGGCATACAGAGACAAACAGTCAAAGCTAGTTCTTCTTCAATAAGGATCAGATATTGTTTCAAGATTGTTTGTTAGAATTTGGTGGGCGGTTCTCATTTTTGGTTTTCTTGGACTGGTTTTCATCTCGTTCGCCTTTTTTTTCTTCGGATCCAGAGTCGTCAGTTTTTGATTCTTTCTCAACTTCTTTCTGAGTGGCAAAGGATGAGTTTGCCGCACCTCCAAATAACTTTGTAAGATCTTTAGTGTTATATATTGGACTTATTGCTGCCGCACCTCCAAGTAACTCTCTAAAAGCTTCACTGTTAAATCTTGTACTCGCTGCTGCCGCACCTCCAAGTGCCTCTCTAAGAACCTCACCAAATTTTATGCTCGTTGGTGCTATACCTCCAAGTGCCTCTCTAAGAACCTCACTGTCAAGTTTTGTACTCACCGCTGCCGCATTTCCAAGTGCCACTCTAAGAGCTTCACTGTCGATTTCATACTCCCTTTCTTTGATCTTCTCGGAAGATTTAACTTCCGGAATATTCTCTTGAGTAAAGCCTCCGAGAGTTTCATAAGGAATAATCTTTGACTTCTTCTTTCGAGTCCATTCTTCTAGGAGAAAAGGTGCAAATTCGTTTTTATTTATCTTAGATCTGAAATGACTATCAAGACCGACAAAATATAGGTTTGCTTCCTTTGGGACTTTTTCAAGGAGACTCTCCCATATTACTGAATCCCCACAAGAACCTTTCTTTCCCGGAGGATTACCTAATCTGAGTCTAGTAATTGCCTTGTCAACTATTTTCTTAGTGTAGTGTATTACTTCCGCAATCGAAAAAAGTTCACTGATTCTTTTATCAACAGAAAAGGAATTTTTCTTGACTTTTTGCAAAAACCTTCCCCGAGCTTTTTCTGCAATTACCCTGATCTGCTCTCTTTTTTTATTGATAGCTCCTTGTAACCCGATAATTCTATTCGCCTCATTTCTGAATTCATCGTCATTCATTAGAATCTGTGGAATATGCTCTTCCTTGCGTTTTACAGACAAAGCTTCGATCTTTTTGTAGATGTCTTTGAGAATTCCTTCTCTGTTTCGTTTGAACTCATTTTTCACTTGCTGAGGCAAGTACAGAGCTATCTTACTTTTTGTTATTTGATCGATGATCGTTTTGACGGCTTCAATTCCTTCTTTATTGAATCCATAGAACTTTAAATATATATTGGTGTCGATGAAAAGATGTATCATCTTTTGTGACTCCCTATTTCTTTTGTATTTCACGACGTTAATCCTGTATCCATTATATGAGGCCTTTTCCATTGAAGCTAAAATAATCGTTATCGGCGATGATGATATGATCCAATAGACTAATCTCAACAGTCTTAAGCGCATCCTTAATGGTTTTTGTTACCGCGCAATCATCCTGTGATGGCTTTAACGTGCCTGCGGGATGATTGTGTGCGATAATAATTCCAACCGAATGATGATACAGCGCTCTCTCTACAATCTTCCTTGGATAAACTACAGATCTATTAACTGTGCCGGTTTGAAGTGTCTCAACAGCTATGAGTTTATTACTTCCGTTTAAGAAGAGAGTCTTAAACTCTTCATCCACAGACCCTTTTAGGGAAGCCTTTAAATAAGCATATACGACTTCAGGAGAAGAAAGCAGATTTTTGTTGTGCAATCCACTTTCTAGATAAAGAATGGCAACATCTTTTAACAAACTAAGAAACAAGGCGGCATGTTCTGAGATTCCCAGCACGCTTTTAAGTTCTTGTCTATCAGCGTCCAAGACGCCGTTGATGGTTTTGAAGCGTGTTATTAGTTCTTTAGCAATAGGCTTTGTGTCTTTACGCGTGATGGCATAAGAAAGGGCTAGCTCCAACACCTCATAATCCAACCAACCATCTATGCCTGATTTCTTGTACTTATCCTTTATCCTCCGACGATGGCCTATATAACTTGGTTTCTGTGTTTTAATCATACCGTCTTTTCGCCCCACACATCAGAAATCCTATCTTTTATTTTTTGTTCAAAGAGGGCGATTAAATCCCTTGTAGCTTCGACTGCTTTTTGTTCTTTTTCAAGTTGAGCGACAATTTTCTGCTGAATATCCAGATTTGGTATGGGTATTCTAACCTGTTTGAGCTTAACTATTGTAAGCGCCTTGTAAGCAGCCCCAAATACCATCTCATTCAATTTTGAGCTTAGTATACTATGAAGTATTAATTTTAAGAAATGAGGATTGCAGTTTTTAATATTCTTGATCCACAACAGATTTCCATCTTTAAAATAGAATTGTCGGCCATCCGGAATCACCCAAGATATTCCAATCGTGCCAACCGCTGAAATAAGTATCTCATTCTTCCCAGGCACATCAAATTTCTTTTTTATTTCTTCGTATTTTTTGCTTGATATAAACAGTTCGAGACTGATTGGCCGTCCCTGACTGAGCTCAACGATTTCTTTTGTCCGATAGAATGGAATTCCTTCCGAAACATATTCATGCTGAAATATCCTTTTGCTAGAAGTTACCTCTGCTGTTTTATCCAAAGCTACCGTTGGCCAATCAGGATCAACATCAATATGCGGCTTGTAGTTCTCAACGACCTGCCTTGCTCCGTCGATTATTTTTTGATAGCTATCTAACTCAGCAACAATTTGTTCCTGGACTTCAAGTGGGGGGAGAGGGATTTTAATTTGTTGGTATGCTTTTTTATCTAAATTTCTAATTCCACTTGTTCTTTTTTGAAATTTCTCAGTCTCACCTTTTTGATAAAAACCATTCAAAACATAAAACAAATATTTTGAATCTACATTTTCATTTAAAACCGTAATTCTTGAAGTAAAATTACTCCACGAATAAATATCATTCGTATTTACATCAAAGTAAATTACTCTTCCAACAGGTTGGGTAGGACCTCCTCCTGAGTTCTCTAAGACAATATCGCCGTTCTTTAATTTTCGTGTTTCCAATTGTTTGATTTCAACAGGGTGTTCAGCAACATCAGCTAAATCTAATTCTCCTTTTTTACCAAAATTGGTATTTCTAATAATTTTAACTATTTGAAAAGGTTCTTTCTGACCTTTCCAAAGACCATTTTTAAATTCCGTTACATCTCCCAACTCCACAAAATCCCACTTTCCGCTATAAATAATCGCTTCTTTGTATCTATCACCGCTTAAATTATAATCTCCGCTTTCTGCGATCCTCGTTTTCTCAACCAGAGAGGCAAGCTTTATCTCGTTGGCATTGAACTCACATTCTTTATTTTCAATAATACTCTGTTTGTATCTCTTGATTATTTCTAAGGCCAACGGCAAATCATTTTCTCTTATCTCTCTTCTCTGCGCACCCAAGCCAAAACCGTCGTTATTTACTTTTACAAATAGAATTTTATCGGTTTTCTTAGACAGATTTTTGTCTAACAGCAATATTGATGTTTTAACGCCGGAGTAAGGGTTAAACACACCGGCAGGCAAAGATACAACCGCGTAAAGCGAATACTCAATTAACATTTTACGCAGCTTCTTGTAAGCAGCACCTGACTGAAAAATAATTCCTTCCGGAACAATAATGCCCGCACGTCCGTTGGGGTTTAAGTGTTCGGCGATATAGTCAACAAAAAGTACCTCCGAACGCTTTGCCTGTACGCTAAACCGTTTATGCGGCCTTATCCCACCTTTCGGACTCATAAATGGTGGATTTGCCAGAATAACATCAAAAACCTCATGCCATCTTTCTTCTGATGTCAAGGTGTCATACTCATGGATTTTCGGATTCTGAAAGTCATGCAAATACATATTTACTAAGGACAACCTGACCATATCCGGTGAGATGTCATAACCGGAAAAGTTTTCAATAAGTCTTGTTTTTTGAGCGGGTGTTAAATGTATCCTGCCGTCTTTTTTATTTTTTTCTAAAATATGCTTGTAGGAAGAAATTAAGAAACCGGCTGTACCACAGGCAGGGTCTAAGACTGTTTCCTCCTTACGGGGCTCAACTACACTAACAATAAAGTCAATAATATGCCTGGGCGTTCTGAACTGTCCGGCATCGCCTTGTGAGCCCATTACAGAAAGCAGATATTCAAAGGCATCACCTAATTTTTCGCTGTGGTCATATTCAAACTCGCCAATAACCTTAAGAAACATTTTCAAGGTTTCAGGGTCACGATACGGTAAATAAGCATTTTTGAAAATATCCCTGAATAACTGCGGGATATTCGGATTCTGATTCATTTTTTGAATAGCTTCGCCATATAAAACAACAAGTTCATAACCACTTACTCGCGGGTCAAAAATTTTACTCCAGGAGTATTTCTTGTATTCACCGCTAAAAAATTTAGATATTCCTCCCAATTCCTCAGACTGTTTATCCATATCGTCCATAAATTTATAGATTAAGGCAATTGTGATTTGCTCAACCTGCGATTTTGGATCAGGCAACTTACCAACAAGGATATCCCTTGCCGTATCAATGCGTCGTTTTGTTTCATTGGTCAACATGTCTTAGTCCTCCCTTTAAGCTATAAAGGCATTCAACGGCACATAGTCTTTTATATACTCAGCAACCGGGTCTTTCCACCTGCCAAGCTCTCTTAGATCGCTCATGGTGAAACCGGGATTCGTCTCAAGCAGGCCGTATTCTTTAGAGTTAAAGATTTCCCGCAATTCAGTATCCAAAATATATGCCTTCATAAACTGGCGTATAATATGAATAAACTTATGTTCGGGATGATAGATGGATATAAATTTTTCAACCTCTTCTTCAAGCAAATCGTCCTTTGTTTTAAATTTCTTAATTCGTCCAAATATTCTCTCTAATATTTCTCGTAAACTTAAGCGGCGGTCAAGCTTAACCGACTTCCTTAATTTATCAAGGTTAAAATATTCTTCCGGTTTATCAAAGACTTCTCTTTTTATATAGCTTTCAGCTTCTTCGTATTTACCCTCATATATCTTATCTTTAACGTATTCGCTACCTTTAACAACTTCTTCGAACTTTTCAAAGAATTTCCGGTCAATTCTCATACCTTCAAAGCCAATGAGTGTCTCGGAAAGTTCTTTTAAGGGGTCAGGACGGAAGCTTTTATATTCGGCCGATGACGGAGATGGCGGCGGAAACAGTCCCGACTCTCTTCCTGTTTCCGGTGGTAGTTCTATGACTTCATCATAATTAAATTTTTCTTCAAAATATTCGCAATTGGCGAAGAAATCAAAAAGTTTAAAGCGCTCCTTTTTAGCTTCATCTTTTTCTATCTTTCCCAGATAGTTTCTTTCACTATAAACAAAATCATACTTTCTAGTTCCTCGGCCTTTCATCTGAATAAAATTTTGCGGGGAGAAGATAGGACGCATCAGGCATAAATTTAAAATATCCTCACAATCATAACCTGTTGTCATCATCCCCACGGTAACACACACCCTGGTCTTACTGGAATTGTAGCCTTCCTTAAAAGTTGTGTGTCCATTCAGGTTGTTATTTGAAAAATTAATTGGCATCTGCTGTGCGCCGTCAATAGAAGAGGTTACCTGCACTGCAAAATCAGAATTATATTTACCCTGATAAATTTTATGCGCCAGTTCATTAAGTATCTGGGTGATTTTGGAAGCATGGTTTTGGCTAACGCAAAAAATGATACTTTTGCCAATCTCGCCTGTTAACGGGTCTCTTAACGCTTTCTCTAAGAATGTCTGGCACAATGTCCTGTTAGTCTTTTCCGAGTAGAACTTGCGTTCAAAATCCTTTTGGAAGTAAGTCTTTTTTTCCTCTTCGCCTTCCTCATTTTCTATCAGTACAGAATAGCCTATTTCTGAAAGCAATTCTGTTGTTATGTCTGTTCTGGCATCTACAACAATAGGACTTACAAGATAATCGTCTTTCACTCCATCTAAAAGAGTATATCTAAAGGTTGGATTGCTGGCCTCGCATCCAAAGGTTTTATAAGTATCAAGTAGCTGCCGCTTTTCTAATTTACGTGGGTCTTTTTCAGCTAATTTTTTTTCGTCAACTTTTCTTAGATAATCTTTCGGTGTTGCGGTAAGCCCTAACTTATAACCGGTAAAATATTCAAATACTGCCCGACTGTTACCGCCTATCGACCTATGAGCTTCATCTGATATAACCAAATCAAAATCAGTTGGCGAAAATAAGTCTCTATACTTATTATTAAAAAGAAATGATTGAACAGTAGAGACTACGATTTCAGCTTTCTTCCAGTCATCTCGATTTTCTTTGTAAATTACACATTTATAATCATTCTTCAGGTATTTTGCAAAATTTTTCCATGCTTGATCCTCTAACTCTAATCTATCAACAAGAAAAAGTACTCTTTTTGCGTTACCTGTTCTTAAAAATAGCTTGATAACGCCAGCGGCAACAAGCGTTTTTCCTGTGCCTGTTGCCATTTCAAACAGAAATCGGCTTTTATGTTCTTTTACCGCGTCTTGCAAAGATTTAATGGCGTTTATCTGGTAATCTCTCAAGAATTTGAGGTTATTATCGTTAATAAAATCTTTCTTTCTATCCTCATTTATCCAATTAGGATCGCTTTTATAATCCGGTTTTTGAGTGATGGCAATATAATCTAAATCAATATATTCACGAATTAAATTGTCCGGATTAGGCTTGAAAGATTTTTTGTATGTGAATGATTCACATGTAGGGAAAGCGGTGATGATATGCGGGTTTCCTGTTTCGATATCCCAAAAATAATGAAGGTTACCGTTGGACAAAATTACAAATCTAACATTAAGATTTTTAGCATATTTACGGGCTTGTTCTTTTCCATCTAAAGGATTCTTCTCTTCTTTTTTCGCCTCCAAAACCACAAAGGGATATCCTTTATCATCTAAAAGGATATAATCAGCAAACCCATTTTTTGTTTTCTCAAAATCCTCACCAAGGTCAGTAAGGACTTCCTCGGTAATCTTTACGTTTGTTTCCAGGCATATATTAGCTTTAGCGGTATCCGTATCGAAAAAACGCCATCCGGCATCTTCAAGATATTTGTTTATGCGTATACGAGCTTTTGCTTCTTTTGGCATTGCCTTATCCTATGTTTTTAATCCCCATTTATTTGAAGTGTTCCTCAGGGGGTGTTGATCGCCACCTATAATTTGCCTATCTTCGATCTTCCAGAAATGTCTACGTTATAGTTTTTCCTCATCATTTTCGGTCGCTAACTCATCCTGTTTCTCTTGTTCCAATTCGGCATACCATCCAGTTGCCTCATTTTGTTTTACTGCTTTCCTCATAAGCTCATATGATTGTCTGGCAATGCTTTGTGCTCTCTCCAGGTCCTTTTCTTTTTTGACATGGGTGCTTGCCCACTTTGCTCCCCCCTTTGTCGAGATTCCCTTTTCAACTCCCCGTAATTCTTCACCTCTCGTGAACACAGTTAAGCGCAGGCCCTGTTGTTGGAGCTCCAAGTATATGAACACTCTTTCCGGCGAATAGTAAGTCAATCCATTGGATGTTGTTTTTGACCAGATTTCCTCTGAAATAGATTTTACATCCTTGTCGAATCGGTCAAGAAGAGTCCTTACTTTCAGGGATACCTTCTCCAGATGGTCCTCTAGGTGATATTTCTCTTCTTCTGTTGCTAAATCGGGCCTTTGGATGGGTTTACTGGAAAGGCCCCTAATAATATCTTTGAGTTCAATTACTTCTATGGGACATTCGGGCCAGTCATGTTCCCAGCATACAACGACATCACAATCCTTTACATTATGTTTGTGTTCTTTGAAATTACTGCTTTTGTATTCAAATTCAATGTAGACTCTTTCCCATCCCTTGCCTGAGAATCTTCTGCCCACACAGTCTGGAAACCCGGGTTTTATTTCTTCAACATACATGTTTAAGTCTTCTATAATCTTCCCGAACATAAATATTACTCCATTCTCGTTCATAGGGCTATAGACTAGTCCTCGGAAGTTTATGAGATCTCCTACTATGCTTCTTTTGTCCATATGTTGGCCTCCTTGTTGGTCATTTTTTTGCTCAGTTCCTATGATCTCAAAATCGTACTTTTGAGATTATCAGTTGCTGGAAAGTTAGAATTTTGAAATAGGGACAGCGCCCATTTATTGATTCTTACTTGTGGGATAATATACCCATATGTTCAAGGAGTCTATTCGAGTGTAATCTTTAAGGCAGCCTGAATATTGCCTGAAATTATCCTTATCTTCAGAACCGTGCTGCTGATGATTTTCCCTCCGAGTGATATGATGAGGAAAACCTATTGTTACAACTTCTGATATGCGTGGCATGTCAAGAGCTTACATACAGGAGATCAATTCGTCAATAATAATGGTCGCTACTTCTGTTCTTCTGTTTTTCATATCAGATTTGAATAAGACCTTCTATTTCAATCAAGTATTGTTCTCTTGAACTCCGCATCAGCTTTGTTTATTCCCTGAACAAATTTTTTCCACTCATCGAACTTGAAGGCGCAGCTTGCTGAGACATCCGCTGAAGCAACGTAAAGACCTATTTCAGTGGCCAGCTTTTCGATATCGTTTGCTGTTCTGGCAAGTTGATAGAGAAAGCTTGTGCTTTTACTCATTATGAACCCTCCTTGAGGGAGCCTTTCTCGATTGGACCTTTAAGACTGTCAACTTTGACAGGCATACTAATGCCTTCCATGAGAACTTGATGCGCCCTGATTATTCGGTAATCTGCAACCGGAGAGTATATCTGCAATAACCCTTAGCTGAAACGAAACCCTAGCAATTATTGAGGTTTGTATCAACACCTTATGTCCTGAACTCTCTGCGCCGACTATAGCTAGACATCCTTCCTGTCTTGCTGCTCTCTGTTGCCTTAAAGAAGGCCACATGTATAACTTTTTTTCGATATAGAAGTGCAGAACCTAGAAT
>SDBU01006048.1_pt1 | contig 14318 bp, 13 predicted proteins | sample 2277071 | NCBI WGS metagenome assembly SDBU01 (sample SAMN10397929, study PRJNA504765) | marine sediment metagenome | isolation source: marine sediment core GS08_GC12, 126 cmbsf | place: Arctic Ocean: Gakkel Ridge, Loki's castle | collected 2008
GTCCATCCTCGATAATTTCCTCAACCCCCTTAAAATCCGACAGACTCACCCACTCCACGTCATCACCCAGCATAGCCCTCAGCTCAGTGATTTTCCCCGGATTGGTACTAGCAACAAGAATTCGTCGTCTCATCGATTCCAGTCCACATTAGCTCAGCAGTTTCTTTAGCAGCGCTCGCTGAAAGTGAAGCCGGTTCTCAGCTTGGTCGAACATAATCGAATTTTCCGACTCGGCAACCTCGTCGGTAATTTCAAAGCCCCGATAAGCAGGCAGACAGTGCATAATCTTTACGCCGGTGGGCGCGGATTTGAGCAGTTTGGCGTTGATTTGAAAACCCGCAAAGGCCTTGATGCGTTTTTGCTTTTCGTTTTCTTGGCCCATACTTACCCACGTATCGGTATAAATGATATCAGCCTCCGCTGCCGCCTCAGCCAGAGTGTTCGTCTGTCGGACGCTGTCAGCCGATATCTTATTGGCTTCTAAAATCGATTCATCGTCGAGTTCGTAACCGCCAGGCGAAGCAATCACCATTTTCATACCGAGCTTCGCACACGCCATCGCCAGAGAGCGAGCGACGTTGTTGCCGTCACCAATGAAAGCGATTTTTATCCCTTCTAATCGCTCAAAATGTTCGCGGATAGTGAGTATATCAGCCATCGCCTGGCACGGATGCAGCCGGCCAGTCAAAGCGTTTATCACCGGAACTGTTGCAAACTCAGCCAGCTCGACGATGGTCTGATGCTCAAACGTTCGCGCCATTATCCCGTCAACATATCGGCTCAGAACCCTCGCAATATCTTTGACCGGCTCTCGCTCACCGATACCGCCGATATCTTCAGGCTTAACATAAATTGCGCTGCCGCCCAGGTCTGTCATTGCAACTTCAAAGCTTATTCGCGTCCGCAGACTCGGCTTTTCAAAAAGCATTGCAAGCGTTTTGCCGCCAAGACACAAGTCCTGCTTACCGCTTTTGTATAGTTTCTTCAGTTCACTGCTTTCGCGCAGCAATTCTTTTAGCTGTTCAGCCGAACAATCATTTATTGAGAGAAAATTCTTCATTCTGTCCTCTGCTTAGCTCTCAGCCAAAACGCCGTCAAGAATTTCGATGGCCTGGTCGATTTGGCTGCGGCTGGCGACCATCGGCGGCATAAGCCGCAGAACCGTATCATTGGTACAGTTTATTCGCAGACCCTTATCGAGACACTTATTGACTATTTCGCTGCCGTCACTTACCAGTTGAACGCCGATCATAAGTCCAATCCCGCGAACATGGTCGATAATAGAGTGCTTTTGCTTTAGCTGTTCGAGCTTATCTTTAGTGTATTGACCAAGTTTGGTTGCGTTTTCCAGGAGATTATCTTCTTCTATCGCCTCAATAACCGCGACCGCCGCTGCGCAGGCCAGGGCATTGCCGCCGAATGTCGATGCGTGTTTGCCCGGCACCAGTGAAGCTGCAACTTCTTCTTTGGCCATCATTGCACCTATCGCCACACCGCCGCCGAGCGCCTTGGCCATCGTTATAATATCCGGCTCAACATCGAAATGTTGATATGCAAACCATTTGCCGGTTCTGCCGATTCCTGTTTGCACCTCGTCGAGAATCATAACCGCACCGTTGGCGTCGCAGAGTTCGCGAATCTTATCCAGATACTCTGCCGTCGCAACGTTTATTCCGCCCTCGCCCTGGATTGGTTCGACCATCACTGCTGCAACCTCATCACTGAAAGCCGACTCCAGCGCCTCAACATCGTTGAACGGCACATAAACAAATCCCGGCAGCAAAGGTAGAAACCCCTCGTGATACTTCGGCTGGGCCGTAGCGGTCACTGTCGCAAAGGTTCGCCCGTGGAAGCTGCCTTCCGCTGTGATAAATTTATACTTTTCCTGCGCTGTGTGCAGCCGGGCCAGTTTCAACGCAGCTTCATTCGCCTCGGCACCGCTGTTGCAGAAAAAGCATTTTCCACCAAACGCACGTTCGCTCAGTAGCTTCGCCAATTTACCCTGCGGCTCAGAGTAGAACGTGTTATCTACATGCAGAAGCTCCCCTGCCTGTTTCCGTATCGCTTCGACAACCTTCGGATGGCAGTGCCCTATCCCACTAACGGCCCAGCCGGGAAACATATCTAATATCTTGTTCCCATCGGAGTCGAAACAGTAGCAGCCCTCGCCCTTAACAATCACTCGCGGCAGCCGATTGTAGTTGGCGATAACATATTTATCGAACAATTCAATTATCTCCTGTGTCGTCATGTTTTCTATCCCGCCCCGCTTCCGTTTCTTCTGTTTTGTCCTTGTGCTCATAAGGCTTTAGCTCGTAATCTTCCATCTTCTTTGTATATTCCTCGAACGATTTTTTAACTTTTTGCAGATGTTCCGTCGACTGCTCAGGCTCCTCTTTTTCTCGCTGACGTTCTTTATAGCACCATATGCCGTATGCTATCCACCCTATGCCGACAAGTATCGCTCCGATAAGAAGTATCGTATACGCCATCGCATTCTCCTTTAGCCCGTTAGATAGTAAAAACTTATCTAATGGGTTTTTAGTCTCTCAGCCTATTCGGCTGATGCTTCTTTGTACGCCTAACTAATCCATACCGGAAGTAGCTCAAAGCAGTTTGTAGTTAGGGCTTCGACTGAGCTCAGCCGAATGTCCTTGTCGAATCTAAAAGCTAATCTTCCTTCTCAGCTTTCTTAGCCTTGGCTCGCATAACCACGAAGAAGTAGACTATCGCCCCTAAAAAATAGAACCATAGCGACAGGACAATCGCCGCCGCCCATATCAGCTTATCGTACTCACCGTTTTTTGTTAGGGGATTGGGAAATCTCTTGGCCGACCTTTTCAGACAGTCAATCAGCATAACGAGTGAGAAAACCACCCCAGCGACCGCCAGAATCCCCAGAACAACCCCGCCGCCGACCATCGGGCCTAATGGCCAGCACACCGGCCCGTAAGTCATTAAAATAGCCATTATAAAAACCTCCCAAAATAGTAACCATATATACCTGCAACATTTACAAAGCCAAAAACGCTATTCTAACCACCCCGCTGCGAATAATCAATCATCAATTATAGGGTTGTTTAGCCGTCGCCGGTGAGGCAAGCGAGGTAAGAAGGCGTTAAGATGCAGCGATTGGGCAAGACAGGCAAAATAGAAACGTTCGAAAACGTTTGAAAACGTTTGAAAAATGGTGCGAAACGATTGAAAATATTCGAAAAATGATGTGAAACGATTGAAAATATTCGAAAAATTTTGAAAATGCACGGGATTTTTGAGTTCATAGTTGGTAGTTCATTGTTCATAGAGAAAATAGGGGCAAAGGCACAGAGGCACAGGGGAGAGGGAGGGAGGAAGCGTGGGTGCGAAAAATATGGAGAGAAAACTCAAATTTTTTTAAGAAAATCCTTTACAAACAGGCTTGGCTAGCATATAATACATAGTGATAGTTGAAAAGTGAATAAAAGCAGGGGGTTTCGCCTGCCTGGTGCCCGAAAAATGGGGACCGCGTAAAGAACGAGACCGGCTAAACCTCCCGTAATAAAAATTACAGAAATTTTATTTGGAGGTTTGGCAATGGTTGCTATTTTAAGTGAAGTCGTATCAGAACCTATCGAGTCTCAAATCCCGAAAATCAGAGAGGGTGATTCTCTAGCTATTTGCAGGTTTATTCAGTCTTTCACTCCATTTATTAAACGAATTGCCAACAAATTTGCGAAGCAAAATTCCTATCAGCATGACCTATTACGGCAGATTGGTGAAGAATGCGCTATCGAGGCGGTGTATAACTGGCATCCAGAAAAAAGAAATCTGGAACCTTATGTCAAACGCTCAATAAGGAACGGGATTTATTACGAGTGCCGCAAGAGTAAACGGCTAAATGAACACGAGAAGCCTTTTAGCGATATTGCCGATTCTCAGGATAATAATACTTTCCTTGAGCCAGAGTTCATAGATAGAGGATTTGATGAAATAGACCGTGCAGATTTTAGACCTATTTTGCACGAAAAAATTCATACGTGGATGCATAGTCTTTCACTTCAAAAGAGAAAGATTATTGAACTTGTCTTTTTCCAAAGTATGAACCAGTCCAGAGCAGCTGAAAAAATGGGGCTCAGCAGAGCCAGAGTAAGTCAACTAATCAATGAAATCATAAATCAAGGTAGAATATCCTTGGCGGAGATTGCTTATTTGAATTAATCTGACACTCTGAAAAAGGGCTTGTGTGTCAGAAAAAATAATAAAGCTCTTAAAGCACGCCGGGCTCGAAAAATGAGGTCGGCAAAAAGAAAGTGAGGTTTGCAATGGATAATGTTCAAGTGGCACCAGACATGGTTGATGATTTAAAAAGGCAAGCGGAGTATATAAATCATCAGAAAAACAAGAAAAATGCAGGTGCAGGGTTAGTGTTTGCCGAAGCTTTCCTGCGAGGGATGAGGGATCTAGGCTATAAGGGCCCGGAAACGGCTCTTGATGAACTTGTGGACAATTCCATACAGGCCAACGCCACGATCGTGGATATTGCATTAGCCTATGATGGCAAATCAAAGACAAAACCCGAACAGATCGCAGTAATCGACAATGGGCACGGAATGCTGCCGGAAATGATTTACTTTGCTGTTAAATGGGGTGGAACGCATCGAGAGAATGATCGAAATGGTTTTGGTCGGTACGGATATGGCCTTCCCAGCGCAGCTGTCAGCGTTGCAAAACGATATACCGTCTATTCAAAAATTGCTGGCGGAGAGTGGTATGCCGTAACAGTTGATATTGAAGAATTGGCAGGCAAGGCAGAAAATGGAGAACGGGTCGACATGCCTGATCCTGTTGAAAAAGAACCTCCGACGTTTGTCATGACAAGAAAAAATCCGATTGATGTACAAAAGCTTAAATCAGGTACTGTTGTCGTACTAGAGAATCTTGACAGAATGAATGAACTACCAGGATGGAAAACTTCAAGTTCAATTAGCGCAAAGTTATTAAAACATCTCGGGGTTATCTACAGGCATATAATTCCTAGTGCGAGGATTTTTGTGAACGATGAAGAGGTACAGATTGTTGACCCTCTATTCCTCATGGAAGCTGGCAGATTCTATGACGAAAACACAATTATGGCCCAAGCAGTTGAAACAAAAGACTTCGAAACAGAAACTCCAAGTGGGGAAAAAGGAATGGTGAGAATTCGTGCTTCATGGTTACCCGCTAATTTCCAAGCCGTTGATCCAAATGTACATCCCACTAAAGCGAAACAAAACAGTCGTTTCGGTATCACTAAAGAGTACAATGGTCTTTTGATTTGTCGGGCAAGAAGACAGATTGACTGCTTAAAATCTATTCCTTGGGCTACTTATCAAGTCTACCATAGAAATGTAAAGATCGAAATAGACTTCGATCCTCAACTTGACGAATTTTTTGGAATCGCAACAAGTAAGCAACAAATTGTAATTAGAGATGATATGTGGTCTAGATTGGAAGCGGCTGGAGTCGCAAGGCTTACATCAGAACTTCATGGCAAATTTAAGGCTTCTCTTGATACACTTAAGGCAAAGATAAAAAAATTAGAAACCGATGAACAGAGAAAAAGACTCAGTGAAGAAGCAATGGAGGCTTCTGAAAAATACAAATCACAAATCACTAAACCATCGCCGGAAAAAATAGAAAAAGCGGAAGAAAAACTTAAAGACAAAGCAACTCAGGAATCAGAACGCACAAGTAAGCCTTTGGAAAAAGTTCTTGAAGAAATAAAAGAACAAACAAAAAGTCAACCCTATAAAGTAGACTTTGAAGCAATACCTGAAGGTCCATTTTACAGACCGGAAAGAATCGGTGTCCAAAAGAGACTCGTAATCAATACACAGCACCTTTTTTTCACTCATCTATACGATGTCTCAACTCCTGAGATCCAAAGTGCGCTTGAGGTATTGCTTTTTGTTCTTGCGGATGGTGAATTGGATGTAGAAGGTGAGTTTGAAAGCTTTTATAAAAGTGCAAGAAAGAACTGGTCAGACCGCTTGGCAAATGCTTTGTTGCAATTAGACCCAAAAGGATGCCTTAGAGATGATAAAACATCCGCCAGACAAGAGGAATGTGAGGTTGTTGCCACAGGGGCAGTAGAATCTGAATAGGCCTTTATTGCCGACTATAACAAAGCTAAAGGGCTCCCGCTCGAAACGGGGGCCTTTTGTAAGCTGGGGCAATAGTGTTTGAGTCGGTACTGTTTGCAGTTGCAATAAATGAAAAATCAGGTACTTTATATAATGTCTGAATCGCCTTACTCGCATTAGGCCAAAAGCTATCAAGGAGGATATAACATGAAAAATCATAATGATGCATCGATAATAGTATTAGATAGATTCGTTCAGGCAACAAGGGATTCCGGGTACAAGGGCACTTACAGCGCCATTTCGGAATTGGTTGATAATGCCTTGCAGGCTGGAGCAAAGAATGTGCGTATAAGGATTCACGCAGGGCCTGATGAACATTATCCAATACAAATCGCGGTATTGGACGACGGCAGAGGGATGGATGTAGCTACTCTGCGAGAGGCGCTAAGATTTGGAGGGAGCACTCGTTTTAATGACCGCGCGGGCATGGGGAGATATGGCATGGGACTTCCTAACAGTTCGATCGGCCAAGCCAAAAGGGTCGAAGTATATACATGGCAGAATAGTAAAAAACCCATCTATTCTTACTTAGATGTGGATGAAATAGTGTCTGGAAAATTAACCAAGATACCTCCGCCGGTAGTACGAGCAGTGCCTGAGGTTTCTGCTACTAACATGAAAAAATCTGGGACTTTAGTACTATGGTCTAGATGCGACCGCTTGAGCAATCGCAAGATACAGACCATCGCATATAAGTTGGAGAAATCACTCGGGAGGATATTTCGTTATTACATCTGGGATGGAGTAAATATATTTATAAACGGCAAAACGATTGCTGCGACGGACCCCACCTTTTATCGGAGTAATAATGGAGACCTTAGGGCGTCATTGTTTGGAGACCCGCTTGAATATGAAATAGTAACTCCATCAAATAATGGATATCCATCATCAATCGGAAAAGTAATTGTAAGGTTCACAGAACTACCCGTCCACGAGTGGCATGATTTGCCACACCAAGAAAAAAGGACGAAAGGCATATCTAACAATGCCGGCGTATCAATTGTTCGTGCGAATCGCGAAATTGATTATGGATGGTTTTTTATGGGGAAGAAGCGTCGCGAAAACTACGATGACTGGTGGCGGTGTGAAATTAAATTTGACCCAATTCTGGATGAGCTATTTGGGATAACACATACAAAACAGCAAATTAGACCACAAGAATACCTAAATGAAATCTTGGTGCCGGACATCGAGAGTATAGCCAAGGCTTTAAATGCGAGGGTGCGTCAATCGCACTTACAACTAAAGATAAATGAAAGGTCACAAGATGCCGAAGACACAGCAATTCAAAAGGAGAGTCTGTTAGCCCCGATTCCACAAAAAACCAATAAGGGCAAATATGAAGCAATCCTCAAACAAGTGGCAAACCAAGACAAGACTATAAGAAGCCTTACAGATGTACCCAATAAAGGAGAAATGAAATATTCGATCCGTGAAGCAAAAATGAAAGATACCACTTTCTTTTGCTTTGCTATCAAGAATGGCCACTTTATCCTTGTAATCAATCCAGAACACGCATTTTACAAAAAACTATATAGTTCATTAACAGACGAGAATAATCCCAATGTTAAAGAATTACGCCGTCAGGTAAATTTAGTATTGTTAGCTGCTGCGAGAGCAGAGGCTATGGTAACTAAAAAAGCCGAGGCTGAGACGGTAGAAAGATTCAGACATAGCTGGAGTGATATATTGGCAACTTTCTTTAAATAAAGATGGACACTCGAAAAACACTAAAGTGGATTCCTTTCGATCCTGCTTACTCAAAAAGAAGTAAATGTCGCGCAATATTACTAGACACAATCAAGGATTTAAAAAGCTTTAGCAGGGAAGAAATCACAACTGATAAACAAGTTGAACTGGAACGACGCCGAACAATTATTTTACAATCATACAGTGTCAATGACCCTGATTACAGAAAATTTGTTACCACAGTCAATTTATTAGTAGACCTACTAAAACAGGGATGGCAACTTAGAAGCTATGGCAAGAATATAAAAATTGGGCGGCCGGACTATTTGAATTCTGAGGAAGACAGCAGGGCTTACGTGAGATTGCAACTACACGCGGAAAGAAATGAACAGTTACGAGAAGAATCTGTTCAAGATTTCATACGATCCATGGAAGCTAAAAAATTTTATAAAAACAATATGGTTTCGATATTTGATTTGATGAGGGATGGAAGAGAACTATCTCGTAAAATACTACCTATTTGTTCAATCAAAGACGAAAGTAAAAAAGTGCATGAATTGAGCAAAATTGTTAGGCCATATATACAATTTGTAACCGGTGAAGACCGGTGTGAATTAACAGGTTTCAGACTAATTGATATATGGAGATATTTTCGCCATACATGGGCCAATCCATATAAAAGCATTCCTGGAAGAACGATGATGGTATTGGTACGAGACGAGGCAACACCATATCATGCGGTAATAGGCATAGCAGCTCTTAGCAGTGCAACTGTTGGAAACGCAGTCCGAGACGATTGTTTGGGATGGACCACAGAAAAAGTCTGTGGCGAACTTGTAAGTTTGTTGGATAAAAATAAGAAAGAAATAAAGTTAAAATATATTCCTTGGATGCATGAGGTTGTTGAACAAGGAATAAAAGAAATATATCTGACCGACTTGATATCTGAAAAGTTGCTAACAAAAAAAGATATCGAATTGCCAACAGAAGAAATTGTACAAAAATTATTACTGTTGAGTAAAGAGGACAGAGCGAAATACTACGTTCTCACGCAAAGAGAGGATAATCCAAAAATAAAGGATTGCGCAGGGGTCGATGATAGCCATTGGGAAAACCAAGCAAAAACGTTGCTGTTCCGATCGAAGCGAGAGTTAGAGATTGCGAATCTGTTAAGTATAAGAATTATATTAAACAAGTATTTAGGTAAGCAGATAAATGGTGAGTCTATAAGAAGATATATTGTGTCGAAAGAAGGCCGTAATGCAATTTCTAAGATTACAAGGAAAGCCAAGTCAGAAAGAGTGGGGAACATTATTGCAGATCTTACTGTGTGTGGGGCTCTACCACCTTATAATGAAATACTGGGCGCAAAACTTGTTGCGATGCTATTAACTATTCCTAAGGTAATCAATAATTATAGCAAGAGATATGGAAAACAACCTAGTGTAATTGCCTCCTCAATGGCAGGACGACCTATCGTACGTGACTCGAATTTAGTATTCATCACCACAACATCACTTTATGGGCAAAGACCTAACCAATATGATCGGTTGAAGGTTCCTTGTAGCGAATTAATTGAAAAAAGTAATCGCGCGATTGAATATAAATATCTTGGACAGACAGAAGGAATAGGAACATTTCATTTTAGTGACAAGACTGTTCGCTCCATAGAGTCATTGGTAAGTGGAGAGTCGGTACAAAAAGTCAACAGCATCTTTGGCGAAGGAGCTAATCCACGTATGCGAAAAATTAGAGACGGACTCACAACTCTGGGGGTTTCCGCGGATGACATATTGATGCATGGCACACCAAGAATAATATATGGTGTTCGATTAATTGAAAACTTGACCGAGTATCTTCTCGGGATAAATAAACGGCCAAAATATTATTTGAAACGAGGCTGTAGTACGGAAGCAGAAATACAAAATAAAATCGTAGTATGGTGGCTAAAACGGTGGGTCATAAAAAGAATTCATAAGGAAGAGGTACTAGATAGAATTTCACAACATACAATGATTCATCCAATTAAGCATGGTGCAAGAGTCGCTTTGCCCCGTTCTGATATAAACCAGACTTTACTATTTAACATATAAACCCCCAAGATAAAGTTGGGGGCTAAACATGGTACAAACCGGCGAAGCGGGGGCGGTGAATTCGATTGACTGCAAGGGCTTAATCTGGGATTATAGGCGCAACAGGCTGTAATTTCGGGTGATTTTGTGGAACTTTTGGCGGCGAAAGTTGGTCTAAATAGGGAGAGAAGCTGTGCAGCCGAGGACGGCTCATCTTAGTGAGGATAGCTTCCTTGTAGAGCAGTGCCGACGCGGCGATTCGGCGGCGATGGAGCGTCTGATAATTAAATATCAGAGCCGTGTTTACAACGCGATATTGCGAATTTGTGCAAATGCCGACGACGCCGCGGAACTTACGCAGGAGACGTTTGTCAAAGTAATAGAGAAGATAAGTGATTTCGAGGGCAGAAGCGGCTTTTATACGTGGGTGTTCAGGATAGCAGTTAATCTGACTTTAAATTACTGCCAGCGGGGTTCGAGGCTGGCTTTTAGGTCGCTGGATGCTGAGAGTGATGAAGAACAAGAACAGGCAAAGGGAGCTTTGAAGACGATTTTGAGCAGTGATAACGCACCTGACCCGGCGGATGTTGCTGCAAATAAGGAGTTATGGCAGATAGTGTTAAAAGCGCTGAATAAGTTGGACGATGCACAAAGAGCGGTAATTGTTCTGCGGGATATTGAAGGTATGAATTACGCTCAGATTTCTGAGGTATTAGAGATTGAATTAGGTACGGTCAAAAGCAGACTGAGCAGGGCCAGGGGGGTTCTTCGAGAAATTTTGGAGGCGATAGTGCGATGAAACAAGATGCGAATATCGATGAATTGCTGAACAGCTTTCTGGATGGAGAGGCGACAGAGCGAGAGCGGACCGAAGTTGAACGGCTTATAGCTCATGACCCAGAAATTGCAAAACGGATGGGGGAACTTGAGAAGTGCAGGATGTTAGTTAGCTCACTGCCTTATGCCGAGGCACCGGCGAAGATAGTGGAAGAGGTAAAGGCATCGGTAGGGAATATGCCGGTGAGGACTCCCGAGGCTGAGGCGTTCGAGCGGCGCGAAGGGGCGAGACATCTGCTGATTCGCCAGGTGGTTTCTGTGGCTGCGATGGTTGCTCTGGTGGCTGTTTTAGGTGTGGTGATTTATACGATTCTGGGGCCTGAGAGTGTTGGTGAACGGCCGATGGCGGCAGATGATTTGAAACTGCCGGCGAAAAAGATTGAAGTTGAGCCCGAAGGGGCTGCGCAGCGTTTGATGGCCAAGGCTGACTCGCCTTCGCGTAGCGCTTCGGCGGAGCGAGGAAAGCCGACTGAGGGGTTAGAAAGGTTCTTGAAAGGATTCAGCGGCAGACTCGAGTTAAAGACAAGGACTTTGATTGCGGCGGATGCCTCCGTCAATAGGGCGATTGAAGACAGTGGACTCGAACGGTACGTTGTTTCCAGGCGAGATGGGGGGCAGCGCGTATATACTGTTGTCGGCAGCCGAGAAGCTGTGAATTTGCTTTTGAGTGATTTGGCAAATATTTGGGAAAGGTTTGATTCAACCCGCTTACTTGTTGAGACTGGCCAGGCAGATGAGGGGGTGGTCGTGGATAACGTTAAGACCGAGCAGATTGCTGAAATCATCAAACAGGACAGCCCCGAAGGTCGTATCAGAGTTGCGAAGGACATAGCTGCTTTCAACAGAATAGGTGAGCAGTTGCCCGGTAAAGAGATATTTGCCGCGATTAGTTACGAAAGTGGTGATTTACTAACGATACCGAAGCCGGTCTTGACTTCGAGCGAAAAACCGATTACAAAGCCTGCCAGTGGAGCCGAAGCAGAGCAAAAAGTACTGCTGACTATTGTCGTTGCAGGTAGCGAATAGTAGAAGTGCCTACGTTGATTTCTTTTTTGTGTCGGTTTTTGTTTTGTCGGGGGATTTTGTATCCTTGGTTTGGGGTTTGGTTTCGGTGTCGGTTTTGCCAGTGTCGGTTTTTTCACTTTGCTCAGCCTGTTTTTTGTAGCTTTCACTTCTGTAATCGGTTTCGTAGAAGCCGGAGCCTTTGAAGATAAGGGCGGAGCCGGAGCCGATGAGACGTTTGAGACTGGTCTTTTTGCAGATGGGACATTTGCGCATGGGCGGCGCCTTTATGGACTGGAACTGCTCAAACTCATATCCGCAGTCTTCGCAAATATAATCATACGTCGGCATAGACTCACTCTGTGTTTATTGATTCACCGGCTGCCAACTCATCCGGGTCGGGCTTTTCTTCTTGCCGGTTTTGCTCGGGTTGCAGCTTATTGACGATGACTTTGCTCGGTCGGATGACTCGGCCGTTGAGCTTATATCCTTTTTGAAACTCTTCAAGCACGGTATTATCCTGCTGGTCAACCTCGGTTTTTTGCATTATTGCCTCGTGCAAAGTGGGGTCGAACTTTTGGCCTGATGCCTTTATCTGCTCTACGCCGTGGGCTTTGAGGATATCGAGCATCTGGTCGTAGATAATCCGGATGCCCTTAATAAGAACGTCAAGGTTTTCGGCCGAGTGTGCGTTCTGGAGGGTGTGCTCGAAATTGTCCAAAGCCGGCAGGAGCGTCTTAATTATCTTTTCCTTTTCGTAGCGAATCGTGTCGGCAATTTGTTTAGGTGTCCGCTTCTGGAGGTTCTCATAGTCGGCGGCGACACGCTGGAGCCTTTCGAAAATTTCGTTTTTTTCCTTAGTCAGGTCCTCAATCTGCTGATGAAGCTGCTGCACTTCGTCTTTCTTTGGTGCATGCTGTTTTTGCTCTTTTGATTTTTCCCTGCTTTTGGGCTTCATACGTTATTACCGAAATATTTTTTTAGTTTTTCAAAAAAGCTTTTTGATTTTGGTGAAACGGTTTTGTTTCCAGTTTTGGCGAATTCTCTCAGTAATTCCTGCTGCTTTGTATTTAGTTTTGTCGGTGTTTCGATGGTGATTTGTACGAGTTGGTCACCGGTTCGGCCTGTTCGCACATCAGGTAGTCCCTGGCCTCTTATTCTGAAGATGCTTGCGTATTGTGTGCTTGGCGGGATTTTAAGCGCCCTTGTGCCGTTAAGACTCGGCACATCAATAGTGGCGCCGAGTGCAGCTTGAGTGAAGCTTATCGGAACAACGGCGATAAGGTTGTTTCCATCGCGCTGGAGGAATTCGTGCGGTTTTACTCTGACGTAGCAGTAGAGGTCTCCTCTTGGACCGCTTTTTCGGCCGGGTTCACCTTCATTTGCGACTCTTATACCTTGTCCTTCGTGGACGCCGCGCGGGATTTTAATATTGACGACTCTCTTTTTGGGTACCCTTCCGCTTCCTCTGCATTTTTTGCATGGGTTGGTAATGACCTGTCTGGTTCCTTTGCACTGTGGGCAGGTCGATACCATCTGGAAGAAGCCGCCACCTCTTGCGATTTGTCCGGTTCCATTGCAGGTAGGGCATCGGCCCGGTGTGGTTCCCGGCGCACAGCCGCTGCCAGTGCACTCGGGACAAGTGTCCTGGCGGGTGAACTCGATGGTTTTTTCGGTACCTTTGGCGATGTCGTTAAGCGTCAGGTCGACGGATGTTTCCAAATCGTAGCCGCGAGTAGGACCGGTTCGGCGTGTCCTCGCGCCTGTGCCCATCCCAAAGAGGTCGCCGAATCCTCCGAATCCCGAGAATATGTCTTCGAATATACTGCTGATGTCCTGCCATCTCATATGGGTGTAGTCGCGCATACCCATTCCGCGAAGGCCTTCGTGGCCGAACTGGTCGTAACGCTGACGTTTCTCGGGGTCGCTCAGGACTTCGTAGGCCTCGGCGCACTCTTTGAATTTGGCTTCGGCCTCTTTGTCGTTGGGGTTTTTGTCGGGATGATACTTGATTGCCATCCGCCGATATGCACGTTTTATATCATCGACAGAGGCGTTTTTGCCAACCCCCAAAACTTCATAATAATCCCTCTTGGCCATAGTTTCGTATTACGTATTTGCCTGCCGAAGCTAATGTTTATCTTACTGAGCCTGGTATAGGCTCTTTATCTTCATTTTCTTCCTTAAGGTCGGTTACCAGTACATTGGTAGTTAACATTAAGCCTGCCACTGAGGCGGCTGTTTCGAGTGCGGTCCTTGCGACTTTGGCAGGGTCGATAATACCGGCTTTGAACATATCCACGAACCGGCCTGTGTTGGCATCGTAGCCGATGTTGATGTCTTTTTCGGGCTTTTCAAGAAGTTGTGCGACAATGACGTCACCCTGGTCGCCGGAGTTGTCCACGATTTGCATTGTCGGGGTCTTAAGCGCATCTCTTACAATATCGAAACCGATTTTTTCGTCGCCTTTGGCTTTTGTCCTGGCTTTTTCAACTTCGGCAATAGCGCGGAGGAAAACAACACCACCGCCCGGGACGACGCCTTCTTCGGTCGCGGC
>SDBU01006049.1_pt1 | contig 14318 bp, 23 predicted proteins | sample 2277071 | NCBI WGS metagenome assembly SDBU01 (sample SAMN10397929, study PRJNA504765) | marine sediment metagenome | isolation source: marine sediment core GS08_GC12, 126 cmbsf | place: Arctic Ocean: Gakkel Ridge, Loki's castle | collected 2008
GAAATCTATGGCCCTTTGGTTGGTTCCGTCCCCATACTCAACGCCGCCTGAAGCAAAAAGACTTAATACTATTTCCGGTATAAACATAATACTACCGCGAGTAGTTCCAGCTTGAGTTACAACGTCCGGCCTCATTGGTGAAACTTGATATGTGTATGGCAAACCGACAACTACCCTGCTGCCGGATTTATCGATAGTTATTTGCCCGCCCGAAACAGTCTTGCTTGCCTGCACTGCACCATCAACCAATACTGCTACTGTTTCGCCTTCAAGATGATCTAATCCTGTGATAGTCGTAGTCTCTCCTGTATCCACTATTCCCGCGTCAACAAAGAATGAATTAGCAGCATTTACAGTCGAACCCCAATCCCTCGGTTGCACCTCTTCAATAAACCTTACAGTTGACCTGTTAATAGTCCGGCGTGCCGTCAAAGTAATCCTGTCCTCAGAGGTGCTTGGGCTTACCGTTACCGATTCGGCAATGCCATTGCCACCTAACGGATATTCCGCCCACGCCACTACGTTCTGCTCTCTTTCGTAAGTCATTGAGAGTAAATACGGATTATTGGCAATAGTAAACCATAAAATCGAATCCGGATTTTTCTGGACGGCGACACTTGTAATACCGCCAGAAGTAATATCCTCCGCCAGAGCAGTAAGGTCCGGTGAAACATATTTCTGTTTCGGATCACTGAATGTAAATTCCCTGACTTTTCTGGCAACTGAATCTATGAATATGATTGCCTCATTGACACCTATTGCCTGAATATCGGCACTGCCCCTGGTAGTCTGTTCTTTCATCTCCCAGTTTTGCGGTGTCAAAGTTGCATCAATCGTAGTCGCACGTATCCGCCATTCGCCCCCCGTGGTGCCAGCGGCTAAAACCTCAAGTGAACCCAACCATCTGCCCCTGTCTGCCGTGGGTAACGTAAGAGCAAATGAATCGGCATCGTTCAGACCTGCCTCAAAATCTTCAAACCTTCCAATTTCGCTTAGCCATATATTCTGTGGATCGGAATTAGTAAAACCGTACACAATTCTTTCATCGTGAAATGCAATCGCGGACGGATACCCACGCACCGCCGACCATGAACCTTCGGCCCATCTTTTTGCGGCCGTATTGTCCGGCGCCGCGATTATCGCCGTTGCTGTAGCCGAAGTTGTCGAAGCCGTGGCAGTTATCCTGAAGATGCTGTCCTGCGTACTTGTATTTACTGTTATGTCCGCTTCTATCGTCCCAGCCGTATATTCATCGACCAGTATTCTTAATTGGACACCATCAGCTTCTTCGATTTCCGTTTTTAGCAGATTCCCCGAACCAATACCATTAGTTATAGTAGAAACAAACGGCTTAACATCTTCCCAATTGACCCCATCCTCTAATCGCTGTATCTTTATAACTGCGTCCCAATTCACTCCCGTTTTGACAGTCCACGGACCTTTTGCATCTATTGCTTCGCCTATAACTCCGGTGCCGGTAGCCGTGCCTTTTGATATGACCTTTAATCTTTTATGGGTTATCTTGAAAAGCGCACCCGTATGACCCGAAGCACCTGTAATGAATGTCGCAGACGAAGCGGTTAAAGTAACCGTTCCACCATCGACCATAATCTGTCCATCGTCCGTTCCGTCCGCAACTGCTTCGTTAGGGACAAGGGTTAGCGTGGGGGTTGTCCATGATGCTGTTTTCACTGTATATGCCGTATCATTACCCGTCGAACCAGTTACATAAAACCGCTGATTAACAGGGAATAATGATGATGTATCCGTTGTCGTTGTTATTGTAAATTCACCGGCCTCCGCCGCACCGGCAGTAGCAGTTGCTATCGTAGTACCGGTAACAGTAATCGTAACATCATTATCCTTAGCGATGTCATTGCGTTCAATGAACGGGCCTTTGTCAAAAGTGATAGTAGTGAGCGTAAATTCTGCCGCCGATACTCTGGATAATTTCCGAGGAGCGTAAGAAGGATGAATAATCCATAAAACGTCTGCGGACTGCTTGAACTGCAACTGAAATAAATCAGCTTCCAGATATGGTGTCGCTATGTCCGTATCCACCGCGGAACCATTGAAATATACATTAAGAATCTGGTCACTGAACTCTAACTCATAAGCGATAGCAGCGGAAAATATGAACGAGAACATTCGAGATTTTACATCGTGGTCATGTACGTCTGCGATGTATTTCGTACCCGGTCTGCGAACAACCGGTCCGTAAATCAGTGGAATCATATTCTCCAGTATCCTGCAACCTGAAGAATACTTTTCAGTATCCGACCGTACATCTATCAGGGGGGTAAGTTTCCCGGCGTTCAGCGAGATTACAGGCAGATTCGCCATCTATTCTCCTGGCCCTAATTCATAAAGAACTTTAACTTGCTCTGGTAAACCAACTATCAGGTCAGATATACTTTCCAGCGTATCGCCACCTGCCCCGATAACATCATCTTCTATTTGAGTATTCAAGGTAAACGAATTCAATTCAGCCGAACCATCCCAATATATCTCTCCTTGCGCGATTGCTAAATCCGAATCAGCCGGACCCACACCGTCCTGTAAAAACACAGTTACGCGATATACACCTGCTGCAATACTCGTATCAAACGTTCCTACATAATGACCACCAACACCATCTTCAGTCATTGTTTCATCATAGTCATCGGCATCGCGGCCACCTGTACCCCATACCTCATCTGACGCTCCGCCTGACAAAAACACATTACCGTCAAGCTGAAACGCACAAAAATACAAGGTCGAACCAGTCAGGAAGTTATGAAAGATTTCGTTAGCCATCAAAAGCTCCCGCGCCGAGCACCACTTCTGCTAACCCCTATTTGCCTCACGTCATTCCAGTCCAGACTACGGACAAGCTCTGCCTCTTGCCTGCCCAATGCCCTGACTGAAGGCATCAATAGCTTTAAGTCATCCTTGAGACTTTCTCTTATTTTCGGAGTAGCACCGGCAAGAGATGTAAGTTTAAGTGCTAATTGTTTGACAAGTACCTGTACAAATAAGGGATCGAATTCTGTAGGGTCAGTGACTTTCCTCGTATATCTTATTTGTACGACAGAATTATTCGATAAAAGTCTTTTGCCTTCAATTGCGTATCGGTTCCTTGAAATCCTGTCTATCGTTTCATTATCCGCAAAAATCGTTCGCAAGTACAGGAAGTCGATTGGTAAAATAAACTGATTGTCATATTCAAACGCAGGCGATACCGTATCTTCACTTAACGTCTTTCGGTCCGCAGCGAAAGGCCAATAGTAAGACCGCAACAAAGCATCTCTTGCCGGTTCGTAATGAAGTCTGCACAGAATGGCCTGATCGGAAGTTTCCGTTGCATCGTCAAAATTGTTAATCCGTTTTGACCCTAACTCGCTTAACGATAAATTGCATATTTTAGTAACAGACAAGGCCATTATCTACCCCCCAACTGTGTTGCGAGTCCTTGATCGCTCGGAATCAAATCACCCGTTAGAAAAGTATCCCGCCTGCCGCGAGGACGCCTTCTCCGTGCCTGATCGCCAACCTCTTCACCTACCTCTGGAATCGGCGGCGGCGGTGGGACCGGCGGCGCTTTAACTGCTTTCGGTTTTTCAAGTAATCCACCCATTATACTTTCACCTTCACTTGCCATTCCAATCCGATATTGTTATCCGCATTAACCAGCCAAGCAAGACTTGTAGCCTGGGCTTGGCTAAGTTTCAGGTTCTTTAGGTGAACACCATCTCCATTCGTCTGCGTACGAAACTGAACCTGATCCGCTTTTGTGTAGAACGTAACTTCTTCTTCTACTTCCATAATGTCTCCTATGCTATTCGCTGACCTGTAAATCCTTCGACATAAACAAGACAAGCGCTGTGATAATTTCCCGTTCCGCGACCTACCCCCGTTAAACCCAAAACCGTGTTATCGGTTATTTTCAAAGGGGGGTCAAAATCCTTTGACATGACACTTTCCCCCTGTGCTGCAAAGTGAATCGGACCAAGGACAAAAACACCTCCAGCCCCAATACCGTCAAGTAACACCAAATGACAATCTATCACCCAACTATTAACTGCATCGGCTGCGATACCCATAGTTACATGGGTTACATATGTTGCCTTGCCTGCGCCAGGCGCTGCTTTGAGTTCCTGATTCAAATTACCTATGCCGCCGCCAAAATCATCCGAATGCAAATTAAGAGCAAAAGGCGCAGTTTTAGCAATGGGCATCCGGCCATCACCAACCAGAATCGGAGTTGTAATCGGCATCATAGCTCCTTATAATTAAAATGCTTGCAGATTATCGTCGGATCAACCACGATATCGTATCCCGCCTCTATTGCTATTTTACTGAAATACTCATCTTCACCATAATCATAACACTTGCCCTCTTCATCAATGGCCCGATAGATTATCTTGAAGCATGGCCGTTCCAGTTTTTCTATAACCTCTCTTTTTACGAGAAGAGTAGACCCGCCTATCGCCGTAGTCTTTGTTAATGTATCGGGAAGTGGTATCGTTGCACTTCTCCACCAGTCATCCGTCTTAAACGACCATACCGGCCCATTAGCGTCCATCGGATAAATACCAGCTACGATAGGTAAATCATATTCAAGCAACTTCTGTAATGTTCCCTCTGGCGGTACAACGTCAGAGTCTATGAAATACAAATGCGTTACGTTTGGGTCTTCGAGCGCATAGTAAGCAAAAGAACTCCTGCCAACACCGGGCTCTCGTGATGCAACATAGCCCCACTTAACGCCCGGACACATAGCCTCTGATGAGCAATAGGCGGCGGTACGCACATCTATCGTATGGTTCTTGTCAACTGGTACGCCTATAACAATCATGTTATTGGTGCCTGCCCGATAAAGTATTCACCGTAAATAGTGAAAGCCTGAATGTTAGTAGCGAAAACATCAAGGGCTTTGTTGTCGGTCAACTTCAGTGGATGCTTCCAGTCTTTTGAGAAATTTCCACCGCCGTCAGCCTGCATCTGGATAGGACCGAAAAGAACATTCGCGTCCTCATCCTGTAAAGTAATAGCGACATCGGTAGTTCGACCACTCATTGTAACGTGAGTCAGATATATCGCTTTGCCTGTACCAGGCGCAGCTACAAGCTGCACTGCTATGTCAGCGTCATCCTCGTCGTTATTAAATGACAACATCGGGCCATTGTTTATAGGAAACAAGCCCGGTCCAGCCAATACTGGGGTTGTAATGGCCATGATTAACCTCCCGAATAATGCGTTTTAGGATAATGCGATTGATCGGCTACTGCCTGAGTTGCCGCCGCCGTAACACCGTTTTGGTCGGTCAACCCGCCTTTTTGCGGAAACTCTAACGTGCCGTAAGACAGCGGGTCAGTAGTAGTTAATGAACCAACAGTTGTATTTACCGTGGTGAAAGCCAAAACCATCGCGTCCAAATCGAGTTCGGTCATCGCCTCGATTGACATATGCCGGTTATGTTTTATCCACCACAGAAAACCCCACAAGACTTCATTTTTCGTTGCAGCCATTATTTAGTTCCTTTCTTCTTTTATTGTCATCTGCTTTCGCTTCGTTCGGATGCTTGACCCGAAACTGTCTTGTCAGGCAACCGCCGCCGCCTTCCAGTCGGATTCTTACGCCAAGCGGTGAAAACTCTGCATCCATATCAAACTCTTTTGTCTTTGCCATTGTTTCAGTTTTCGTTGTTTCAGTTGCCATCATGTTTTCCTTTACCATTGAATTTTGTCGTAATTCGCCCTATACCTTTTACTTGCAGGCATAGATATAATCTTACCTGTACCACGCACGCATTCTCCATGCCTGTTTGTTAAACCTGCCTTGCATGAACGAGCATTCATCTCGTCAGTCAAATCGCTGTCCGATACACTGGCAGGGATTAACTCTTCGTCGCCGGATTTAACAGCTTGTCTCATTGCTTCGTCCATAACATACCTTAAAAGGCAGAGCGCCGTTAAGCGCTCCACCTGATTAACAAACTTTAGAACGGGCTGATCTGTAGGAAGATGAACGGCGGGTTGTCGGCTAAGGCCGAAGTCTGGTCAATAACGAATCCTGCAACCTGATTACCATCTTCGGCAGAAGCATCATTATAACTTCTGATACCGCCACCTTCCACAAAGACCACTGTACGCCAGTATTGCGTATCAGCTACCGGCAAATCCGGGTTGCACCAGCACGGCCCCCACGATTGGAACCATCCATAAGAACCGTCTACTCCCGTCACAGGTGCTACACCCATCACTGAATGTTGTGTACCACCATCGTTTCTTAATTGGTTATATGGATTCTGGGCCATCTCTATCATCTTTGCTGCGGTTGTAGCCTCTACCAGTGGGCCGTCAAGATATACCTTGATAGTGGCTGCATTTGCACCTTTTTCGTGGCCGGTAATCATTCGGAACGACGGTATTGTTTGACCAGCCATAACCATCATACCGCCAACCATGTTATTCTTAGTGCCGAACCATGCTGCTCCGCCTTCTGTAGCGTCCAGAAGTATATCTACCCACGTATCGCCAATAATTCTGGCAGAAACTACACCACCGCCAATGTTCCTGTAAATTCCATCATTTTGAGCTCCAAAACCGGCTTTTACTGCTGAACCGACTGCATGGCCGTAATGGAACACTCTGTCACCAATTCGGTATCGTGTCCCTGGGATAAACTTTTTTACCGTTCCCGTACTGTACACTCCAAACCGCGTAGTGTCAGTCGCGCTTATATGCAACTGGCCCGCTATTGCGTTTGGAAAATTCCTCGGTTGAGGTTGACTCATAATAACTTCCTTTCAATTAAATTTTACTTAGTCCTTTCCGACTAAGACTTCTTCAGTGAAATTTCGACAACCGCCGGACCTTCGACCCGGACTGCACCGAAACTCATCTTTACATACGGCTGGACGGAATAACGCTTATCGTCCCGTTCCGTAACGCGGGTTGTGATCTCTTTGCCAACTCCAAGAGAAACAGCGTCTTGCGCCCATGCGTAACATTCAACTGCTTCATCCGCAGTCTCAACTTCGCTATCGCGCAGATGACCCTTGATCTCATCCTGGAAATTCTGCAACATGAGAAACTTGAACCCCATGAACGTATCAATCTTGCCCATCGCCAATGCTTTGACAGTGTTGAAATCAGCGCTTTTGACCTCTGTGGTATTGAGCAACTGATTCAGATTGAAGGGGTTGGTTACGAAGAAGCGCTGTCGGTCGGGGTCAATATCGCCTTCGTCGAGAAGCTGCTTGCACGTCAGGAGTTTGGCAATAGTCAGACCTGTAGAAACAGCCGCCGAGTGATTGGAACCCGCCGCCACCACTGTGCCATCGCTATCGATGAGACGACATTCGCCGGCATCGTAGTTATTGACAGAAGTTCCGCCGGATTGACCGGCAAGGGCTATTGCACCGAGAGCATTGTAGATATGTAGGTCAATACGCCGATTTGCAGCGGCGATTGCATTACGAACATAGGTACTGAGCGGATCGATGAGCATTTTAATCTTATCGAGATCGTCGATAAGGTCAGCCCAGTCCCAGTCCACCATTGTTCCCTTGCGTCTTGAGTGTGGAGTAGAGATCAGGGGCGTATCGCCATGCCTGTCCTCAATATCCGCACCAGCCGTTGCGCCAACTCGTTCGCCATAAAAGGTCCGGCCAACAACCGACTCTTCTGTGCAAGTTGTTCGCAAACGGCTGTCCATTTGTTGACTCAATAGCAGGATATTGGCCCTGTATTGCTCAACAAATGCAACTGTAATTTCAAAACTCATCAGATAACCTTTCTAAAAACATTAGATTGCTCTGAATGGCTGCACATGACGGGTACTATCCTACCTATCGCCGGTAAGCGTGTGGGCTACCACAATTTCCGAGACCTTTTAGAAAGGCTACCTCTTTTACTTTTTAAGGGGCTTTACGCCCAAAGACTTCAAATAACACACATTACAAATCTTAAATTTAGTCTTGCCAAATACCTCCATGACTCTTTCTTTTTCGGGATGTCCTAACAAGCGAACTACAATCGCTGCATTCGCAAGGCCACCACTGTCTTTCACGCTATAACCACATACATCGCACTCTATAGACATTTACACTACCTCTTCTTTGGGTACATGCTCTCGTAAAGTTGAGTTACCTTTTTAACCTGTGCTTCGTGTTGAGCCCTCGTAAATCCATGCGATTTATAATCCGCTCCATGCGATTTATGCGACATGGCATCGTCAATCTGGGCCTGAATATCACCAGTAGTCGGAATCAACGGTATGTCAGGAGAACCGCCCTCGGAAAATTTACTGCCAAGATTAGCTGCAAATCTCACAAAGTCGGGATCGTTACCAAACTTCTGGGTCAGGCGTTCTTTGAACTCGGCATTCCCAGCGGTTCCTTCCTCTATTGCCTTATTGCCCAAATGTTTCTTCTGCTCGTAAGCATTGCCCCAATCGGCAACCAATCCGTCGGTGAGTTTTTGCATTGCCAATGTATCATCCTGCGACTGGGTTTTAAGTTGTGCTATTACAGTATTATTGTTAAATGCAAACAACTCATCAGCCTGCTTCTTGCTCAAACCCAACTTGTGCATTAACTCCTGTGCGGCTGTTGCGCGTTCCTGATTGTAATACTCCTCCGGTAACTCTTCTGGGCGGCCGAAATTGTAATCCCCCGCCGTTTCCGGCCTGCCACCCGCTTTATGAAAAGTCGCCCATTCCTCTTCGCTCGATGCTTCGTTGGGAATAGCAATTTTATCTGCACCAACCATTTTCTGCGCATTGACCGTCATCGTTGCAAGTGCCTCAACAGATTTGGCTGACTTTAGCGTTTCATTATCATGCAAAGCCGTATCGGTCAGGCTCTGCGTCCAGTTCTCCGTAAAACCGCCTTCTGCGTTAAACATTGAAGGAGTTTCAGTAGTTGTCGTTTCTGTAGTTTCGGTTGTTTCGTCAGGCATTTACTTTCTCCTTCCGGGTAAACTGCTTCTTGTTCTCCGGGTCATCGAGATACCCTTGGATAATATGGTTCGGTAACTCGATATGGTAAGTATCAGTCTTTACGCCGGGATTATTCTCTGCGAATATAGCCACCTCCGCTGCCGTTTCGCAAATATACTTCTTTCCGCCCATATTGATCTGGGTGACTTTTCTTTGTCTTTCTTGTTCGTCCTGTTGCTCCGCCGAATCTGTCTTTTTCGCTATAATCTCCAGTAACTCGACTTTACTTGTCAGTTCATCAACCCTTGCCTCCAGGAAGTCTAACCTGTCCGTTGCTTCACTCACTACTATTCTCCTTAATTGTTTCTGTTTGTCTTTCTATGTTCGGGTCTTTTGCCAAGACTCCACGGATATATAAAATGGCATATCTTTTTCCTTCGTTGAAAGCCGTGCCATACTGATTGCCCGGTACGAATGTCGATACACCTTCCAGGCACTCCTTAGACAGATTCTCAAGTACGCGCTTGCCTTCCGGCGTATCGAACGTGCCTTGAAAGTCCCTGATTAACTGTTTGGTTTTATCTTTATCCATTATGTCCCCACCAATACTTCTGCGGGGCTTCCCGCTTCCGGCGCTTTTGTAGTACCGGGATAAGCCTGCCCTGCTATTCGAACCATTTCTAATTCAAGGGCCTGCTGTTCTTTCAGGGCACGGTTCTCGCGTTTAGTGTCGATTTCATCTTCCGACGCCACATCTTCAATAGAAACACCCAGGGTCTCACCCAATCTCTTATAGCCCTCGTCCATGCGAACATTGTCGAGCGCCGGAAATACCGATTCAAGTTCTGCACCAACAGCAACCCACTGCTGCCAGCCACGCGCCTGTTGAGATTTCAGTTCCATCGCCAACCTGCCAACGTATTCTATCTTAAACGACTTACCCTGCATCTCAGGCGGTAACGGTGGCAACTCGCCATTCCTCAATAGTAACATAATATCCCTTACTACAAGAGGATTCAGCCATTCCTGTGTTATCTTGCCGTAAGACAGCCCCAACCTCTGCAGTCCTTCGACTAACCGCTCCCTGATTTCAAGAGTAGTTCTGCGGTCACCCTTCAAATCTCTTAATTGAACAAATACATCATTGAGGAACATCTCCTTTACTTCCGTTCGTTCCATGTCGAGAATATCTTTGGTAATCGGAAAATTACCTCTTACACCCTTATCTATCGCTTTGATAGAACCTGTCTCAGGAACCCAGTTCACTGCGCCTTTGAATACCTTAACTTGACCTTCATAAGTGGATACAACTTCTAATGGCGGATCATTCCACTTCCCTGCGCTTTCGAGTAAATCATGCTTTATTGCCTGCAAACCCCTGACAGCAGGTAAAGCACGTGTACCCGGCCCCCTGCCCCAAACCTCACTTGACGATTGCGACCATCTTGGAACCATAAACGGAAAGTCCGGGAACCCGCTTTCGTTGGATTTTCCTTTTGGATTGATACCCGTTATAATCAGTTTGTCCTTGACCGCTACAAAAACAGATTCAAACGGCATATTCAGATTATCAGTAAGTCGAGGGTTCCTTTTCCGCCGAGGTCGAACGATCCATATAAACTTAAAAATATCATTTTGTTTCTTTATATCTTCCATGGCTTTAGTAACCGACTTCCCCGCGTTTCCTTCACCGAACTCCTGTTCGGCCTGTCTTGCAGTATATGGAAGTTCTATCATCATTGTATCTACCAATCCCTGACTATTTTGCATTATCAGGTATTGACCGATATCGTAATCTTTGTAGTTAAGTCCAATGCCGGGGACCCATTCAGAGAACATATTCGCTGTTCCAAAAACAGTAAGAGATCGCAATGTCTCATTGGCCTGTAAGACGAAATTGGAACCCGCTCGCTTCTCATGGGAAATTTCGGTTATCTGAGCCAAGGCCCGCTTAACCGATTCTATTTCATTCAGTCGCCTGTCCGACATTAAGATATTGTAAAACTTCTGGCCGGGCGGGAACCAGTTCACAAACAGACCGGAAGCCATTTCTATAGACGCGTTTTCCCCCGTAGGATCTATCAGATTGATTTGTTCGCCAGGCACTCGCTTGGTTGTAATCTGACTTTCACGAATGAACATTAAGTCAGCGACATCCTGATAAAGTGTTCTGAAATTGGACGCGTTCGACAGTTCATGGTTATAAAATGCAATGAGTTCTTCAGCTGTATTATCCGACATTATTCGTCACCGTCTGCCTTCTGTTTGTATCTGAACCGGCCTGTGCTATTTTGCCGCCTTTAGAACCTAACATGTAATAGTTCAACGCATTTCTGTAATGCTCTTCTTTTCCCTTGTACCGATAAACAGAAGTGCCCGTCTTTTTATTTGTCTCCAAAACCTTGTAGGCCCCACACATTTGTTTTGCAAATTCCTCAATCTCAGGACAAAATCTCGGGATAGTCAACATTCCGGGGGTTATTACCAAGCGGTGCGAAGCATCGAAGATTTCGGTACGATTGACCGCAACAATGCCAGTATGATCATTATAAATAGTTCCCTGCGGAGTATTTTCCTTATATTCACACAGGTAAACTTTTATACCGACCTTCTTGGCTTTTTTCTGAAATTCTCTGGCCGAATCTTCATAAGGACGAATATCGACTACGGCAACCTTGACATGAAACTTCACGGCCAAATCGAGTATATCGTCCCAATCCGATAGCTGCACTATTTTCACAAGTTCATACTGGTCCTTACCGGTCCTCGGGCCTATTACGATATGTTTTATCTTTCCGACGTCAACGCCCATGGCACACGGACCGGAATGCCTGGACGTGGCCTGATAATTTCCGCAACAGTTGTATACCTGCGCATGTGTCAGCATGTCCTCTTTGGCGATATAAGGCAATCCGAGACTGAGGCGATAAACATCGGCAAGGTTGCCCTTTGGAGGGTTACGAAACCTGTACAAAATGTCTTTTGGATCATTGAACGAAGAAGTTAAATGAGACCACTGATATCCGTGCATATAATCGGAGTTCGATTTTACCTGTGGGACCCAAATACCATCCCGAATGAAAACTTCTTTCCCGCAATTCCTGCACGATATGAAACCAGTGCCGTCTTTATGTATTCCTACGCATTTTTCCGGATCTTCCATGAAGTACAGTTCTGCACAAGTTCTCTGATTGCAATGCTGGCATTGCCTGAACCAATACCTCTGATCTGATGCCCTGAATATTTCATCGATGCCCTCGCCCGGTATGAGTGGATTCGATAAGTATCGCTCCTGTTTGATTTTGGAATGGCCCATTCTACTGAGAGCCTTACCTATCACTTCAGGGGCCATTAAGTCCACCTCGTCAAACACTACCCTGTCAACGGGAATACTGCGCAACTTGGAAGATTCGTTCACATCCGAAACCTTTTGGGAGAGTCGAGCGCCTCACAGGTACAAAAAAGAATCGTGTATCTTTTTAAGAGATGCAGTGTCCGTACCCTTGCCCTGGCTTTTGACGAATTTACCGATAGCCTGCCTATTGGCAAGAATGAGAGGATTAAACCGACTCTTGGAAAATTCACCCACGTCATCGGTAGTAGGGAATAAATACAAAACACCCTGCGGCAGATGCCTGAATATCATACCATGCAAAGAATCCAATACCTCGCTTTCAGTGAAACCGCCTTGGGTGCCTTTCATCACACATTTACGTTGGACAGTAGAAGTCATCGGTTCGGCCTGATACTCATGGGCAGTAAACGAGAAAGGGGCAGACTGCAACTTGACGGGCCACTGCGCAGCCCAGTAGCCAGCGTTCCGGGCCATCATCGCCTCATTGTCAAAGTTCCGGTCAATCATAAGCGTTAATCATACCTTCAACTTCGTTTATCTTCGCCTGTATGGCCTCAAGAGCCGCTTCCTGCTCAAGAGTGTCAGCGCTGCCCGTCTCTACGAAGATGGCTACACGGGCCTCACGTAAGCCGTGGAGAGCATTGTCAAGCTTCTGTGCCATTCGCCTTCTTCCGCTTGCTCTCTTTAACCCTCGCTATTGACGCCGCGGACAAGCCGGTATTTTGCCAATATTGATCTTCGTCAATCTGCCGGCCAAAACCGTCCTGCATAGAAAGATCAACCGGTACATCTAAACGCTTTGCTAATTGTTCTATTGTCTCATCCATGTCTACCTTTCAGGTCCAGTATTGGTTTCGACCATATAATTGTCTTGGCTCACTATGATTTACACTGCCACCGCCCTCTTGGGGGGTCATGCCCTTCTTGTGAGGCCCTGCCCGTGCTTGTGGATAACTCTTGCCTGGCCCCCCTGACTGCCCTTGTGCTTGCGTTCGTGTACTTGCGGGGATCACAGACACGCCTCCTGTACTACCTGCTTGCGTCTGAGTACTTCCTTGTGTTCCGGGCTGCGCTTCCAGTCCTTGATGAAGTGCAGGCGCCTGATCAGCTCGTCGTCACTCATGTCCTGAACATTTGGCTTGGTGTTGTCCACCATCCACTCGCCATCAATCAGCTTGCACACGCCAAAGTAGTCAGGATCACCAGGGATAGGCGGTCTTGTCCGGCTTTGTTGTCCGCGTTCAGTTTGTCCGGGTTCAACTGCCGTCTTGTCCGCGTTCGTCGCTCTTGAGCCATCCTCGTGCGTTGCTTGTGTCCGACTTGCCCGCTTTCGGCACTTATCAGAGCAAAACTCACGCTGGCGGCCCGTGAGGGCATGTGTGCATCCGTCCGCTTTACATTCCATGCTTATGCCTCCTTACTCAACTTAGGCCCGGCGATCTGCTCGGCGACAGCAGCGTCAGCCATACGACCATAACGCTCTGCCTGTTCAGGAGTTAGCTCAATAGGCTGCTCAGTGGTTACCTGTGTGTCCTTGTCCCAACCACGCAGCCGGGCACGGCCAGTTATCGCACTGACGGCCGCAGAGGGCTGTTTTAGCTTGATCGCAAGGGCAATGATGTCCGAGTACTGTCTATCGCACTGTTCGATGTCATAATCCACTTTAAGCACTGATTTTGCTTCAAGACGGCGTATTTCCTGCTTTATGCTATCTTTGGCTATCAGTCTTGCTCCGTGTGCGTTATATCCTGATCTTGTGTTTGGATACGCTGTTCTGTATGCTTGCGCTGCGTTATGGCCATTTACACAGTATTCCCTGCAGAAGTGTTGTCTTACTGCTGTCAGTGCTTTATCTGCCATTCAATCCCCGCATGTTCTGCATAAGTTCTGGTTTTTCATCTTCAGTTATACTTTAACCTCACTGACAGTACGTTCACCCGGCTTATGTTCTACGCCATACCAAACTTCCCGCTTATTGTCTGTCCAAACAGCCTTAGGCTCGAATGGGCCAGGCAAATTGAAGATTGGACTGATGAAT
>SDBU01006050.1_pt1 | contig 14317 bp, 12 predicted proteins | sample 2277071 | NCBI WGS metagenome assembly SDBU01 (sample SAMN10397929, study PRJNA504765) | marine sediment metagenome | isolation source: marine sediment core GS08_GC12, 126 cmbsf | place: Arctic Ocean: Gakkel Ridge, Loki's castle | collected 2008
TCGGAGGGCCAGACCATCCTGTGAGCGAGAAAGACCAGGTCACCGTGACCGCGACTTGTGATGATTTGAAGGGCGAAAACAGCGGCGTGCTGAATGTGGAAGCTGCCATTGCGGGAACCGGACCCATCTATTCCTGGGTGAACGTCACCGTCGAAGAGTTTTCGGAGCCTGATACTAACTGGCTGCCCTTGATCGGGATCGCGGGGGTCATCCTGGTTGGGCTCGCTTTCAGAAGAAAGAAGGAGCGAAAAACAGAATAAATTATAAATACCGACACGGTTTTTCTGATTCGGAATTATTCAAGGCAGGGACAAAGCATTGGTAGGTATTAGAAGGCTTATCCTGGATGTGCTGAAACCACATGAACCGTCGATAATAGATGTGTCTAACAAACTCAGTGTTTTGGAGGGTGTTTCCGGAGTGAACTGCGTGCTTGACGAAGTAGACCAGGAAACCGAAAACATAAAAATAACAATAGAGGGCACGAACATACAGTACGAGGAAGTCAAGAACGTGCTTGAATCCCTGGGCTGTGTTATTCACTCGATTGACGGCGTTTCTGCTGGCGAGCGGCTTATCGACGATGTGGAAACCCCGCAGGATAGGTAGTGGCTTCATTACTGGTTTCTGTGCCTTAATTTGGGTTGTCTAGTGATAACTTCACCGCAATTTTTAATATAATTGAATTGATTGGGTTAAACATGAAGCTGCTGATGATTCACGCGGATTACCTCGAATACGAAGTAAAGAAGAAGGCAACAAAGATTGCAGAGGATGTGCCGGATGGATTTACTGGCGACCGCATGGAGGAGGGGCTTGCTGTTTTCATTGCTGTGGAGAAGGGAGATGCAAACGACACTGCAGCTGTTGTGACAAAGGCACTGGCTGCCATAAATGACCATGCAGAAAAGGTTGGAGCCGAGCGCATTATGCTGTACCCCTATGCCCACCTGAGCTCGAACCTTGCCGGACCCGAGGATGCCATGGGGATACTGGATGACCTGACGAAAGCAGCGGGTGAAGAGGGGCTAGAGGTTAAGAAGGCTCCATTTGGCTGGTACAAGGGATTCAAGCTCTCTTGCAAAGGACACCCACTGAGCGAGCTGTCCAGGGAAATCAAGGCTGTTGGCGGCGATGAGGGAGTAGAGGCAAAGCAGGATAATATCGACAAGGGATTCAAGATCGTTACAAACGATGGGAAGTTTTCAGAGGTCCAGGATTTCGATTTCGGCAAGTGTGACGAGAATTTCAAGATAATGGTTGACAAAGAAGCACTGGGCAAGAGTTTGAAAGGAACAACTCAGGAGCCGAGGTACATATCCTTCTGCAAGAAGTTCGGTGTTGACTGGGAGAGGATGTCTGATGTGGGCCACATGCGCTACGGCCCGAAGGCTGCAATGATCTTCGAGCTCATTTCAGACTATTCATACGAGGTGTCCCGTGACCTGGGGCTGCCGGTGTACTCCGTCAAAGGCACGAACATGTTCAACTTGAAGGAGAAGGCAGTGAGCGAGCATGCTGAGTTGTTTGGCGATAGGCTGTACCAGCTCGAGATGGAAGGGCGGAAATTGGTGATGAGGTATGCGGCATGCCACCAGCAGTTCGCAATGATAAGGGACTGGACAATCAGCTACAAGAACATGCCCTTCGCTGCATTCGAGGTCGCTGACAGCTACAGGTTCGAGCAGCGCGGCGAAACCGCACTCTGCTTCCGGCCACGCAAGTTCTTCATGCCGGATACTCATGTGTTCTGCAGGGACATCGAGGAGGCAAAGGAGTGGTTCACTAACGTTCACGACAAAATAATAGAGGAGGCCAGAAAGCTTGGAAGGGAATACCTGCTCCTAATCAATACAACATCGAAGGACTTCATAGAGGGCAATGTCGATTTCGTCACAGCGTTGCTTGATAAGAATCCGGCACTCATCTGCTTCTACCCGCCTGGCAAGAATTATTATTGGAACATAAACATAGAGTACATGATGATCGACGCGCTAAAGCGGCCGAGAGAGATAGGCACGGTCCAGATAGACGTCGGCAACTCCGAGAGGTTTGGGATTACATACATTGACGAGAAAGGCGAGAGGCAGCACCCGATTATCCTGCACACGGCGGTGATTGGCAGCATCGAGAGATACATGTACGTGCTGTTCGACAACGCGGTGCTGGACGAGATGAAAGGCAAGAAAGCGAGCCTGCCGCTGTGGTTGTCGCCGACACAGCTTCGGCTGATGCCTGTATCGAGGGACCAGATTGGGTACTGTGAAGAGCTGGCTGGGAGGTTCGAGGGCGTACGGGTGGACATCGATGATACCGATGAAACGCTGGGAAAGAAGATAAGGAATGCCGAGAAGGACTGGATACCCTACATCGCGGTCATCGGCCAGAAAGAGGTCGAGTCCGGGCAGCTCACAGTCAGGATAAGGAATGGCGAGCAAAAGAGCTTCACGCCGGAGAATCTGCAGGATGAGATTGCAGGGAAGACGAAAGGGATGCCCTTCAGGAAATCGACACTGCCTAGGCACATATCGAAGATGCCGATCTTTTAGAGCTGGGCGTATAAGATGATTTTAGCCAGACCGCCAAAGAATCGACGAAGCATATACTTTTCTCAAAATAGCTACACCCCCGCATCCAACAGATCATGAAAGTTCAGAAAGAGCATTCCCCAGTCGTCCGGAGATATTCCCTTCTCGATGGCTGCCCTTTCCAGTTCCGATTTCATGTGCTCGGCGTCTGCCCGTTGTATGATAACGCGGTTGTGGATTATTGCCAGTGGATAAGGATAGCCCATGTACGACGGCTCCCGCGAGTGGTCGGCCAGTGCGCCCAGGATATTCCCGTAGGTCGATATGTCGTGGCTGTTCACATCTGTCCTGAATGCGAATGAAGATAGGGGCTCGTACTGAACCACCAGGGTCTGGGCCAGGGTTGTTCTTTCGTTGACTGCCCTGTAGAACCAATGGGAGTCCGGATACTGCAACTTTGCGAGCTTGTGCGCCACTGGCACCAGGGGCAGGCTGTTTACCTCCAGCGTGCTTCTCTTGCTGATGCCAACCACGTTTATTCCCCTTTCCTTTGCCGCATCAAGGATTTTTTCAGATATTGATTCGAGGAACTTTATGCCCGGGTGTATTGTGCCGTCCAGGAGAAGTATATCGCCCTCGTCGAGTTTGTCAAGGGCAAGCTGGCACTGGCGCCATTCAATGATTACCCGCACTCTCTGCACAGTGTCCTTTATATCATTGGGAGGGTGGGTGTGCCTGATGTCCGGGAAGCATTCCAGTGCTATGGAGTCGTACAACTCCGAAAGGTTGTCAATCGATATCAACTCCGGGCGCATTTGGGATATGCTTTCTCCAACTAGATTGTGGCGTTGAAAAATCACATATCCGGCCCTGAAGATGGATATCAAAAAAGTTCCCGCATCGAGCACGATGTTGGAGCTTCCGTCAACTGCCGCGATTTTCCTATCCGAATGGTGTGAAACGAACGAATAAAATTCGCTGCTTGGCAGAAGCTGGGAGCCTTGGTGTCCAGAGTCCTGGATTGTGTCATACGCCCTCTTTAGATTGGTGGCTATGTCCCTGAGCCTGTCCTCTGCCTCCTTCTCGAACATTATTTACTCCGCTCAACCGAATATCATGCCCATGCCAGAGGCTGCGTTGCTCTCCTGCTCCTTGATCTTTTTGTAGAATACGTCTGCCTCGGTACTCTCTTTGATGTCTTTGTCCTTGAACATATCCTTTGCCCGGGCAACTGCCTCGTCCGCCCCTTCGATTAAAATTATCTGGATGTCCTTGTCCACACCAAGGGCGCTTGCCTCCCTGATAACTATGCTCTGCCTGCTTACGATGTCGTCGTTGATTACGGTGTTCGCATCGTTCATCTTTTCCTTGTTTGCCTCAAAAATCGCGTATGCCATTTCCCTCACTAACTTCGGAATTGTAGTTCTTCCATTTAAAATTATGGACATAACATTTGAGACTTTAATGTGCAATTCTGAAACGTCTACGTGTGATTTTATATTTGATTACTCTGCTTAGAGTGAACCATCAAATATTTATGCCGAAGCTGGTTTTTGGTTCTGTGTACGAGCTAAAGTACAGGGATTTCATTGCCAGGGCAGGCGAGTGGAATTACAAAGAGCAAAGGGCACCAACCCCAAACATATTGTTCCTGGAAGCTGAAAGAATTAAAAAATCAGTCGGAATTGGAAATTCCTCCCAGCGAGGAAACTTAGTAAAAGTTACCGAGATAGAGGGATTGCCCAGCAATTCCTCCCATTTTTCATCCTACAGGAGGTATAATTTCTTGTACGATAAAAAATTCCGCAGGGCAGAGATCTCCGTTCCTGCACACGAATTTGCCGACGGCCAGGGAATCATCAGGCTGCCGCTGTCCTGCGAAGAATTGTTGGACGGGAGCGATGAAAAGAAAGAGGGTTATGTGAGGGTAATTCATAGGTCCGGCACCGATGTAATTAAAGAAGTGGACACATCGCCGCACCTCTATGCGCTGGCTCACGCCCTCGAGCTGTCGCAAAAACCCAGTAGGCTTGTCGAAACCCTGCTTGCCCTGAGAACACATTCACATTCCGAATCCCTCATATATGCCCCGGGACTGGGAAAACCGCATCACATCGCCCTTCTTGCATATCTGGGTGTGGATTTGTTTGATTCCGTGCCCCTGATCATCTCTGCAGCAAAGAACATCCGCCTTAGCACGGATGGGGCGCTGAGCCCCCGATTCAAATGCCATTGCCAGGGCTGTGAAGAGAGTGGGGGGGATTTCCAAAGCGCGCTGGAGCACAACTGTTACGCTGCCCTGGCAGAGGTCGGGAAGGTGGGACTGGCAATCGAAGCCGGAAGATTGAGGGAAGTCGTGGAATCCAGGGTAAGGAGCGAGGCCTGGCTTGTTTCCTGCCTCCGCACTGCGGATTTGAAGCACTATGATTATTTTATGCAGTACGTACCTGCCACTGGGGCGTGCTTTGCCGCCAATTCGGCAGAATCGCTGCACCGCCCGGACATAATCCATTACCGGAATAAACTAAGAGATTATAAAAAACCGGACAGCGCAAGTGTCTTGCTCTTGATCCCTTGCTCTGCCAGAAAGCCCTATTCCGCATCGAAGTCGCACAAGCGGATTTCCGGGATTATAGAGAGGGCGGGATGCCGCAGCCTCTTGCACGAGGTCATAATCACTTCACCGCTCGGCATAGTCCCGAGGGAGTTTGAGGTATTCTATCCTGCCCAGCACTACGACATCCCGGTAACAGGGCACTGGAGCATGGACGAGAAGGAAATGGTGCTGGACATGGTGAATGAGCTGTTAAGAAATAACAGCTACGATGAGATAATACTGCATCTGCCAGGGAATTACGATTTCATCATTGACGCCGTGGAGGGGACAGTCACTGTGGATGGCGGTACCACGGGACCAAAATCCCTTGACAATCTAATGGGGGCTATAAAGCCGCTGCGTGAGAGGTATGGCATTCCAGACAAACAAGAGCGATTCAAGGAGGACATGCGCAACCGTATATTGTTCCAGTTCGGAGAGGATGGACTTCCCATATTGGATGGTGTGAAAATAAAAGGTAGATATCCGCATCTGAAAATCATTGCGGAAGGCAATACCCAGGTAGGTATGCTCAATCCGGACAGGGCATTGATATCCCTTACCGTGGAAGGCGGTAGAAGATTGCTCGCAGAGAATGCCTACTGGGTCGAGATCGACGACTTCGAGCTGGCAGGGACGATATTTGCAGTGGGGGTAAAGGAGGCTGACCCAAGGATAAGGGTTGGCGATGAGGTTGCAATCCGGCACAATGGCGACCTTAAAGGCGTTGGCAGGGCAATGATGTGTGCAAAGGACATGGTTGAGTGCAGTAGGGGCGCGGCAGTCAAGGTTCGCGCAAAGGCGAGAAGTGCATAGTTGCACAATCATTTTAAATCAAGATGGTGATATGGTCAACAATGGCCGACGAGATGTTCCAGTGGTCTGTCGCCCTCATTGCAATTATGGGGTTTGTCCTGATGATTCTGGGAGTGTACATTGTAACGAAGATCCAGGGCTTCTATTACATAGGCATTGCCGCCAGCGTTGGCGGTGTTGGCTTGATATCGCTTGTGATGAGCAGGAAAAAGTATTAAGTGGGCTGGCAAAAGCTTTATTACTCTATCGGGCATGTAGACGTTGATGATTAAGAATTTCGAGTTGGTTTCCATAAATGCCGAGCGCTTCACTGGCACGAACGAGCGAATAAAGAATGTGCGAGTGGACCACAACAGCACGGTGACCTACATCAACCAGCTGAGCGATGAGGAAGCCGAAGTAAAATTCAGGTTTACAGTGAGCTACAGCGGAGTCGGCATGGTCAAGATCGAGGGGAAGTTTATTTTCACTGGTGATGCTGGCTCATTGACGACGCAGTGGAAGGACAACGGGCAAATGCCTAGCGATGTTGCCAACCAGATACACAACTCCGTTCTTGGGTTTTGCATACCGGAGGCGGTCATGCTTGCGCGCGACCTGAAACTACCTCCGCCGCTTCCGATTCCAAAGGTAAATATTGCCAAGGGACCGGGAAAGAAGCAGGTGTATGGACCAGAGATTGCCTGATGTCAATTCTTTTTAAGGCGTAATTGCATGATGCTCCAGTGGAAACAATAGAATCCATAGAAGAATGCATCGGGCTGGCATGCGAGCTGGAAGCTGGAACCTTCAAACCCGGAAACATATCGCCCGAATACAGTGATGGCAATACAACGTATAGCGATTTCATTGAATCCGGCAAGGCGATCTCGAGGGTCATGGCAAGTGCTGCTGGCAGGGAGTTGGGAGACGTCGTGTTGGATTCTGTTAAAGCCAGTATGGCTGCACAATCCGGAGGCAATACGCATCTCGGAACAATAATACTGTTTGCTCCCATTGCAAAATCATATTGCACTGGCATTGGTTTGGATGGTTTGAGGCGGGGAGTTGCATCGATCATCAACGCCGCGGGCGCCGGGGATTCCGCAGGATTCTGCGAGGCAATCCGACTTGCTGACCCCGGTGGGCTTACGCCTGTGAATGATTTTGATGTGAGGGCGGCAGATACGCTGAGCAGGATCGAGAGCGAGAGTGTGTCCCTCAAGAACTGGATGGCCTTTGGTAAAGATGAAAATTTGATTGCAATGGAATATGCTACGGATTACGATATTACCTTTGGGTTCACTGCACCAAGGCTTGTCTCGAAATGCCTTGAAACAGATGATATGATTCTTTCAATCCAGCATGTATTCATAGAGTTGCTTTCAAATTACCTGGACACATTAATCGTTGGTAAGAGAGGAAGGCAGGTGGCCGAGGAGGTGCAAGAAAAGGCCGAGCTGCTTTTAAAATCAGAAATAACTGATGCTAAATTGAGGGACCTGCACAGGTATTTGGTATCGAACAATGCCAATCCTGGAACAACTGCAGACCTGGTGGCTGCGGGTTTGTTTGTCTGCCTGCTGACAAGCAGTGAATTCTACGGGATGGCTCTGGAAACGGAGAGGGATGGTATTGGCCGAGCTTGATTCCTTGAAACCGGGAGTGATGTACGAGTCTGTAGTGGTTACCAATCCCGACCGCCCGAATGCTGCGGGTGTTGGGATTGAGAGGGTAGGGCAGTCAATTGAATTCACTTCCTATTCCGGCTCGAACACATACGATAATATTCTAACATTCGACATTTTCAGTGTGAATTTGTTTGCCTGGAAAGACCTTGACAAAATAATAATCGCTGCATTGACGGGCGAAGGAAATGACAATCAAGAATTCCCTGACCACGATTTTGCATATTTTCAGTGTGGGAACATGGAGGCGCCATACCTGTCAGAGGCTCCGCTGGTGCTGATTTGCAGGATTATTGAAGCGAAGAGGTTGATTAAGAGGGATGATCTTGGGGCAATACCTATTCTTGAGGTCACTGCAGAAGTACTGGACATTCCCAGTTATGAAGGGATCGAGCCGATCACCCGGGATAAGGAATCCCTCCTTGACGCTGCAGTGGCTGCCACGAGGGCGAGGGCCGCCAGTGGAGAAACAAGGAAAAGATATTCGAGGCTGGCCGGAAGGGTGATAAAGAAGTTCGGTAATGATGAGAATGCAGGGTCTGTCCGGATAATAGAAAGATATCTATCTGATGTGCTCGAGAGCGAATGAGCCGATGTTGAGTCCGGCCTTGCTGTGGGTGTAGCCTATGTAATCCCTGGATTGGACATCGCCAATGCCCTTCACCGCAACAAAGGTCTTCAGCTGCTCCACCTTGAAGTCTATGGAGCCGTCCATCAAGTGCCCGATCAGTTGAATCTCCTGCTCCGTGTGCATCCCCTTCTCGATGGCATACATGGAAACAGCCCTCTCTCTCTTTCGACGTCCCGTGAAGGGCTGCAGGAATTTGAATGTCGTATTTGGGTCCAGCAACGCTATTAAGGTGGAAACGGAGCGCACCGCCAGTCTGTAATATTCATGCTTCTTTTTAAACTCGGTTGCAATCTCGTCGATGTGCTTGATAATGTTGACATAATCTGTTGAGTCTTCCACATAAACAGAGTATGGGTCCTTCATATCGCTGCCCATGGTGGCCGCATAGGAATCCACGTACTTCACAAGACCCATCTTCTCGTATTCCTCGTACCCGGACACCACGAAGAGCATCTCCTCGCGTATGTCCTCGGCAGACTTGTCTGTAATCAGCCAGATTGCGGGAATGCCCTTCTTCAGGCCCTCCGCAATAAAAACACTAATCAATGCTTCCTTGCCAATGAATGGCGGGCCGTAAACCGCGACATTGGAGCCGAATGGGATTCCACCCAGCATCAGGTCGTCCAGGCGGGTCGTGCCTGTCTTTACCTTCTTGATGTCCAGCTCGAGCTTTCTATCCTCTTCTCTTGCCTCGATCTCCTCGCCGATCAGGCCCCGCTCCCTCAGTCTAAGCTCCTCTTCCTTCGAGTGCAGGTATTTGTCCTTTGCCTTGATTTCCTTCTCCTTCTGGGCGATATCCATCTTGAGGTGCTGGAGCTGACGCTTTGCCTCCAGGCCCTCCATGCTTCCGGCTTCCTTCCTGGCGTGCTCGAATTTCTTTCTCTCATCAATGAGCTGCTGCTCGCGAAAGACAAGGTCTTCATCCCGCCTGAGCAGTTCTTCCTCTTTGTATGCCAGCGGCTCCTTCAGCTTGTTGAATTCATCCTCTTTGAGTGCCAGCTTATCTCTCAATGATTGGATCTCGGATCCTCTTATTGCCAGTGACTTCTCCTTTACCTCGACCTCCCGGATCTTTCTCTGAAGTTGTTTGTCTATCTCCCCGCTGCCCTTGCCTGACATGTCCATGCGTTCCGAGAGCTGCTTCTTTTCCACCTTCAGTTCCTCGAGGGACTTGTTCAGGTCTGCTATCTTGTTTGTGAACTCTTCTTTTTCCTTTATGTGCTGCAGCTCCATTTTCTCCATTCTCTTGGAAACGTCGGCAGAGGCCTCACCTTTCGCTGCGCTCTTTTCCCTGGTCTGTACATCATGCTCCCAGGCATTCAGCTGGTTCTCTTTCTCCATGAGCTCCAATTCCTTTCTCTTGAGGGCTTTCGTGTCCTCTGGCATGTCTTGAAGCTTCTCCTCGATCTGTACCTTTAACTGGTCGATGATGTTGTCCTTCTCCTTTAATGCCTTCTGGACCTCCTGGTTGGATATGCCGCCCCCGGCTGCCCCCCCTGCGGCGATTTGCTGCGATTTTACGTACTTGATTACTGCAATGCTGCCCTTCTTGACCTGGTCCAGCTCTGCTACCATGGATGCGTTCTTCTCCTTTTCAAGCCTAAAGTCCTCCTTCAGCTTGGCGTGCTCGCCCATGAATGTTTTGATATCGAAGTCCCCGGTTTCCACGTCCTTCATTGCCTTTTCCAGGGTGTCCTTAAGGGACTCCAGTGACTGCAATTTCTCTTGCAGTTCCTTCTCGCGTTTCTGGAGCCCTTTCTGTTTCTTTACAATGTCCTTTATCACTTCCTCCGAGGCCTTTGCCATGTCCTCTGAAAGCGGCTCCTCGCCGAGCCAGGTGTCCAGGGCATCCTCTTCCCCGCTTACCCATTTCTCGAGAAGCTCCATGTCTTCGGATCTTTCCTTGCCCTTTTTCCTCGGTCTTTTCTCTTCATCTTCTCCCTCTTTCTCTGGTGCCGGTGCCTCCGCCTCAGGGCCTTCCAGCACTTCACCTCTAACCTCTGGTGCCGGTGCCCCCGCCTCAGCACCTTCTGCACCTTCCGGTACCTCGCCTTTTGCAGGCGGCTTTGCAGCTGCCGAACCGCCCCCCTCGTCAAACCAGCTTTCCAAATCATCTTCTCCGCTGTCGCTTCTCAGCCATTTCTCGAGTGCCTTCTCCTCTCCGGCTGCTGGCTTCCCTCCCCTTGTGGATTTCTTTGCCTGCTGCTTGCCGTGGAAGTGCTCATAAATTCTCCGGGCCAGCTTCTTTCCGAAGCCTTCGATATCCTCCAGGTCTGTAATGGAGGTATTCTTCAAATCATCGATTGAAGAGTATCCGGCATTGAATAGGAGTTTGGCCTTGGAGCGTCCCAGACCTGGAATTTCCCTGAATTCATTTATAATCCTGTTCTTGTCCTCTTTGTTAACGAACTTGTAGGCTGTGCCGCATCTCGAGCAGGTGTTCTCCTCTTCCTTGATAGGGGCGCCGCATATCGAGCAAATTGGCTCGGACAGAATAACGGCGCGCTCCTTCTTATCGCCTTTGTTTTTGTCTTCAACTACCTTGTCTTTGGGGGTATCACCAGCCAATATCGGCCACCTCTAATAATTCATCCAGTGCAGCATCTTTATAGCGGTTAAAGGTATATAAAATTTCACCCACCTTTATCGATCTTATACTGGATGGCGCTTGCCACGAGCCCGCTATATAAGGGCGCGGGCCTGCCTGGTCTTGACTTGAACTCCGGGTGGAACTGCGATGCAAGGAAATATGGATGGCCATCCAGTTCGGCGATCTCCATTCGTACGCCCTCAAAGGATTTGCCAACGAATTTCAGGCCCCTGGCCTCTACCTGGTTAATGAAATTCGGGTTGATCTCATATCTGTGCCTGTGTCTCTCGGATATCTCTTGGGTTTGATACACCTCAAAGGCCTTTGTACCTGTTTCCACTTGTATTGTGTTCGCACCCAGCCTCATGGTGGCGCCCATATCTTCAATCTCTTTCTGCTCTGGCAGTAGGTCCACCACCGGATACGGCGTCTCTTCGTTGAATTCCGTGCTGTCTGCATTCTCGAGCCCGAGCACGTTTCTAGAGAACTCGATGACGCTCAACTGGAAGCCGAGGCATATCCCCAGGAAGGGTATCTTGTTCTCCCGTGCATAGGTGATGGCCTTCATCTTGCCGACGGTTCCGCGGCTTCCGAACCCGCCTGGTATTACAATGCCGTGCACACCCAGCAGTTTTTCTCCCGGATCCTCGATGTGCTCTGCCTCTATCCACCTGATCTTCACCCTGCAGCGATGCTTTGCTCCAGAGTGGAGCAACGCCTCCTTGTGACTTATGTAAGAGTCTACAAGATTCGTGTACTTGCCGACCACTGCTATCTCGACCTCGTTCTCAGGATTGTCCAGGCAGTTCAAGAAGGCATCCCACTCACCCATATCCTTCTCCGCGCCTTCCAGTTTCATTTTTTTCATTATCAGGTCTGATATGCCCTCTTCCTCCAGAATCAATGGCACCTCATAGATGGTGTTTGCATCCGGAGCACTTATCACGGCATTGAGGGGGACGTCGCAGAACATTGCGATTTTCCTCTTTATGTCGTATGTCAGCCGCTCCCTTGCCCTTCCCACTATTATATCCGGCTGTATGCCTATTGCCCTGAGCTCCTTGACGGAATGCTGTGTGGGCTTTGTCTTCTGCTCATTTACCACGCTTACCACTGGAACCAGCGTCGTGTGCACGAAGATGCAGTTCTCCCTACCGCCAACCTCCATCTGTAATTGCCTCAGCGCCTCGAGGAAGGGCATGGACTCTATGTCGCCCACAGTCCCCCCGACTTCAACCAATGTTACGTCCGCACCCGAGTTCTTTGCAACTAACCGGATTTGCTCCTTTATCTCGTTTGTAATGTGTGGAATTATCTGGACTGTGTTTCCCAAGTAATCCCCATGCCTCTCTTTCTCTATTACGGTTCTGTATACCTTGCCTGTTGTAATGTTCTGTTGGCTAGTCAAGTCTATGTCCAGAAATCTTTCATAATTACCAAGGTCCAGGTCTACCTCTCCACCGTCTTCAAGCACGAAAACCTCGCCGTGCTGGTAGGGGTTCATTGTGCCTGCATCGCAGTTGAGGTAGGGGTCGATCTTTATTGCTGTTACCGATATGGCCCTAGCACTGAGAAGCTTGCCAATAGAAGACGCGGTAATTCCTTTACCCAGACCTGATAAAACACCACCCGTGACAAATATGAATTTCATTAACTTCACGGGACGCTTACATATATAACCAACCTTAAAAACCTTTGTACTTGGATGGGTGAGACTTTTTATTATATTCGGGAAATGTAGTTAAAGTTGGTAGTAGTTCATGTTATTAGGTGTGCCTGTTTAGACGGGGTGTTACCTATCTCATCTATTGCACCCAGGCACACCTATTTAACCGATATCATTTTAAGTCTGGGTGTGATTAAGTATCGGTGCAACGAAATGAGGCATGGAAAAGGCAACATTCCGATAGAGAAAGAGTATGCAAAAAGAGTTGAGAACGGTAGGATAGTGAAGGAACTTCCATTGGTGAACTACGATGGTGTGCTATTGCCATTATTCAGTGTAGTCAGTCCTACCAGTTGTGTGGTGGATGATGCCCGGTTACACGTTAACAAGAGTTACAACAGATACATTTTGTCCCGTTATGGTGTTCTGGAGATACCAGTAACTTATTGGGAATGTAGTAACGAAGATTGTGACGCATATTACACCGATATGATCGTGGGTGTAGATGGCAGCGACAATTACAGCGAAGAGTATATGGAGATACAACGCCACACAAGGTATGAAGGCAAATGCAGCCTGTTCAACACTCGGCGAGTAGGTGAGATATATACCGCGGATGCGGAGTACAGAGGTAGGGCGGCCTGCCCTACTACATTGTGGAAGTACGAGCAAGAACGTGGAAAGGCATCTTTAGAAGAGTTGCAAAATACCGATGTCCAATTCAATGGCACTCTCCATTGTGATGGTTACTGGGTCAAGGATGGTTGGAGGAAATTTGTAGAGAAACGCCTTGGCAGGGAATTAACCCATAGGGAATGGAAAAAATTGAGGTACAAAGTAATCTATGTGATAGCAACAGATGATAAGGTGATATTAGACTTTGTAATCACTGACATTCAACCGTCTTTCCTGTCCTTAATACCGCTATTTTCGAGAGTGAAAAATAGACTGGGTGAAGAAAATATCAAACGTATAGTGTCTGACGAGGACTCTGCAATAATAGACGCAGTAAAGTTTGTGCTTCCAAATGCGACACATGCGTTCTGTGTGTTCCATCAATTAAAGAATCTTACAAAGATTTACCTAACCCAGTTCAAAAAATTGGAGGACATCCCATATAATGGCAAGGAATTGTATGAGAAGGGAAAGGAATTGATATCGGCAGAGAATTGTATAGAATCTACTGCAACTTTGAGAGTACTGGATAAACTGTTCTATGCAACCAATACAGAGGCGTCCCGTCAAGCAATGATATACCTTGAAAAAACTTACAAAAAGAACAGAAAATATCTGGAAAAAGGCTTTGTCCCAGAAACCAATAACGTGATGGAACAACTTTTCTCATTTATCAATGATTTTGTTTATCAGGCAAAATCATTCAAAACTCTGTACGGGCTGAAAAACTGGGCTGCTAATATGTTCTATGTTTGGAATCACCGAAAGTTCAATACGGGATTTCATAGGGGTCTGTCTCCTCTCCAAATCGCCGGAGCTGTTGACCCAGGTTAGAACTCAGAATTAGCCCGTATCTCTACCAATTACATTCTCTTGTTAGAATGCCTTATCTTCAGACCTCTCGATTTTGCCAAAAATACCCTTACAACTTCCATCCCCCTCTTAACAACTCTACTATTCCATTCTGATTGATTGCATTATCGCCTAAAAACAGCCTATGCACAGTCAATCCCGAAAAAATTAAAAAGTCTCTGGATGGGTTGTACTTGCCCTAAAGTCCCAATCTTTGGGTAATAGGTACCATCCAGTTTAGCAATGTCATATCACCCATAGTGGTAATATGGTTAGAAGGTAACAAAGTTGTAGAT
>SDBU01006051.1_pt1 | contig 14313 bp, 15 predicted proteins | sample 2277071 | NCBI WGS metagenome assembly SDBU01 (sample SAMN10397929, study PRJNA504765) | marine sediment metagenome | isolation source: marine sediment core GS08_GC12, 126 cmbsf | place: Arctic Ocean: Gakkel Ridge, Loki's castle | collected 2008
GGCACTGCAAAAACCAGATTTTCGGCCAATTTGCTCCCCAATTTAGCTTTGGGAAAAGGTAGTAAATGCCCCCGTTTTGACCTTTCTGCAGGAACGCCATCTATGGTATGAACTTCGAATATATGCCGGAGCTGAAGGGGCCGTGGGCATATTTCGCTGTGCTCGGATTGATGGTTACCGTCGTGGCTGTGGTTGTCTGGCGCCTCTGGGCTCACAGCTGGTTTGCCTGGGGACGACGGCAGGTAGTCAGCCGGACAAGATCGCTATATATTGAGCCGGAAAGACTCTTCGGCTATGTTGGCCGAAAAACAAAACGACCAAAGCGTTGATGAGACCTGGCGTTCATCTTCAAGCCAAGCGACTGACCCAATTTGTGATTGGGGTGCATATATGGAGGAGAAAGCATGAGGAAATCACCAAGACGGGCTGTCCCTGACGTGTCCCAGCGGGAGGCTCTACTGTTACGTATTGAACGTTTTACCGAGCTTCCGCTTCTTATACTTGCCTTTGCCATGATACCACTTCTGGTAGGACCTTTACTGTGGGACCTTTCCCGGCAGAATGGTGGATATTCATAGTCTTGCTGGCCATTCCCGGCTTGCTACTAAGCGAGCTGGAGGAGTCTGTGGTAGAGAAATTGAGAAGCCGTTTTAAGAAGCGGTGACGATACTACATACAGCGGAGGCGCGACAATGATAAAACTGGTACTCCTCAGGCACGGTGAAAGCCTGTGGAATAAGGAAAACCGGTTCGGTGGCTGGATCGATACTGACTTGTCAGAGAAGGGAATAGCTGAGGCGAGAAAGGCGGGGCAGATCTTAGAAGATCATGGCTATTCGTTTGACGTTGCCTTTACCTCTGTGCTCAAAAGAGCCATTCGCACCTTGTGGATTGTCCTGGATGTAATGGACTTAATGTGGATACCGGTTTACCGCTCCTGGCACCTGAATGAGAGGCATTATGGTGCTCTGCAAGGATTGAACAAGTCGGAAACGGCTGCTAAGTTCGGTGAGGAACAGGTTCTCATTTGGAGGAGAAGTTACGATGCAAGACCACCAAGCCTCAAGAAGACGGACGAAATGTATCCGCGTAATGACCCCAAATATAAAGACCTGGCTGAAAAAGAGCTACCCCTGGCGGAAAGCTTAAAGGACACATTGAACAGAGTATTGCCCTATTGGCACGCAGCAATAGCACCGGTACTGAAATCAGGGGAAAAGACCGTAATATCAGCTCATGGCAACAGTCTGAGAGCCCTGGTTAAGTACCTGGACAACATCAATGACCAGGACATCCTAAAGCTTAACATTCCTACCGGTATTCCTCTCGTGTACGAGCTAGATGACAGTCTAAGTCCAATCAAGAGCTATTATCTTGCCGACCCAGAGGAAGTCAGAAAAGCTATGGAAGCTGTGGCAAGTCAAGGGAAAGCCCGCTAACATTGCAGGAGAGATAGCAGCTAGCCTATTTGACGGCTACATGGAGGTTCGAATGAAGGCTGGCATTCTCCAAAAGGTTGAACAGCTGGTCGTGACAGAAGTGCCTGACCCTCAATCACGCACACATTCCCTCTTGATTCAATCAGGGAGGCGTTTCTTTTTGCCGAAAGCAGGCAGGGAATGCATACCGCAATGTTACCTTAAAATCGAAAGACAGAAGGGAGGATCATTCATAGAACTGAGCGTCGTGAAGCCTAGATGGAGGCAGGATTAACACTCTACCAGCTTCGTTGAGCGGCAGGGTTGACATTTTGAGGTTGATACCTGATAATCCAGTATCTTACTAGAGCACAGGGAAACTACAGTTGGGGTGAACCATGAATACAAAAGCTTTGTACAAGTTAGGTTATGGCGTCTATGTAGTAACTTCCAGGAAAGATGACCGGCTGAACGGTCAGATCGCCAACACCGTATTCCAAGTAACCGCGGAGCCTCCCACGGTTGCGGTAAGCATCAACAAGAATAATCTCACCCACCAGTTTATCAAAGACAGCAAGGTCTTTGCCGCTTCTGTTCTTTGCCAGGATACCCCGCTGACCTTTATTGGGCACTTTGGCTTCAAATCAGGCAGGGATATAGACAAGTTCGAGGGAATTAATTACAGGATAGGTGAGACCGGGGCTCCGGTGGTTCTGGATAATGCAGTCTCTTATCTGGAAGTCAAAGTAACTAAAGAAATGGATGTGGGCACACACACCATTTTCGTTGGCGAGGTGGTCAATGCGGACGTGATATCAGATGAGGTCTGCATGACCTATGATCACTACCACCAGATAAAGGGTGGTAAAACACCGAAAACAGCGGCCACTTATGTTGATGAGAGTAAGGCAACGGAAAAACCAAAAGAGGTGACACCTAAGATGGCGAAATATACATGTACCGTATGTGGCTATGTCTATGACCCCGAGAAGGGTGACCCCGATGGCGGCATAAAGCCAGGGACTGCCTTTGAAGATATCCCTGACGACTGGGTGTGTCCTGTCTGTGGAGCGGCAAAGGATGAGTTTGAGGAGGTGGACTGATATGAAGGCGAAGGAGATCAGGCCAGGAATATCCTGGGTGGGAGCAGTAGACTGGGATCGGCGCCTGTTTGATGAGCTAATACCTCTGCCCGATGGCACCAGCTATAACTCTTACCTGATCCAGGGCAGTGAGAAAACAGTTCTTATCGATGCCGTAGATCCTGCAATGGAACATGTGCTTATGGCACGTCTTGATGACCTGGCGGTTAAGCAGATTGATTACCTCATTGCCAACCACGCTGAGCAGGACCATTCCGGGTCAATACCGGCGGTGCTGGCCAAATATCCCGGGGCACAGGTTATCTGCACGCCCCGGTGTAAGGGTCTGCTGATGGACCTGCTCCATATTCCCGAGGATAAGATAACGACGGTCAGTGATAGGGAGACGCTTTCTATTGGAGATAGAACCCTGGAGTTCATTCATGCTGCCTGGGTGCACTGGCCGGAAACAATGCTGACCTACCTGAGAGAGGATAGAATACTGTTTCCCTGCGATCTGTTCGGTTCGCATCTGGCAACTTCTGACCTGTATGTTACCGATGAGGGAAGGGTGTTTGAGGCAGCTAAAAGATACTATGCTGAAATCATGATGCCGTTCCGAACCAACATTGAGAAGCACCTGGAAAAGCTGAAGGACTATCAGGTCGAACTCATTGCTCCCAGTCACGGCCCTCTGTATGAGAAGCCAGGCTTCATTGTTGAGGCTTACCGTAAATGGGTTTTTGATCCCCCGGAAAACATTGTGGTTCTGCCTTACGTCTCTATGCACGGCAGCACCCGCCAGATGGTCGAATACTTTGTTGAGGCGCTTGCTGACAGAGGAGTAACGGTAAAACAGTTTGACCTGGCCACGGTTGACATCGGCAAGCTGGCTATGGCACTTGTGGATGCGGCGACATTGGTAATTGGTGTACCTACCACGCTCGTCGGACCTCACCCCAAGGCTGCCTATGCTGTCTTTCTGGCAAATGCTCTGCGTCCGAAAACCAGATTTGCCTCTATCATTGGCTCTTACGGCTGGGGCAGTCAGGCCAAGGAACAGATTATCAGCATGATTCCCAATCTGAAGGTAGAACTTGTAGAACCCGTTATAGTGAAGGGTCTACCTAAGGAAGAAGACTTCAAGGCTCTAGATGCTTTAGCCAGTACCATAGCAGAGAAACACAGAAGCCTCAACGAAGCCACTGCTTAACATTAACAGACAAGGAAGCCGACCTCACACGGCAGGTTGGCTCATCCTTTCTGAGAGGTGGAATGATGAAGATTGATTCTAACATCATGGCTGGTGGAGAGGCAGGTCAAGGTGTACAGTCGGTGGGCATGATTCTAGCGAAGACGATGGCACATGGTGGCCTCCATGTGTTTGCCGACCAAGACTATGAGAACCGGGTTAGAGGCGGTCACAACTTCTTCCGCATCAGGGTGAGTGACAGGCAAGTATTGGCGCTATCAGAAAAGCTGGATGTTCTGGTAGCACTCGACAAGGAGACGATAAACCTTCACTCCAATGAACTGAAGAATAACGGCGTTATTATCTTTGACCAGGAGCAGACGAAAGTCGAAGCTCAAGAAGATAACTACTTCAATGTGCCGCTGGGACGACTAGCTGAAGAGACGGTTAAGAATAAGCTGGTGGCGAATACTGTGGCTGTAGGTGCTGCCATCGGACTTGCCGGGTACGATTTTGATCTCCTCGCCGCAGTGTTGAAAAAGGAATTCGCTCGCCATGGCGAGAAGATTGCTGAGGACAATGTTGTTGCCGCCAAGGCTGGCTTTGACTTTGCGCGTGAGCACGGTGCGAATAAGCTGAGCCAGAAAATCCAACCCATATCCAGAAGTAACAGAAGAATGCTTCTTCACGGCAACGAAGCACTAGCCCTCGGGGCTATGGTCGGCGGTTGCAAGTTCATTTCCGGCTATCCCATGACGCCGGCAACCCCTATCCTGGAATACCTGGCAGACAAGGGCCTACACCATAATGTAGTAGCGGCGCACGTCGAGGACGAGATAGCCGCTATCAACATGGCTATCGGGGCAGCCTATGCCGGGGTCAGAGCTATGGTTGCTACATCAGGAGGCGGCTTCTGCCTCATGGTTGAGGGTTTGGCGCTGGCTGGTATGACCGAGACTCCGATAGTGGTTGTTCTGGGGCAGCGCCCCGGGCCGGCCACCGGTATGCCAACAAGGACGGAGCAGGGTGAGCTCTGGTTCGCCCTCCACGCTGGCCACGGTGAATTTCCCCGAGCCATACTGGCGCCGGCCACGGCTGAGGAGGCTTTCCACTCGATCATAAAGGCATTCAATCTTGCCGAAAAGTACCAGACACCAGTGCTCGTTCTCACCGACCATCACCTGGCGACTTCATACGCCACAGTGGAAAGGTTCGACCTGAAGCAAGTGATAATCGACAGGGGTGAGCTCTTATCCGATGACCAGGTGAACAGAATAGCCGAATACAAGAGACATCTTGTTACTGAGTCTGGCATTTCTCCCCGGGCCTTACCCGGTCAGGGAAAAGCGCTGGTAGTAACTGGCTCTGATGAGCACGATGAGGCGGGGCATCTTATCGAGGATATCGAGACACGTAATCAGCAGAATCTCAAACGGCTGCGCAAGCAAAACGGCCTTATGGCAGAGATCAGCAGCCCCAAGCTTCATGAGTCACCAAATGCAGAGTTTACCTTAATCGGCTGGGGCAGCACCTATGGTGCCATAAGAGAAGCTGCCGACTTGCTGCAAAAAGACGGGGCAGCGGCTAACGTTCTCCACCTGAGCGAGATATGGCCGTTTCCGAAAGAAGCAGTGTCTTCGGCGCTGAATAATGGTACCAAGAGTGTAGTTATCGAGAGCAATGCCACAGCGCAGATGGCTAACCTGATACGGCGTGAGACAGGGCATCAGGTAAGTAGCACTATTCTCAAGTTTGATGGCCGTCCCTTCTCGCCACAGGAGATTGTAGACCGTTTGAAGAAGGAGGTCTTCTAGCTATGGTTACAGTGAAAGACTATGCTGAGTCAATCCCTATTGCTTGGTGCCCCGGTTGTGGCAACTTCGCTATCCTTCAAGCCCTGAGAAAGGCGCTGGTTGATCTTGGAATAGAGCCCCACCAGGTACTTTTCGTATCCGGTATCGGGCAAGCGCCAAAGCTGCCGCACTACACTCAAGGCAATGTCTTTGATGGGCTTCATGGACGAACCCTTCCCGCCGCCACCGGTGCCAGAATTGCTAATCATGAGCTCATCGTGATTGGAATTGACGGTGATGGCGGGGCCTATGGTGAGGGCATTGGCCACCTTCTGGCTACCATGCGGCGTAATGTAAACCTGACCTATATGGTGCACAACAACCAGGTATATGGTTTAACCAAGGGACAGGCATCACCCACCAGTGACCTTGGTTTTGTAACCAGGACCACACCGCTGGGAGCCAGTCAGCCAGTTAACCCCCTGGCGCTGGCTGTGGCTTCTGAGGCCAGCTTTTTAGCACGAGGCTTTACTGGGGATATTGAGCACTTGTCAGGTCTTCTGAAGATGGGCGTAGAGCACAGAGGATTTGCCCTGATTGACATTCTCCAGCCATGTGTTTCCTTTAATCACAAGAACACTTACCAGTGGTACCGCGAGCGGGTCTATAAGCTGGACGATCAAGGATATGATCCCAGCGATAGAACGGCTGCCTTTGCCAAGGCACAGGAGTGGGACGACCGGATACCAATTGGGCTAATTTATAGAAAGGAAAGGCCGGTCTACGAAGAGCAGCTTCCGGCGCTAAAGGAGATGCCGCTGGTTAAACAAGAAATTGACCCATTTCAATTTGAAGCGTTGCTCGACGAGTTTATGTAGAAACCGGTATTGAGCCAATTCCCTTATAGGAGAACCGAAATGGGTGAGAAGCGCGGACCTTTATTGCTAGGGATTGATCTTGGAGGCACCAAGATACTGACAGCAGTCGCTAACTCGAAAGGAAAGATGCTGTCACGGGACCATAGTGTAACACCGGCGAGAAAAGGTCATAAGGCAGTTATCCGCTCCATTCTGGAGTCGGTTGACCATGCCCTGGACCAAGCTCAGATAACTGCTTCTGAACTTGAAGCCGTAGGGCTTGGTGCTCCCGGTCTCTCCAATCCGGAGACAGGCGTCCTATTCACATCTCCCAATCTACCGGGGTGGAAAGATGTCCCCCTCAAGGACATCATCGAGAATGAGCTTGGCAAGAAGACATACCTCATTAATGATGCCAATGCGGCGGCTTTGGGTGAACTCCATTTCGGCGCTGCCAGAGGCGCCCGTAACTTCATCTATGTTACACTCAGTACTGGCATTGGCGGTGGCATAGTCATTGGTGGCAAACTCTACACCGGAGCTCTGGGCACTGCGGGTGAAGTGGGACATATGACCATTGATGACGACGGCCCGCTGTGCAACTGCGGAAACAAGGGGTGCTGGGAGACAATGGCCTCCGGGACAGCTATGGCAAGAGAAGCCAGGCGTCAGATTAAGGAGGGAGTGGGCACTGCTATCCTGGACTATGTTGACGGTGACGTGGAGAAGATTACAGCTGAGGAGATACATAAGGCCGCTGCAGACGGTGATAGCTGGGCAGCATCACTTATTGCCCGGACGGGCTACTACGTAGGCGTCGGCCTGGCCAATCTAATAAATTTGTTCAACCCGGAAGTGATAGTTATCGGAGGTGGTCTATCAAATATTGGTGATATGCTCTTTGAACCAGCCTTCAGAGTAGCTGAGGAAAGGTCTTTCGACAAAGCTTTCAGGGCGGCCCGCTTTGCTCTGGCTGAGCTTGGCCGCAATTCCGGGGTGCTCGGTGCTGCTGCCTTTGCATTGGAGAAGATAACGGAGGCGGACAAGATTACTGGAAAATGACTTAGACGCATTTTGGGCACTAAGGCGAATCACCCAAACTAAAGAAGGAGGTTTGAAATGACAACCAAAATTGGAATTAATGGCTTTGGACGTATTGGTAGACTGGTAATGCGAGCGGTTATGGAGAAGAAGGCGGACATCGATGTAGCTGTTATTAATGACCTTACTGACACCAAGACGAACGCTCACCTTTTCAAGTACGACAGCAGTTATGGCATCTATCCGGGCAAGGTAGCAGCCTCCTCTGATTCCATCGCGGTTGATGGGAAAAGTGTCAGAGTGCTTGCTGAGCGCGACCCGGCCAGGATTCCATGGAAGGACTACGGGGTGGAAGTAGTTGTCGAGTCCACCGGGCTTTTCACCGACGCGCCCAAGGCTGCAGCTCATCGCCAGGGCGGTGCCAAAAAGGTCATCATATCGGCACCGGCCAAGGGAGAGGACATAACCATAGTCATGGGTGTAAATGAGGACAAGTATGACCCGGCCAGGCACCATACCATTTCCAACGCTTCCTGCACCACTAATTGCATTGCACCCGTGGTGAAGGTTCTGCATGATAGCTTTGGTGTAACTCGCGGCCTTCTGACAACCGCCCATGCCTACACCAATGACCAGCGATTGCTTGACCAATTCCATACAGACCTTCGCCGGGCCCGGTCAGCAGCGCTCAGCATAATACCTACCAGTACCGGGGCCGCCCGTGCCGTAACCCTGGTCATCCCCGAACTCTCCGGCAAGCTCCATGGCATCGCCCTGAGAGTACCAACGGCCAGCGTTTCCATATGTGACTTTGTGGCTGACCTGAGCAGGGAAGTTACTGCTGAAGAGGTCAACGAGGCTTTCAAGAAGGCAGCCTATGGACACATGAGGGGCATCCTTGAGTACTGCGAGGAGCCGCTGGTAAGCGTCGATTTCAAGGGCAATCCCGCCAGCTCCATTGTCGATGCCGGAAATACTATCGTGATTGACGGCAGCATGGTAAAGGTGCTCTCATGGTATGATAACGAGTGGGGCTACAGCCACCGCGTGATTGACCTTATCTCCCTGATGGTGCGTAAGGGGCTTTAGTCTTTGACCAAGGAGACGACAATGCAAAAAAGGACGGTAGAAGACATAGACGTAGCGGGCAAACGAGTTTTCCTGCGTGTTGATTTCAACGTGCCGATGGACAAGACGGGTGCCATCAGCGATGACAGTCGTATCAAGGCTTGCCTTCCTACCATCAAGTATCTCATAGACCACAATGCCCGATTGGTTATCTGCTCTCACTTGGGCAGGCCTGATGGCAAAGTAGTAGAGAATCTAGTACTGGAGCCAGTAGCTAAAAGACTGTCGGAACTCCTGGGTAAGCCTGTGGGGGCGTTGAAACAGTGCATCGGCCCTGAAGTTGAGGATGCCGTAGCGAAACTCAAAAATAGCGACGTTGTGCTTCTGGAGAACATCCGCTTCCACCCTGAAGAGGAGGCGAATGACCTGGGCTTTGCCCGTACTCTTTCTCAGCTTGCTGATGTCTTTGTCAACGATGCCTTTGGTGCCAGCCACCGCGCCCATGCTTCGGTGGTGGGAGTAGCCAAATATCTGCCAGCTGTGTCTGGCTTCCTGATGGAAAAGGAAATCGAGGCCTTGAGCGGATCTTTGGAAAACCCGAAGCGGCCGTTTGCGGCCATGATAGGCGGCGCCAAGGTGAGCGGTAAGCTAGCGGTCCTGGAAAATATTGTTGACAAAGTAGATGCTCTGCTCATTGGCGGCGGCATGTCGGCTACCTTTCTGAAAAGCACAGGCTACAGTGTGGGTGCATCAATGGTGGAGAATGATAAGCTTGATTATGTCCGGCGGCTTATGGGAACGGCAAAATCCAGGGGAACAAAACTTCTACTGCCGCGGGATTCAGTGGTAACGGAGAAACTGGAAGCCGGTGCGAGCACTAAGACGGTACCTGTTTCAGATATTCCGGAGAACTGGAGCATCGCTGATATTGGGCCGGACACGATCCGTGAGTTTTCAGAGGAACTTAAGAAATGCAAGACCGTAGTATGGAACGGTCCGGTGGGCGTATTCGAGATACCAGAGTTTGCTAATGGAACACGTAGCCTGATCAAACTTCTGGCCGAGTTAGAGGCAACCACAGTTATTGGCGGTGGTTCTACTGCTGAGGCTGTCGTTGAAATGGGGCTGGTGGATAGAATGTCCCATGTCTCCACAGGCGGCGGGGCCTCGCTGGAGTTTCTGGAGGGTAAGGTACTACCGGGAGTAGCCGTCTTGCAGGATAAATAGAGAAGTATAGAGTTTACTTACCCTGTGTATCCAGGAGGTTGCCATGAAGAAGATCGGCATCCTGACCAGTGGCGGTGATGCCCCTGGAATGAATGCGTGCTTAAGAGCAGCGGTGCGTGCCGCCCGAGCTAATGACCTTGAGATTGTCGGCATAAGGTCGGGCTATGCTGGGATGATTGGTGGTGACGTTATGCCTCTCGATAGAAGAGCCATTGCCAACATCATTCACCAGGGCGGAACCATACTGGGTACCGCTCGCTCTGAAGAGTTCAGGATAAAGGAAGGCCGGGCAAAGGCTATTAAGATGCTTCAGGACACAGGTATTGAGGGGCTGATTCTCATTGGTGGTGATGGCACCTTCCGTGGTGGCACTTTGCTGTCGCAAGAGTGTGGCGTCAGTGTTGTGGGCATTCCAGGGACAATAGACAACGATTGCTACGGTACTGACTACACTATAGGCTTTGATACGGCTATAAACACAGCCTTGGAGGCTATCGACCGTATCAGAGACACGGCCACAGCCCATGACCGCCTTTTCTTTGTAGAGGTGATGGGTCGTCACACAGGATTCATCGCTTTGGAGAGCGGTATTGCCGGCGGTGCCGAAGAACTCCTTATTCCTGAAGTCCCAACGAGTGTTGATGAACTGTGCCAACGGCTGGAACAATACTTCAAGGGTGGTAAAAGAAGCGCTATCGTAGTAGTAGCCGAGGCAGAGCAGGCGGGCGATAGCTTCCGCATTGCCCGGGAGGTGAAAGCCCAAAAAGGATTTGACTCTAGAGTCTGTATTTTGGGACACATTCAGCGCGGTGGTGCGCCAACGGCCCGCGACCGGGTTCTTGCCAGCAGGCTGGGTGCTGCCGCCGTTAAAGCGCTGATTGATGGTAAAAGCGGGTACATGGTAGGCGAGCTAAACAGAGAGATAGCCTACACACCTCTGAAAGACACCTGGGAAAAGAAAAAGCCATTACAGGCTGGCCTCACAGATTTGCTCAAGATATTATCTGACTGAAGTGGCAACGGAGTTGATGTACTTCTGTGCAAAGGAGGCAAGAATATGAGCCTTTCTATCGGCAAGCTCAGAGGACTGCAGCAGGTTGCTGACGATGATGGTTTCCTGGCTATTTGTGCCATTGACCACCGGGGAGCGCTACAGCGAGCCATGAATGAGAAGGATCCTGATGCCGTAACATATCAGGATATGGTTGATTTCAAGCTTGATCTCTGCCGGGCGGTGGCACCGTTGGTCAGTGCTGTGCTTCTTGACCCGGTCTATGGGGCAGCACAGGCCATAGCTGCCAGTATACTACCGGGGCATATAGGTCTCCTGGTTAGCATGGAAAAGACAGGTTACTCTGGCGAAAAGACGGCCAGGATTACTGAGCTTCTACCTGGCTGGAGCGTTAAAAAAGTGAAAAGGATGGGGGCTTCGGCAGTTAAGCTTCTGGTATATTTCCGCCCCGACCTGAAAGAGACTGCTTCGCGGCAGCTGGATCTTGTGGCCACGGTTGCTGATCAATGTATTAAGGAAGATATTCCCCTTCTGGTCGAGCCGGTAACTTACCCTGTCGAAGAAGTCGGTGTGTCTTCATCGAAGTTTGCCGATATGAAGCCTGAACTGGTAATTGAGACTGCGCGCCAGATTACCTCCCTGCCCATCGATGTATTAAAGGCGGAATTTCCAGCAGACACCAGGTTCGAACAGGATGAGAAAAAACTGCTGCAGCTATGCCAGGAGCTGGATCGAGCGTCACGATTGCCCTGGGTACTGCTCAGCGCTGGTGCCGACTTCAAGACTTTTAGGAAACAGGTAGAGATTGCCTGTAAATCAGGGGCATCTGGTTTTCTCGCCGGACGTGCCCTCTGGCAGGAAGGAGTCCAAATACGCTCCAGAGAGGAAAGGATGCAATTCTTTAAAGATACCGCTGCTCTCAGACTCAAGGATTTGGCCGAGATAGTCAACAAGTACGGCAAGCCTTGGTATACCAAGATGGGTAATGAGACAGGAGAGTTCGAGGCGGCAAGCGAGGGCTGGTACCAGCAATACTGACGTACCAGCAAATCAGCGGAACTGGGTATTCGTATGAGGCAAACTGCTCAATTCAAGAGACGAACAAAAATAGTATGCACCTTAGGTCCGGCTACTGGCACAGCCTCAGTCATTGAGCGCCTTATCAGGAGCGGCATGAATGTTGCCAGGCTCAATCTGTCGCATGGCACTCATAATATACATGACCAGTATATTCAGACCGTACGTAGGGTAGGCCAGCGGCTGGGAATACAAGTCGCTATCCTTATCGACCTGCCGGGGCCGAAGTATCGTACTGGAAAGCTCAAAGGAAGCCAGGCTATCCTGAGAAAGGGAGCTCAAGTAACGCTAACCACCAGAGACATTGAGGGAGATGCGGCTCTGGTGCCGGTTAACCTTCCTAATCTACCCCAAGACGTGAAGATAGGGGATACTGTGTTGCTGGATGATGGGGCTCTACAACTGAGAGTGCTTGGGAAAAACGGAAGCGAGGTAGTATGCAGAGTAATCGTAGGCGGCGTGCTTACTGAGAGACGAGGGCTTGTGGTTCCTGGCATGCGTACGCCAGGCCTCTTCATTACAGCTGAGCTGCGTGAGCATATTGTCTTTTCTGTTCAGCAAAAGCCAGATTACTTAGCTATTTCCTTTATCAGCAGTGCCGAGGACATATCCACGGTAAAAGCGGTGCTGCGCGAGCACAATGCCGATATTCCCGTTATTGCCAAGATAGAGCTGGTACAGGCAGTAAAGGATTTTGATGATATCCTATCAGTTAGCGATGGCATCATGGTAGCACGCGGAGATCTTGGAGTGGACATTCCTCTAGAGAGAGTGCCCCTGATACAGAAGGAAATCATTAAAAAGTGCAACCGTGCTGGCAAGCCGGTGATAACCGCCACCCAGATGCTGGAGTCTATGGTCAGTGCTGCCCGTCCGACCCGGGCCGAAGTTACGGACGTGGCCAATGCCATATTTGACGGGACTGATGCCACCATGCTCTCAGCGGAGACTTCAATCGGGAAATACCCGGTGGCAGCAGTAAGAACGATGGCCAGAATCGCCCAGGAAACCGAGAAAAGTCTCCCCTATCAGCATTTTATTACCGAACGGAGTATGTGGATTGAACGGGAGACGGACGAGCTGATAAGCTATAGCGCCTGCCATACAGCAGACAGTTTGGGAGCGGTAGCCATTGTAGCCTTTACTCAATCAGGGAGTACAGCAAGACGAGTGTCAAAATACCGGCCACGGGTGCCTATCCTGGCGATTACACCCAGTGACGTTGTATCGGGTCGGCTACTGATTCATTGGGGTGTCTACCCGTTCCACGTAGGCGAAGCATCCTCGCTAGATGAGCTTTTCGTCACCGGTGCCAGCCTGGCTAGGGACTTAAGATTGGCTAAGTCCAATGATTTAATAGTTATCACTGGAGGTGTCCCCATTGGAGTAGCTGGCTCTACCAATCTACTCAAAGTGGAGAGGGTCGGCTAACTATGACCGAAAGAGAGGGATACGTGTATGGAGCAGTCAGAAGGCAAAGCACGAGCAATTGTCGACAGTGTGAAGCCTGAAATTGACGGTGGCCGATTCCCGGCAAAGCGTGTCATCGGTGAGAAGGTAGTGGTGGAAGCGGATAATCAGACGATGCAAGGGTGGATGAAGACTCTGGAATCTTCGCAGGTTTCACAGTCAAAAAAGGTAGAGCTGGCCCTTAGTGAGGAAGTGGCCGCAGTAATGGATAAATATGCAGATAGGCAATTTGCTGTCACCTATCCCAAGGAACTGGCGGTGTCAGCGGAGCGGACAAAGGCACGATTCAGCACCCGGTATGAAATGTTCCCCCGTTCCTGTGCCAACGAACCGGGGAAGCACGGCACTTCCAAGGATTGTGAAGCCCGCCCAAGAAGTATCAGGACATTTACCCGCTTAATTTCGAGACCGACCACCTCAAGTGCTCAGGAGTATACGTCCTTCTACCCATAGATAAGCCCCCTTTCTAATCAAGCCCAAGTCTAACATTTTACCTGGACTAGTCTTGGGGTCACCGCCTTGGCAGTGCCAGTTGTCGATTTGCAAAATTGGTCGCTTTGACGTATAATTTATATGATAGTTTCTGTTTAGGTTGTTACAAGCTTCTTAGAATCCCCTTAGAGTGATATTAAGTATTGGATGGCCGAAACTCCAACTAAAATTCCGAAGAGAGGAGGTCATCCAATGAATTTCCAGGACAAGTCGATCCAATGTTTCGATTGCGGGACTACCTTCACCTTCAGCGCTGGGGAACAAGAACAATTTGCGTCCAGAGGCTACACTAATGATCCCAAGCGCTGTCCCTCATGCCGCCAGGAAAGGAAGGCACGGCAGAACGGCAACAGTGGCACCAGCTATAGGAATGATAGCTATGGCTACAGGCCACAACGCGAAATGTTTCCTGCGGTATGCGCCGAGTGTGGAAAAGCTACCCAGGTGCCATTCCAGCCCCGCGAAGATCGGCCGGTATATTGTAGCAATTGCTACAATACGGTCAGGCTGAGCAGATCACGCTAGTTTGCTCTTGAAGACATACACAGGTCAGGTACGCCTGGCCTGTGTATGTCACTTTAACA
>SDBU01006052.1_pt1 | contig 14313 bp, 12 predicted proteins | sample 2277071 | NCBI WGS metagenome assembly SDBU01 (sample SAMN10397929, study PRJNA504765) | marine sediment metagenome | isolation source: marine sediment core GS08_GC12, 126 cmbsf | place: Arctic Ocean: Gakkel Ridge, Loki's castle | collected 2008
ATATAATAGACCCTCCGATGAAAAAATCGATAAATTTTTCAGAGTTCTCAGTTCATCTAATATTCAGGTAAATCTACGATGGAGCAAAGGTGAGGATATAAATGCAGCATGCGGACAGCTTGTTTCTTTTTCCTGATTAACGAAACATTATTCAACCAAAGAATTTGTCAGGCTATTTATCTATACCCTCATACTCTTTCAGAACACTACGAAGCATGAAAATATTTGATTTTTCTCTGTTGATGACAACACCAACAGAGAGCAGAAGGGCAGAACAGTGTTCTGCCCCTACATCATTCTCTGAAACTTTGTGCCTCTGTGCCTTTATTTATTTTCGTATTAAAATCAATTCTTTTGTAGAATTTATAATATTATGTATTCTTTTGTCTTCAGATGGATTAAGTGAAAGTATCTCATTGTAATTTTTTTCAGCTTCAGCAGTTTTTTTCATCTCGCTGAAACATTCTGCCAGCTTTAAGAGACACTTTGCATAAGTATATTCATTTGTTAATCCGTCATCATATAAGGATTTTTTTATTAGTTTGAGATAAATAACGGAATTCTTGAAATCTCCTATTCTTTTATAGCTTTCGGCTGCCGCCCAGAGGTAAAATCTGCTGCCGGGAAAATTTTCTAATCCTTCTAAAGAAATTCTTACGGCTTTCTCATAATTTCCATAGTCTATCAATATCCAGGCAAGCTGGTTTCTTCCGATAAATTTATTTAGTCCAACGTCTATAACCGATTCTATCTGCTCGATTGCGTATTCTCTTTCATCTTTTAAAAATGGAATAAAATTAACCTTCTTTGTTAATCTGTATTTATAGTATTTAAAAATCTCGATATATAGAATCGGCTCTTTAAATTCAGAATTTATTGAAATGCACCTTTCAAGATTTGAAATAGCTGACATTCCGTATTTAGCAGACGATATCCATTTTTTATTCTCGGCATAATATAAACCCATAAAACACTTAATACTCCCAATATAATACCAGCTCTTTATATCGATAGGATTCTTTCTTAAATTTATTTCGTTCAATGCTATACATTTTTGAGCAATATTAATAAAATCCTGTCCATCTTTCGTGTAATTCTGCAATTCTGACATTTTTGACTGAATTGTTACTCCTTTACAGAAATAAATTTCAGATTCGCTCCATCCTTTTTTTTCAAGATTATTCCAATACTCCATTGCTTCATCATACTTATTCATTATTGTGAGGTGAATCCCTTTATATATTGCAGAATCTGAAGTAATGACCTTAATATCGCCTGCAATTAATTTATTACTTAGAAGTAAAACCAGTAAGATTAAATTTATAATTTTTATTTTCATCTAATTAATATCTATGAATCCGACTTAATTTTTTGTTAGTTACCATCCAAATCTTAAACTACTTGCAAAAGCAAATTCCTCAGAAGAACCCATTGTAAGAGCACCTCTGTTCCTTACACCGATATCCCAGTAAAAATGTCTATGATTAAATGCGAGAGCACCTGAAAAATAATTACCGCCTCTTGTCCTTCCATAAGAAGTATAAATCTCAAAATATCTTAAACCTATTCCTCCGCCAAGTGCAAATCGCGTATGACCGTATTCCCTTGCCACTTCAATGTTTCCCATATAATTTTTAAAATACTTTGCAGCACCAAGCCTGATATTTAACGGCAAAGTCTGTGTAAAGCTGCTTAAATTTTTATCAATTGTTTTTTTATATTCATCTATTTCAATATCCTCTAATTCATTTATATAAATCTGTCTTTTAAAATCAAAAGTACTGATACTCTCTTTTGCACCGGAAGACCATCTAATAATTCCCGGTATATTGTCAAATGCCATTCCTAACCGCCAGCCGTTCTCGAGGAGGGCACCAACTCCGAAATCAAGTCCAATACCATTACCGAACTCAGCTAACTTTACAGCAATCCTGCTCGGTGCATTAAAACCTGTACTGGTAATATTTACGTTTACATCCGATTCCGTTACCTTAGCATATCCCAAGCCTTTTAAATATGAAAAGGTCCACCCGACTGCAAGTTCCTTAACTTTAAATTGTTTGTTAAATATCTTTCTCATAGAATCTTTTAATATTATTTTCCCGTATGAAAAATTAAATCTTACGACTCCAAATCCGGTTCCATCTACATTAAATGAATAATCTTTCTGTCCTATTTCAGTTAGAGCCAGCTCAAAAGCGTTTTTTGGCAAAGTCCCCTCCGTAAACATATTAAACTCTATGCTGGCTCCGTAATTTTTATAACTAAATCCTAAAACAGAAACATCTACTTTCCCCATTAATTCCAGTCCCGAATCCGGGATTCTACTTAGTATATCTTTTTTGTCATTATCTGTTAAGGTTTTACCAATCTTATTTCCATCAGCATCTTTTTGTCCTGTTCCGGTAAGATATTCATCATAAAAATCTATATCAAATGCATTGTTCCCGAAATTAGCTCCTAAAGAATACATATTAAAGTTGAATTTTGGGAGATTATTAGATAATGCAAGGTTTGCAGGATTCCAAAAGATTGCTTCCGGACCTCTTGCTAAAGCAGTATAGGCATTACCCAGTCCCATACTTATACCATGCTGTGCATTCAGGTTAGAAATACAGAACAATATCATTAATATTAAAATGATAATCTTTTTGTACATTAAAAGGTTCCTCCTATAAAAATCTTTATTCATTCAGAAATCAGAAGTCAGTAGCCGGAAGCCGGAATGAAAAGACCAGTAAAAACATTAGTTTTATTACTCTTCTATTCTGGCTTCTGACTCCTGACTTCTGGCTTCTTCATTCATTATCTGCTCTTCTTCGTAAATCCTCAATATCAATTTTCCCTGTTCCGGAGATTGAGACATCTTTAATAATAATCCGATCGGTAGATTTTAATTCAGCATTGGAAACGCTGTCAACAGTGACAAAAACTCTTGACCAGTTTGCTTCGATTAAATAATCAAGTCTCTGCTTATCGATCGAAACATTTATAACTCCCTCATTTCCTCTTTTAGGTATATTTATTGAGAAAAGAAGATTATTAGTACTGAATTCATTGACTCCCACGTAAAAATCAATAGTCCCGGATATCGGTGAATCGTTTATTATCGTACCTTCAACAGAAGTACTTATCAGATTTTTTTCTATCGCTTCACGAGCATCGTCGTCAAGGTCAAGTTCTTCCGACTTTTCAATAGTACTAATATCTTTAAATGAAAATTCTAAGGGTACATCGAGGGAATATTCTATTTCAAATTTTGTTCCTTTGCTAATAGTAATATCATTTCCCGAAACACTGACCCATCCGGTTGCACTGATTTTTTCCGGTATATCATTTAAAAGTTCTGTAATATCGATACTGTTCGGAGTTGTGCTGCCTCCGGGGACATTTAGCTCTTTTGATAGATATTTTGACACGCCATTTTTTATCGAAATAAAATCTAAATGCAAAGTAAGGTCAAAAGGAATATTTAAACATCTAATAACAAAATCGGCTTGCTCAAATTCCAGATTTTCCAGACCTTCCGGAGGGTCATCGAATAACTTCTGTTCCTCTATATCAGCAAAATTTTCACGAATATCAATAATATCAGCATTCACTTCAGAAAAATTCAATTTACTGATATCGACGTTAGAGCTAACATTATCAGTGCTTTCAATCTCAACACTATATGATTCGGGAATATTAGCAACAACATCTACATCAAGTTCACCCCCTGCAAGATTAATAGTATGTTCCGACAAATAAAATCTATGACTGGAACTGCCGGAAGGTATATAAAAATTCTTAATAAATTGCCACCCCTGAATATCGTATATCTTGGGAATAACCAGGTCAATATTCAGCCCAAAATCAAATGAATTATTAAAATTCATATCAAGATAATAATCCCCCTGGTCAATCGTTGCCGAGTTCACTTTTAAATCACTCCTATTAATAGAAACCTGCGTACCGAAATCGATTGTTTGAAAAGGAATATCCGCTACTGCATATTCAGCTTTAACATTTTTTAATTCCATAACAATATACATAGATGACATTCTAACGATTGTAATATTTCCTGAACTTCCACTCGTATTACCTGTTATTATTATACCTATGTTGTTATTTAATGTCTTACCCTGTAAATCAATCGATTCTTCCGCAGAATCTCCCGGAGCTATGGTAGAGCTGAATATAACACCCTCAAAAAGGACAATTTCTATATTAATTGGAGTTCCCAAATTTATTTCCATATCATTTTTTATCTTAACTATTAATTCACCTTGATTGAACCTAACAGTATGAAATCCTGAAAAAGAAAACGATTTAGAAATATTTGGTATAGGTACGGCAGGAACAGTCATAGTTTCACCATCCTGGTAGAGTGCGGCATTAGTATAAATTTCACCAAAAGTAACAGACTGTGATACGGGAGCAATCGTTTGAATATCGAATACTCCCATAATACCGGTAAAACTTTTGGAAGATGCATCTAACTTTAATTCATCATCTATGGAAAAATCTGTGGAATCTACAAATGTCCCGTGCAGTAAACCATTTGCATCCGGTTTAATATTTTCACCCTCAAGCTCTTTACCAACTTCAATAGTATCAGCCTTTACAATAGGAATCTTCTTAATAGAAACATTCCAAGTTGGACCGACCAGTTCATCATCCGGTATTGAACACCTGAATAATATCATAATCATAATTACAGGTAAAAATATAATTTTTTTATTCATAGTATCCCCTATATATATTTACAAAAAAATTAACCCGAACGCATCCAACGCCTGTAATCAAATCAATGTTTTCGGCTAATTTAAAGAAAAATTTGCTGTAATTTATTCCAATTTTAATCAATTGTCAAGTTATTTTTAATTTAAAATTCTTAACTGGCAGCCAAGAAATCTTTTATTATTTCCCTTGATTTCATCATATCCGCTTCCAATATCGATTGCCTTAGGATAATTCACCAACGAATACTTCAGAGCCAAGTCGATATTAGATCCTATTTTGCATCTAATTAATAAATAAAACTCATTTCCAATTCCCTGTAATCTGCTAATTTTAAGAATTCCCGGCAAATCTCTGTCAAATTGATAAAATGGAATCTTTGATTTTTTTGAAGTAAAATATGTGTATCTGAAGTTTAATGATATGTATTTCAATGAACTAATTTCGAAATCAAGGTAATTTAAGATACCTTTATCACTATTATCATATTTAAAAATTTTTTCCACCGAAGTTTCTGATTCTAAAATACCTTCTGTCCTCCATCTGAGTTTAAATTTATTGTTAAGAATTTTATCTATCTGAAATCTCAGACTCGTTCTCCGGTAATTTCCAATTTTAGACATTTCATTTCCTTTTTCATCTAAGACTTTTATATTAGTATCTTCTTTATTATTCCTTACTTTTACTTCAAACTTTGTTTTTGGAGATTTATTGTATGTTAATCTGACCATTTCGTCATATCCCGAAGAAGGAAAAGGAATATAATACGTTCGCCAGGGAAACCGGAACTGGTCAAAGTAGCTATAAAGTTTCAGACGTGAAGTAATTTTATGATTTAATCCAATATAAATACCCCTTTCATTTCTATTTTCAGAGCTTCTTTCAGAGAATCCCCTGCCATAAAAACTATAAAAATCTTTATCATAGCTTCTAAAAGAAATCCCTAACATAGTATTATCAAAAGAAAAAATTGTTCCAACTATGCTGCCTATTCCTCCACTTTTTGATTTTGCAAATTCTCCAAAAAAATTTGCCTGCTTAAAATAATACTTAAAATCTAATGAAAACAGATTATTATCGCTTCCGTTAAATCTATAAATATCTCTATCGTCCGGAATAAATTCTTTATTATATGAAGATTGATAATGAGTAATCCCTATCCATCCATTATTCTTAAGCTTAAATTCAAATCTTGCACCATACAAATTTTCATTTAAAATTTCTACTTTTGATAATTCAAGCTCGGTCCTATGCAATCCTGAATCAAAAAGGCTTGTAATATTTCCGGAAACATTTTCATTTGCATCGATATTTCTATTTGAATAAAACAGATAGTAGTTTAAAAATTTTACTTCGCCATTAACCGATATTCCATTTAAACCACCGTTCTCAAAAGTTGATTTATAACCAATAATACCCCGACCCCTTTTCTTAATCGGATAAATTCCATCACTTCCTTTTCTGAAACCATACGGATTCCAAAATAAAAGTCCTTCTCCGAATTCCATCTGATAATTTCCGAATATAACCTTTTTCAGATTTAGTATATTTTTTAACTCCAAGAAAAAAGATTGATGATCATTAAATTTCTTTTCTCCTGAATCTTTTTCAAATAAGATGCCACCACTTAATTTTTCTCCATAGTTTATAATCATACGATTATACTGTTTCAATTTTGAATCAAAATATTTTCCTTCTGTATAACCTTTCGATTTTTCAAGAGGATTTATTATCCTCGACCTGATTTCAAAATCAAGTTTTCGCTCTTTAATTATTCTGTCGATAACAACAAACTGTTTTAAAATCCGGAATATTTCATTATCAATTTTAAAAATCTTTTTTACTTCATCAAGGCTTGAATATCCACCAATCCGGTCTCTATAATTGCAGATATTTAAGGCAGTAGAGGGTTGTAACATAGGTATAATCATCAGTTGTTCCGGGGATGCTTTATTAATATCGATTGGATTTTCTCTTAAATCAAGCAATAACTCATAATTATCGGTTTCTTCGGATATTTCTTCGTTGATTTCAAATAATTCTTCATTAATATTTTCTTGAGCAAATGAAAAAGTGGGGAATAATGTAATGGCGATAATTAATAATTTAGAATAGTTATGTTTCAGCACAAGAATTCTTCTTCAAAAATAATTTACCCTAATCAAATCGTTAATAAATAAGTAATGGATCGATATGGTCAGTATTTAGATATGTTTTAAATTGTACCGGGTTCAGGTGTAATTTGAACCCGATACAATAAATTTTATAATTCTTATTTTACGATATATTACATATTAAACCAGGGGGATTCCGGAAATTTGGTTTTATAATATTCAGTGGGCTCGAGTCTATTGTGAACTTTTTCTGTTCTTAATTTTTGATTTTCTAATTTAGGAATTATGGAGTGAGCAATCGAACCCATTTCCAATCCGAAATACCAAAGTCCCAAATTCAATATTTTACCTTCTGTTTCTTGTTTAGGAAAATATTGCACATTAAAATCTATTATCTGCTCAGGTCTGACTAATTTATAATAAGCTGACTTTCTTGTCTGCCAATTGTTAGTAATTCTTATAGTTGACTGGTCTTCCAACATAACTCTTATACCCTTAACTACAAATTGACTTTTCGGAACATTTTCTAAAAAAAAGTACCCGTTTTTATCAGTAAAAAGTTGATATCCTTTTATTTTGCCGGTTTGCTCATTTTTTCCAACAATAACAATGTCAATCCCGGATTCAACCGTTTCAAATCTGCCGAGGCTGGTATTAGTGAGATTTTCGAAGAGTATTCCACCTACTACAAGAATGTTATCACCAACCGGTGCAGTCAACGAAGAAGATGCACCACCACAACTCATTTGAATAATTAGAGTGCCAATAATTAACAAAAATACAAAATATTTTTTCATTTTTTAAATCTCCTATTTTTTAACTAAATTGTAAATACCTTGACAAAAGAGTACACTTAATTAATTAAAACTAAAATTTAAAAAAAGTCAAGGATTATTTATTTTTTAATTTTATTGTAATCGGTTTTAAAATGTTACGAATATCTTCTCAAGACTATAATTTTAAAATACAAATCTATATCATCGAATTTTTAATATTATTGAAAACTGATTTGTCATACCGAGAATAATATGATTTGAAGCAGAGTAATTTAGTGTTATTTTTTTTAAATTTACTCCGAATCCTCCTGAGAAGTTTGTCGGATTATCATTAATACCTAATCTTAAGAAAAATTGTTCATTAAAATTCATCTCTCCGCCAAATCTAATTATTACAGGATATTTGTTATATCTACTTAAATCAAGATTCAGGGTTAATCCTGAAATTAACTTTTTCGATATACCGACAGAAAAAAGCTTACTTATTTTCTCTTTTGGGCTGCCGATACCGGGATTGTTAATATTATTAAAAAATGCTCCAAATTTTAAGTCATCTTTAAAAGCGTAAAGAACTCCTGTATCTATGGCTAATATTGACTTCGAACCGTATCCCTTAATACTCAAGTTTAGAAGTTTTGAACTTACACCGATGGAAAAATCTTTGTATATTTTCACACCTGAGGAAAAAACAAATTGAGATTCGTTGTATAGTTCAGTACCCATCTGTTGTAATACTATCCCAATTCCACTGTGTTTATAGGGTAAAACAAAAGCAAAGCATTTTGTGCCAAGCTCTTTTAAGTTATAGGGAATTGAATAAAAAAATGCTCCCTCTTTATTTTTTAATATAGTGAGACCGGCAGGATTGTAAAAAATTGAATTATAATCATCGGCACAGGCTGTAAAAGCACCGGCTAACGCCTCAGCTCTGGCTCCTCCATTTATACGCTCAAACGCACAATAATTATTCTCAGAACTCATTAAACATAAGACAAATATTAATATGAATATACTTAAATTTTTTAACATAATAAAGTTAAAGTTCACTTATTTAACAGCCGATTTTATTATAGTAACCAATCATAATATATCGAGGGTGTTATGGAAATAATTTTTCCGTTCAGTATAGTAATAGTAATAGTGATTTTAGGGATAAGTGGGATAATTTTGCAGTCCTGTCAAAGAAATAAAAAAACCTGGAAATAGTGTAATTCAATAAAATCACAATAAATATTCTCACTGCAAATTATCACTATAATTATCATTCCCGTAATATTTTGTCATAAATCTTGATTTATTCAGGGATTTAATCAACGCAGGCAAAACGGTAAAAAATATTAATATATTTATTCCGATGTGAAAAAAAGAAAACGGAATCCCAGCAATTAAAATGTTTCTCAACATTTTCAGATTAAATCCGGAAAATATAAAAGCGCTTAGATTAGTGATTACATCATAAAATATTGTTAAAATAAAGCCGGATAGAGCAAATATTAAGGCAGATTTAAAATTAATTTTTGACGGTTTTACAAATAATCTTATTAATCCGCCAGCAAAACCTGCCGCAGAAAATCCAATGATTTGTGCTAATAAAAGGGCCGGATATGCCAGTCCCGAACCCCACGGATTTAGAGAAGACCATAAAAATGCTGAAAAAAATCCTATAACAAGTCCGCTGCTTCTGCCAAGAATATAACCTCCTAAAAATATAGTTGCCGTCATTAATTCCAAATTTGGAACTGCGGCAAAAACAAAACCGATTGAAACTGCGCAAGCTATAAAAATACCGGTCAACGAAATAACTTCTGTTTGTAATTTCATATTTACTAAGTTGCAGGATAAGATATTGTTTTTTTGATTCGTATAAAGAATTTGGGATGAAATATAAATTGAAGTTTACAAATTAAAATGAGTTATTTAATACCATTTCCCATAGAAAAGAAAATCTGCATCATATCTTTTTTATCAAGCTCACCAAGCAAACTTATATGAATATCATTTTCAATCTTGCTGATGACGGTTCTACTTCTTTTAGTTCTTATTTTTATTTCTTCTTCCTCATACTTTTCCAGGTCTTTTTTGTTCTGTTTCCTTATAAAAACTGAGATGTTATTTAAGGCATCGGTATATATCAAATGGGCTATTTTTCTGTTTTTTCTCAAAATTATATGTCCCTGATAGAATTCATATCCAAAAAGTATCTTTTGAGATTTAATTATCGGGAATTCTACTTCCTTTTCAAGGGCTTCAATTGAATAATAATACTTTGTATCTTTTTGTTTTTCCTCAGAAGAATCTTCAATATTTAAAGAAAAAATTGTCGTATCAATTTCAGTGTTTATTTTAATTTCACTAAACCAATAGCTAAGAATTTTTTTATCATTAAAATATTTTTCATACTTGATTATCTGTCCTGTCTGAACATCTGCCCAGATTTTCATTTCAGGCTTTTTACAACTATTGGAAATAACTTCAAACATGCTGCATTCTCTATCGGCAATATTTGTATTTTCATGGGGTATTACATTATAATTTTCCCTTAAAAGCCTGAGATTTTCTTTTCTTATTGTAAAGTAAATCGAAGGATATCTTCCTTTTTCAATAATAAATTCGCTGTCTTTCTTTGTTTTAGAATATATTTTTTGACCTTTTCTTATAACTTCTCTGCCTGAAAATTTTTCCGGCTCAATATATCTTGACCACACTCCTATAGATTTAAAATTAATAATTTCATACTTTGTATAAAACTTCTTATCTCCATAAAAAACTTCCGCCTCCTTAATTCCCCAAAAGTTTCTGACATCGTTATGTAAGACTATTTTTTCGAGGAGTAAATCTTTTTGCACAAACGAAAATGGTTCAGTCCAAAAAGAGAATAATAATATAATTACAAGAAACATTGATTTTTTCATTATTAGCTTTCTATTTGTTGTTTTCCTGAAAAGATACCAACAATGGAGTTATTCCTCCTTGAGAAAATATGTCATCGTTTTCAGCCAGGGAATGTTCATTAATATAAAATTCAATGTCTTCTGAAGTATAATTTATTCTATTGTTAATAAAATCTTCTGATTTGAAATCATAATAGAGATATGATAGAAATATTATGATTCCAAAACTAAAGCCGATTAATGCAGGTCTTAAAAATCTGTCCCAGAAGCCCAATCTAAAATATTCAGGATGATAGTTTTCTTTGACTATTTTATAACTTATTCTTACACCTTTTATGTCTTTATAAAGACAATTCCAGAAATATTCATCTTTTTTTATTGTATCCATATTATGAAGAATTTCAGTTATTTTCCTCGAACTATTTAATTCTTCCCTGCAATTTGCACATTCTGAAAGATGAAAATCCATCTGTTCTTTTAAAGGAGGACTTACTTCCCCTTCTTGATAGGAAATGATATTTTTCCAAAAATTCTTGCATTTCATATTGAAACTTCCTTATAATAAAAATATTTGTTAAAGATTTGTTTTTTATTAAAATATCACCTTTCCAACCTTTTTCAAATGCTTCTTTAATTTTTTTCTTCCATAAAATAATCTTGACATTACACTTCCCACTGGAATATTCAAAATTTCCGATACTTCATTTTGAGTAAATCCTTCAATGTCATACAGTATTAAAACATCTTTTTGTTTATCAGGCAGAGTATTTATCCCGTCCATAATTATTTTTTTCGATTCCTTATTTATGAAATCTTCTTCAGGACTTTTTGTAGATGTTTCTTTACCAATTTCAAGTTTTTCTAAATCAGACTCCTTATCTTTTTCCCAGGAATCAAATAAAAATTTCCTTTTACTTTGTTTTTTTAAAGTATTTAAACAACAATTTATAAGAATTCGAAAGAACCATGAAGAAAAATTGTATTCCTCATCAAATTTATGCATATTAATATATGCTTTCAAAAATGCTTCCTGAACCATATCTTTGGCATCTTCTTCCTTTTTCATATATTGGTAAGCTATTGAATAAGCTTTTTGCATATATTTCAAAACCAACTTGTTAAAAGCTTCATCATCTCCACCTTTGATATCCCGAATTAAATCACTTTCTTCAAATTCCACCAAGTATATAATCCCTTCTAATAAATTAAATACAAATTAATATAAAATTATATTCAATTTACATTTTTTTATTCAAACAAACACTGCCTTATTTATTTGACAGAACAATTCTTATCGTTGTTCCCACTCCTATTTGGCTTTCTTTAACAAATAAGCCTCCTTTGTGATAATCTTCTATTATTCTTTTTGCAAAAGTTAATCCTAATCCCCATCCTCTTTTCTTCGTACTGAAACCGGGTCTAAATATTTCTTTCCAGTATTTTTTCTGGATGCCCTTACCATTATCTTTAATATCTATATATACTTCCTTCTTATTTTTGTTGTTAATTGAAGCAGAAATAACGATTCTACCATTTTTTCTATTTATTGCATCCAGCGAATTTTTAAGAAGATTCTCAATAACCCATTCAAATAATCCTTTGTTTAGATTCAATAAAGGAATATTATCAAAAGTTTCAATTATCTGAACATCTTTGCCAATCTGAGGCAGCCTCTTCTCGATATATGATATCACGTCTTCTAACGATTCCACAACATCACCCTTCTTTAAATCAGGAGTTGAACCTATTAGTGAAAATCTTTTTGCAATTTCGACGAGTCTCTTAATATCGTTTTCTACTTCGGTTAAGATATTCTTATTTTTTTCTTTATCGGAAATAGTACCTTTTAATATCTCAGTCCAACCCATCAGTGACGATATAGGTGTCCCAAGCTGATGCGCAGTTTCTTTTGCCATTCCTATCCAAATGAACCTCTGCTCACTTCTTCTTATATTATTAAATCCAATAAAGCCTATCAGAATAATTAATCCTCCTCCTATAATCTGGATATAAGGAAGAAGACCGAGAATTTTGATTAATTGTGAATCACCGTAGTGTATATACTGTAGTATTGTATCGCCATACATAACAGGTATAGGATTTGATTCTTTATCCATTTTTTTAATCAATTCTCTGACCTTCTTCAATGATTCTTCACTTCTATCATTTGAAGAAATATTAATTCCCTTCCATATATCCGGATTCCCGTTATTATCTGTTACTATAAGAGGAAAGTGAGTCTTCTGGATTATCTCATCAAATAAAAAACTGAATTCCATTAAATCCTGATTGCCAATTTTTGCATATATATTTGCGTACATTTCAAGTATTTCCCGTGAATCATTTCTTAAGTCGGATACCATATTTTTTATGTATAGAAACATTACCATTATCATTATAAGAGAAGAGATAAAAAGGAAAATTTTAAAAACGGTTCTATATGGATATATTATAAATTTCATATAAAACTCCTTCCCTTTCACTTTATTAACCGCAAAGACGCAGAGGCCTAAAAGAATTTCAGAAATTATTTATCTCTTTTCTCTGTGTCTCCGTGTCTCTGCGGTAAATTTTTGCCGGTTATTTAAAAATATTTCAGATATTGCATCAAAAACCTCTTCTACTTCAATTTGTTCCATAGGTTTGCAATAATTATATTCACATTTGATTCTGCCTACACCCAGATTTTTAATCGACCAGCACGGATTGCAATCTAATTTTTTTTTGATGACTATATGCTTTTCACCGTAAGGTGATGTCCTTTGCGGGTCAGACGGTCCAAACAATGCAACGGTTTTAACATTCATTGCAACCGCAATATGCATTAATCCCGAATCATTGCTTACAAAAATTTTGCATTTCTCAATCAAGGCGGCAGTATCTAATAATGAAATATCTGAAACCGTATAAGAACCTTTCCCAATGAGTTTTTTTATATCTTCTTTTAGTTTGTCTTCTTCCTTTCCACCAAAGATTAAAATTTTCACTTCAAACTTTTCAATTAATTTTTTCCCTAATTCAGCAAATTTCCCGTCTTTCCATCTTTTTAATATCATTCCTCTTTCCAAACTCGAACCCGGATGAAAACCTAATAAGATATTCTTTTCATTTATCTCCATATTTTTTAATAATTCTGCGGCTTTTTTACTATTTTTATTTGAAATTTCAAGATATATCTTTTTTTCAATATCTGAATTAATATTCAAAGGTTTCAAAAGATTCAGATTTTGCTCAAGATCATGAATATTCATATCAACCGAAACTTTTAGGTTCTGCAGGAATGAAAGTGACCTCCAATATTTAAGAGGATACCTGTTTGCAATTCTATATTTTACTCCCGCTAAAAAAGGTAGAAGATTATACTCAAATCTATTTGATGGAAATGTTGTTATCGATAGATTAAATTTCTTCCTCCGCAGTTCTAAAATTAGTTTAATTTTATCCTTTAGACAGGGATATTTTTTTTCTTCTACAACCATTATCTCATCAATTTCTTCCGAGTTCCCGTACAAATATTTAAATGCTTTTTTCAATATAATCAGAGTTAATTTTGCATCGGGAAACTCTCTTCTTATCAGTTTGAGAGCAGGTGAAAAAAGCAGAAGATTCCCAATCCCAATCGACCCCAAAATCATTATATTTTTAATATTTTTTTTATTTATCTTTTTCATTTTAATTAGACCTGAATAATTCATAAAATTTGACATAACCAACTAATGATAAAAAATTCAATATGGTTATTAAAATAAAAAATTTATGAATTAATCAAGCTATATAATTTTAATAGATTTTTCTATTTCTAATACATTT
>SDBU01006053.1_pt1 | contig 14312 bp, 16 predicted proteins | sample 2277071 | NCBI WGS metagenome assembly SDBU01 (sample SAMN10397929, study PRJNA504765) | marine sediment metagenome | isolation source: marine sediment core GS08_GC12, 126 cmbsf | place: Arctic Ocean: Gakkel Ridge, Loki's castle | collected 2008
AGCACGTAAAATGTGAAGTACAATTTGCTATTTAAATAAATTGATTTATAAAAATTTCACCCCCAAAAACCAAACAACCTTACACACTTGATTATTAGATGGTTAAGATTGCATCTTCAGTAACAGAGCCCCAATTAAAAGTTCTGACAAGCGTCTCTCCACCTCCATTTCGGCTAAGAATTTATTTTTCTTTATCTCCTTTCAGATAATATTAATGGAAGGACTCCTTAAATTGAGGACTCTTTGATTTTCAAGAGGAGAGTTCTTCAACGCTTTGTTTACTAGCTTTATCACGTCTTGAGTAGTAGAGGATATATAAATTGCTACCAACTATGATCGCTGCCCCTATTAAAGTGTAAGGCTCTAGCATTTTTTTCCACCAAAAAAAATCCAAAGCAATTACCCAGAAAAAGGTTGAATAGTCGATTGGAGCTAGAATTGAACCTTGAGCAAATCGCAGTGCTTGGGCAATCAAATATTGACCTGTGGCGGTAATCAATCCAACAATCGCAAAAAGTCCCCAATGTCCCAATGGCATTGTCTTCCATGTTGTGATCAGAAATGGAAAAGTCACAAGCATCATAATGATATTAGGATAAATAGTGATGGCAAGGCTGTGTTCAGTTGCTGCGAGCTTTCGCATGAGAATTTTATTAAGAGCACCCAAAAAAGATCCAAAAAGGACTAGAATAGCAGCAAATTCAAAAACATTTGCCCCTGGCCGCATTGCAATCACAACTCCGATCATTCCAACAATAACAGCAATCCACCTTTCACGTCCTATGTTCTCTTTGAGCATGATAGAGCTTAAAAGAATCATAAAAAATGATGAGGTATAGCCCAAAGTATAAACCACAGTTAAAGATCCCATTGAAAAAGCAAACATAAAGCAATAAGTAAAAAGAAGGTTAACGATAAGTCTAACGAGATGACGCTTCGGATGATTTGTAGTAAGAACAGTCCTAATTCCGCCCTGAAAAAAAGTTGCTATAATAAGAGGCACGAGACGGGTAATTGCCCGAAGAAAAGTTGCTTGGGGAACCGAATAGATTCCCATCAAATGCTTGATAAACGCATCTGAGAGAGGATAAAGGGCTAGGCCTATAATCATCATCATGACGCCGAGAAAAGCTCTATTATGATGTTTTCGATTTGTTGCCTTTGTAATTTCCATTCTTCTCCTTATTAAATTTAACTATGATTTTATCTCAACATTTGCTGTCATGGCATAAATGGATAAAATTTGAAATTTTTATAAATCAATTTATTTAAATAGCAAATTGTACTTCACATTTTACGTGCTGTCGCCTTTATATTCCCGAAAGCAGAACTAGTTACATTTATTTCAGAGAAACCTACTTCTGTCAAAAGTCTAACCATATCCTCTTCTTTATATGTCACGATTTTCTGCATAATTCCATGCTTTTGTTGCATGTCTGGGGTAACAAAATTAAATCTATCTTCAATTTCTTTCATGCGATCAGGATAAGTCTTGCCATATTCTGTATCCCAGCCAGCTGCAGATATGAAAATAGCTCCCCTGTCAGCCATGCGGCTATGCAACCACTTTAATAATTTTTTTTGCTTCATCATAAGTGACATAATTGACACGTTGTGAATAGAGTACATCAAAATTTTTAGGAATATCTGATTCATTTAAATCTCTATAATCTTTTTGGATAAAACATAAATCTTCAGATTTAACAACTTTTGACTCTAAAGCTTTATTAAAAGTATTTCTCGCCATTTCAGCGATATCTACCATAATAACTGTTGCCCCTTCCATAGCCATGTTAAGGGAATGAGCACCAAATCCACCACCTAATTCAACAGCTATGATTTTTTTTTCTGAATTACTAGCTTCACGAATAAAAGAGAGACTCTTTAAATCAAGCTCATCCTGTCTTTGGCTGGAAATATCCACACCATAGCCACTATCTGTGGGTTTAAACTTATCGCCATATTGATTCAGAACGTTAGCATTTTCTTCTCCTCGGCTATAGCTTAAATTTTTATCATCATTTGCAGCTAATAGATTCGATAAATTTAAAAATAATGTAATTATAACGATCAACTTTAATTTCATAGCGTTGTTACCTTATTTATTTTTTGAAACAACACTTTTAACAAATTTTTCTAAAATGATCAAGAGCCAAGATCAAGATAAATTTTTATCTCTTTTCTAGGACTCAAAAAAAATTACTAGAAAAAAAACTAAATAGTTAATATGTCTAAAAAAAACAACACTTAATTATGACAACAAAAAAATCAAAAGTCTTAGATCTACTAATTGAAGGAAATAAACGTTTTGTCAACAATAAATCTGAGAATCCAAATCGAAATGAAGAGAGAAGAAAAGCAATTTCTTCAAAACAATCTCCCTTCGCTATCATTGTAGGATGTTCTGACTCTAGAGTATCACCTGAAATAATTTTCGATGTTGGGCTAGGAGATCTTTTTGTTGTTCGAGTAGCTGGAAATGTTATAGGTTCAATTGAGCTAGAGAGTATTGAATATTCTGCTCTTAATCTTAATTCTTCAATTATCCTTGTTTTAGGACATGAAAATTGTAGAGCAGTTAATGCTGTAGTCCAAAATAAAACAGCTAACCTAGAAAAAATAGCCGAGCTCATTGAACCTTCAGTTAAAAAGGAGCAAGAATCTGAAACAAATAACATTCTTGAACAAGCTATTAAAACTAATGCCTTAAATATGAAAGATCTTTTAGAAAAATCACCTAATATAGAGAAATTAATTCAGGATAAAAAAATTGAAGTTCATGCAGCTTATTATAATTTAAAAACTGGTCTTGTTGAATTATTAAGCAAAGATTAAAAATCATTATCTATGTCTTTTAAAGAACTGAATTTCTTTTTCATGTTTCAAAGCTTTTTCACGAGAAGAGAATGTACCTAAATTTCTTCTTTTTCCAGTTTTAGGATCTTTTTTACGAGAATAAAGTCTATATTTTCCAGAAGGAAGTTTTCTTATCATTTACATTTTTCTCACTTTTGTTAATCTCGAGCAAACTATAAAAGTAGACTCTTGCCTTATATATATTTAATTAACAAATTCCAACAAGACTTGTCAACATCAGCACAAATTAAATTGTAGGATTTCAAAAATTACGAATTTTATTTTTTTCATAAAAACCTCTCACAGATGCTTTTGAGATAGAAAAAACATGAAAATCTAACTAAATTGAAAAAAATATTTTTTTTATTAGTAAAAAAATATAAAAATATTTAATACTGTTGTCTCAAAAAAAAACCTTAGAGGTTTGTTATGGGAATGTTAGAAATTGGAAGATACAGAAGCATTAGATTGCCATGTGAACAAGATCCACCAAAACATGAAGACAAAGAAAAAAAATCATCACTTCTTAGTAGAGTTACCGCTGCTGCAATGGGATGTTTTAATGATCCAGATCCATCGCCGGATTATGATCCAAGTGACGGATTTCCCGGAATAGTTGGTGGTTTCGATGACTACGCTGACGATGATTATTCATAAATAGTTTTACTGCTCTACATAATATCAGCTGCTATTTTTGCAAGCTCCGATCTTTCTGTTTTATCTAAAAATATATGACCGTATAATTTTTGATCTTGAAATTTCGATATTGTATAGGTTAGTCCATTTGAATCCTGATCTAAATATGGGTTATCAATTTGAGTAGGATCTCCAGTAAGAATAACTTTAGTGCCTTTACCAGCGCGAGAGATTATTGTTTTAACTTCATGTGGAGTTAAATTTTGAGCTTCATCGATGATCATATATACTTTAGGAAGAGTTCTTCCTCTAATATATGTCACTGCTTCCATTTCTAACTTATTACTGTCCATAATCCAATCAAATGCTGATTTTTCATTACCCTCACCATTGGTATGATGCAAAAGAACTTCTAAATTATCATAAATAGGTTGCATCCAATGAAAGAGTTTCTCTTCTTTAGTACCTGGTAGGTATCCAATATCTTTACCAAGAGGAATAATCGGTCTAGAAACCAAGATTTTTGAATATAGCGCATCATCGAATACTTTTTTCATTCCACAAGCTAGAGCTAAAAGTGTTTTTCCTGTTCCTGCAGCACCAACTAGCGTCACTAGTTTTATATCATCTCGAAGTAAAAGATCTATAACACATCTTTGCTCTACATTTAATGGATAAATACCCCAAATTCCTTTTTTATATTCAATTAAAGGCTCTAGTTTTTTGTAATTTGAATTATATTTACAAATTGCTGAAGATTTTTCTAAACTTTTTAATATACAGTATTCATTTGGCAGAAAATTAATATCAGCTTTTGTAATTTGGCCATCTTTATAAAAAAGATCGATCTCTTTTTTTGAAGTCTCAAGAATTTTTATACCTTTATAGATCTTTTTATATGACACTTTTAAATTTTCATAATCTTGGGCTTCTAAACCCATTGCTTCAGCTTTGACTCTTGTAACAAAATCTTTTGAGACAAAAACCACTTTTTGTCCTTCATTTTTTAACAAAGACGAGATATGTAATATTTTATTAGAATTTCTATCAAGTGGTAGCGGAAAACGCTTAATAGTTCTAGTTTTAATATCTAAAAAGATTTTAATCGTAGGCCCTTCATCAATTATAATTCCCTTATTTAAATCTCCTTTTTTCTTAGTCTTTAAAGAATCTATATATCTCACAACTTGGCGAGCATTTTTACCAAGTTCATCTGATCTTCTTTTTAATGCATCTAATTCTTCCAAAACTATCAAAGGAATAACAACATCATTATCTTGAAATTGTTTGATTGAACTTGGATCATATAAAAGAACGTTTGTGTCAAGAACAAAAGTTTTTCGGCTCATCTATTTTTCTCCCCTTATTATTAAATTTACCTAGAAAATGAAATATGTACGAAACCTCCTAATCAGCTCAAAAACTCACATATAAAGCAAAAACCTAAGCTTGTAAAATATTTTTTTATAAAATGAGTAGAATGTATCAAAAGAGAAATCTCCACCCCCTCTCCGTTTTGCATGCAAATTACTATTATACAAAGACTTGGGCGAAAGAATTAGCACTCTTGAGTTTGGTTCGCTAAAAAAAATTGACTAAAAAAAATAGTTTCTGGTATAATGAGAGATAGAAAAAATTCAAAATAATAGGTTTTGATATGAAAATAAACGATAAAGCATTAAACATTCCTCCATATATCTCTACAACATGGGACAATATTACCTCACTATTTACTCAAAATGACATTTTGATAGTTATATTAAAGAATAAAGTGAAGATCAAAATTCCAAACTTAGAATCTGATATTTTAGAGTTAATTTTCAAAACACATGCAAAAACATTAGAGACAACACCAAAAAAATCAATTAGTTTTGGTTTTCCTGCATTAGGTGGAATTGGTGGTGGTTTAGAATCTATTACATCTGGCATGCAACACAATCCTGAGCAAAAAAATGCTCCAAATATTCCAGAAGACATTAAAAATAAAATTGCAAATATCGCAAAATTATTTGCAGATGAAGCTAGTATGGAAATTCCAAAACCTGTAGATAATTGTAATTGTGTACACTGTCAAATTTCAAAAGCAATGCAACATGGAATGGGAATAAACATAGAGAATCTAGATGAAGAAGTTAGTGATGAAGATTTAAAATTCAGACTTTGGGATATTGAAGAAGAAGGGACTAAACTATTTAAAGTTATAAATCCTTTAGATCAAAATGAGCACTATAATGTATATCTAGGAGATCCTTTAGGATGTACATGTGGAAAGAAAAACTGTGAACATCTAAAAGCAGTATTAAACAGCTAAAAAAATCCACTCTATTTTTTATAAAAAAAAAGTAGCTATAATTCATCTTTCATTTTAGTATAATATTTAAAACAAATCATTCGAAGTTTAAGAGGGCAAGATGACAAGGCTATTTTTAGTAATTATCATGTTATTATTTTCTGGCAATTTAATGGCAGAGACAACGCAAGAAAACAACTCTAATTTCAAGTCTTTTACAGCAAAAATTACTGGCTCAAAAGTAAGACTTAGAGCAGGTGCTGATTTAGATAGTTCTGTAGTTTCTCAATTAAATAAGAATGATCTTGTATTAGTTGTGCAAAATGCTGGAGATTTTTGGGCAATAAAACCACTTCCTAATACAAAATCTTATGTATTTAGAAGTTATATAATCGAAGATGTTATAGAAGCTGATAGAGTAAATGTTAGACTAGAGCCTAATCTAGACGCTCCTATAATTGGTCAACTCAAAAATAAAGATAAGATTCATGGCAATGTATGCGCAGAAAACAACAAATGGCTAGAGATTACCCCTCCAGCTGATGTTTGTTTTTATATTTCAAAAGAGTATCTAACATATGCTGGTGACAGCAATTTGTATACAAAAATGCAATTTAAAAAAAGTGAAGTTGAAAAGCTTTTAAATTCTGCATATTTCATTACACAATTAGAGTGTAAAAAACCATATGATGAAATGGCTCCACAAGACGCGATTGAACAGTTTGATCTGATCATAAAAGATTATTCAGAATTCCCTCAATATGTCCAACAAGCAAAAGAGGGTTTAGCTTTACTTCAAGATAACTATTTACAGAAAAAAATCGCTTATTTGGAAGCAAAAGCAAATATTTCACAAAATGAAAAAGATAAACTATTATATGCAGTGGAAAAAGCTAAAACATTTGAAGAACAAGATCAAACGCTACAGCAAAATTCACACAAAAAAATAACTACTAAGATGAAATTCTGGGAAACCGTAGAAGAAGCTCTCTACGCTACTTGGACAACTTTTCATCCTGAGAAAAAACTAGGTGATTTTTATAAAGAACAAGAGATTAATGCTATAGCAATTGTAGGTATAATAGAGGGCTATACTCAAGGGATTAAAAATAAACCTGGTGATTATATTGTAAAGCTTGCAGATCCTACAAAAAAAGCGTTTATCTATAGTACTAAAGTAAATTTAGATGACTATGTTGGAAAAAAGGTTTCTTTAAAAGTATCGCCAAGACCGAACAATAATTTTGCTTATCCTGCATATTTTGTAAATCAAGTAGAAATTCAATAAAAGTTTCAGAAAATAGCTTTAGATCTAAGAATATCTAAAGCTATTTTTTTTTATTATTAAAATAGATTTGAAAATCAATCTAATCTTCAATAATGATATCTAAAAAATTCAGAAGTGAATAAACATCTGGTTTAGAAAATTTAGCTTTTTGCATTTTATTATTGATAGGATCAATGCTATAATTAATAGCTTTTAAGAAATTAGCTTCTTTTAAATTTGCATTATGAAATCTTGTTGCTTCAAGATTAGTGTTTGAAAAAATAGCTTTAAAAAGATCTGTATTAATAAAATCACATCTTCTAATTATACTTTCATCAAAAGAGGTATTTTTCAAAATCATATCTGCAAAATTACATGTCTCTAAAAGGCATTTTTTAAATTCTATTGAAAGCAGAAAACTGTCACATTGAAAAAAATGAATTCCCACTAATTTAGTATCTTGAAACAAAACATTTTGAAGTTTAGCTTTCTCAAACTTTATTAAACTTAAATTACAATTTTTAAATTCACAATCTTGCAATTTTGCATTTGAAAAGTTTACATTTGAAAAATCGCAATTTTCAAATGAACACTCTACAAAAGATTTATGCTGAAAATTTTGATTTGAAAAATTTTCTTTTATAAATTTTTTATTTTCAACTTCACTTTTCATAATTAAAGTTTTTCCAAAGAGTTCACATTACATGTTTTATTTATCTCTTCAAGTGCGTTTTCTTCACTAAATTTTCCCAATTTTTTTGCACTAACCAATACTCTAGAATTTAAAGAGGCTATAGCCTGATTATACGCATCTACACCTGTAGATAAATTTCTACCGAGTTTTATAAAATGAGAATTCATAGTTATTAGCCTTTCATAGAGTTCCTTACCTAGCTTTGCAATTTCATGAGTATTTTCAGACATCTCACTCTCTTTCCAAATATGTGCGATTGTTTTGAGTATTGCTATCAAAGTAGTTGGGGTCGCGATAATTATATTTTTAGCCGCTGCCATCTCTAAAAGAGTAGGATCTATGCTTACAGCAGAGCTTAAAATAGCTTCTGCTGGCAGAAATAATATAACATATTCAGGGCTAAAATCAAATTTAGAAAAATACTGTTTAGAAGCGAGATCATTTATATGTTTTCTTAAATTTAGAGCATGGGATTTTAATTTCTGCTCTCTATTTTCATCTTGTTTTTCTTGAGCATCTAAATAGGCCTCTATAGGGGTTTTCGCATCGACTATTATCTGTTTTCTGCCGGGAAGCCTAATTATGAGATCTGGTCGATATACTTTATCCTCATGAATCGTTGATTTTTGTTCAAAAAAATCGCAATTATTCAAAAGACCTGCAAGCTCTACTACCCTTTTTAGATGAATTTGCCCCCAGGAACCTCTAACATTTGGTGATTTTAAAGCTTTTGAAAGATTTGCAGCTTCTGTTCTTAGATTCTTCTCACTATCTATTAACATTTGAATCTGTTTATTTAAAGCTTCATAAGCACCTTTTCTTTGAGTTTCTACATCTTTGTTATAACTATCGAGTTTATCCATTGACTCTTTTACAGGTTCTAGAATCTTTTCCAACTCTTTTTGTTTATGCTCGATATTTGCTTGAAAACCTAAATGATATTTTTCGAAATTTTCTTTTGCTAAATCTATAAAAGATCGATTATTTTTTTGCATGACATCAAAAGACATGCTTTTAAAAGAATTTTCTAGTGATTTTTTAGCTCCTTTAAGATTTATATTTATCCAAATCAAAATAAGAAAAGCAAAAACAAACAAAACGGCTAACATAAAAATAGTAGATTGCATCTAAATATCTCCTTTTAAAAAAGGATAATAAAGATCAGATTTTAATGACAATTTTAAGATGATTTTTAGTTAAAAATTTAGCTGATCATTATCATCGTCATCGTCGGGATCAAAATCTTTTAGAGTTTTAGATTTTTTCCCAGCTATTAATCTAATTATAGATAAAACAAAAGCAATAAAGATATATACCCATGAAATAATTAATAAAACTAAAGAAAAGTAATAAAAAATTCCATATAGAAACAATACAGCTACTAAAACAGTAAAAAAGGCTAAGTTAAATGATGGCATTCTAAAATTGAGTCTTTTGAGTGATGGGAATTTCCATCGACTCACCATCAAATATCCTAAAATAATATTGATTACAGTTAGAGTTATTGCTCTTGTGATATTTGAAATATCAACAAAATTCAATAAATAAGGAGAAAGCAAAAATAAATTCGTTGAGACAGCTACGGCAGCTGCTGCTGGAATTGGAAGGCCTGTAAAATTCTTGTTTTGAATAGACATTTCAACAATATTGCCTTTAGCTTCTATAGATTTGGTATTAAATCTTACTAATCTGAGCATCCCGCAAAGAGAATAGATCATAGCTCCTGTTGCTACTGTGAAAGATAGTATAGTTCCATGATCTAAAGAAAGAGTTTTTAAAAGCAAAACAGATGGAGCAACACCAAAAGATATAGCATCAGCCAAAGAATCGAACATGAGTCCAAAATCGCTATGTGCTTTAAAAGCTCTTGCAACAGCACCATCTACAAAATCTGCAAGTGCAACTAAAAGCAGCAACAATACCGCATTTTTAACCATCTCAAAATTACCTGTTCCAGGCTCGATCATATTCACTTTGAATATTACAAATAGACCTATCGCTAAGCCAAAAGCAGTAATAATATTAGGTATTAATGATATGCGTTTCATTTCTTTCAATTTAATTTTTCTAAAATGATACTAAATCAATCATTTAGTTTCTAACATAATTATTAGCTTTTACAATTTTTCAAATCTATAAAAATAATAAATAATTTTCATGCTATAATAAAAAAAAAGGAGCCTATTAATGGTTGAAGATGATTCTAACGACTTTACTATCAATTCCTTAGACGAAAAAACAAGAAAAGCGAATCTATTAAAAGAAGAATTAGAAGTAAATTTTCAAGAGCAAATCCTTGTAAATAAGAGAATTAGCTTAATCAAAGAGACCTTTAAAACCATGCCAAACACAGAAAGCGATTATGCTATTTTGCTCACTCAAGTAGAAATGGATCAGATTCAATTAGATGAGCTCAAATACAGAGAAAACGAGCTAAAAGCAAGAATCTTTACATACCTAAACTCCTAATAATTAATAACATATATTGCGCTTTTTCCTTTACAAAAAAGCAAATATTTGCTATACTTTTCTTTAGATAATGTTGGAGAAGCAAATATTATGCGTATAGCTAAAGATAAAAAATATTTATATAATAATCAAATAGATGAAGCTATTTTAAATCCTGAAGTAGACGAAGAAGTTTTAGATCCTGAAGAAGCTGATGAAGGTTTTGAGAAAGACCTAGAAGATGTATTAGATCCGATTTATTAGAGGCTCATTAAAAAACTTTTCATGAATTCAAAATAGATCTTACAATATTTCTTTCATTTTCAATCATTTATGATATTTTTTCCTAATATCCCAATAAATTAATATTATTAAATATAAAATTTAATATAATAAAAATAGATATAGAACTACTTAATATAGGGTTTATTATGAAAAAAACCAAAAAAAGAAAAAAAACAGTAAAAAAAACTTATAAAAAACCAGCTCGCAAACCAACGACAAAAAGAAAAAAAACGACAAAAAGAAAAAGTGTAAAAAAACCGATTTGGGAAGCGCATGTACAGCATATGGAAAAAAGGATCAATGCAGCTTTAAACAAGCTTAAAAGAGATGTTAAAAGAAAAGCTTCTTATAAAATCATTGAAGAAGATAATAACGAACTATTGATGCTGCTTGGCGAGTGTAATTATATTGTAAGAGAATTCCACGAGAAGAAAGCTGGTTAAAAATAAGACTAGCACTAAATCTTAATCTGTTCTAACTTAGTTGTTTTTACTTAAACTAAGTTAGGATTTTTTATGTCATTTAAAGTTCGTGAGCAAATTAATAATTTCACAGTTACTAAATATCAAAAAATTGACGAAATAAAAGTTGAATTAATAGAACTTACCCACAATACCTTAGGAACCCAAGTAATTAAAATCAAAAATGATGACGATGAAAATTTATTTTGTTTATCATTTAAAACATGGCCAAAAGACTCCAGTGGGGCTCCTCATATTTTAGAACATACAGTACTTTGTGGATCTGATAAATACCCGATAAAAGACCCTTTTTTTTCAATGTTAAAAAGAAGTTTAAATACTTTTATGAACGCTATGACAGGCTCTGATTTTACTTGTTATCCAGCCTCTAGCTTAGTAGAAAAAGATTTTTATAATCTTTTCGAAGTTTATATAGATGCAGTTTTTCATCCAAAATTAGAAAGGCTTAGTTTTTTGCAAGAAGGACATAGACTTGAGTTTTCAGATCCTGAAGATGCCAGCTCTAATTTGATTTACAAAGGTATAGTTTATAATGAAATGAAAGGCTCTATGGCAAATCCTGATAGTATATTATATCATAAGATGTTAGAAAATCTCACACCAGATTTAACATATGCAAACAATTCGGGAGGAGAGCCTAAAGATATCCCAAATTTAACATATGAAGATTTAAAAAAATTTCATAAAACTTATTATCATCCATCTAGATGTTTAATGTTTTTATATGGCAATTTAGATCTTCAAAAGCAGCTTGAATTTATTGAAAAAAATGCATTAAAAGATGTAGAAAAAAAAGAGGCTACCGCTCAAATAGAAAAGCAAAAACGTTTTTCTTCTGCTAAAAAAGTCGTAGATAAATATCCGATCAATGAAGATGAGTCAACTGAAAAAAAGAGTATGATTGCATTTGGATTTTTAACGTGTCCAATTGAAGATCAAATAGATCTTCATGCTTTGATGCTTTTAGACAATATTTTAATGGGGACAGATGGTTCAGTATTAAAACTCTCACTTCTAAAGTCAAATCTCTGCACTCAAGTAGAGAGCTTATTTGATACTGAAATGAAAGAAGCTCCATATATAATAATTTGTAAAGGCTGCAGTCCGGAAGATAAAGATGCTATTTTTCAAGTTATAAAATCTACTTTAAATAAAGTAATCGAAACAAAAATTCCTAAACAAATTATTGATGCAGCGCTTCATCAATTAGAATTTTCTAGAACAAAGATAGCATCTGATATGGGTCCATATGGCCTTATACTATTTTTTAGATCGGCATTAGCTAAACAACATGGAGTAGAGCCTGAAAATGCATTAGTAATACATACTCTTTTCAAAACTCTAGCTGAAAAATTAAAAGATGAAAATTATCTTCCAAGCCTTATAAAAAAATATATTTTAGATAATCCTCATATGGTGGAGCTAACCTTGAATCCTGACAATCACTATATGGCTAAACTCTCTTTAGAAGAGCGAGAAAAATTAGATAAAATTCAAGAGAACCTAAATCCAACTCAAATAGAACAAATATTAAAAGACAGTTTAGCTCTAAAAGAGTTTCAAAAAAAACAAGAAGGACTCTCTATTGAATGTCTCCCAAAAATCGAAATAAAAGATGTCCCTAAAAAAAACAAACTATATCCATTAAATATTGAAGATATTAAGGGCAATAAAGTCTATCATCACTCAGTTTTCACAAATGAAATTATCTATGTTGATCTATTATTTGATCTACCAAAATTGACACTAGATGAGCTTATATTACTATCACTTTTTGCATCTTTGATAACAGATATTGGCGCAGCTAATAGAAACTACGTAGAAAATTTAGAATATATCCAAGCATATACTGGAGGAATAAGCGCATACGTAGCTTTAAATGTTCAAGCTGATAATTTTGATAATTTTATTCCATCAATTGGAATTAGAGGCCAAGCTTTATACAGAAATACTGATAAATTATTTTCGTTAATAAAAGATATAATCACAGAACCAGATTTTTCTGATAAAACTAGAATTAAAGAAATCTTGCTTCAACAATACACATATTTAGAAAATTCTATCGTGCAAGGTTCAATGAGATATGCCTCAATGTTATCTTCTAGCTCTTTTACAAAGCCCTCTTTTATATCATCGAAATTAAATGGAATAGATTACTTATACCGTCTAAGAGTTTTAATTAAAGATTTAGATAAAAATCTACCTTCTTTAATTGAAAGTCTAAAAAATTTAAAAGATAAAGTATTTTTAACGAACAAAGAGGATCTAGTAATAAGTTCTTGTGATAATGGCTATAAAAATCTAAAAACTAATAATTTTTACGGTATTTTTGATTTAGATTTAAAAAAAGCTAAGCTTTTTGAATCAGGCTTCGATATTGAAAAGATAGGCTCTAGTGCAAATATAATATCATCTCCTGTTGCATTTACGGCCTCTTCATATAAAACCATAGGATTTTTACATGAAGACTCTCCATTTTTGCTGCTTGCAAGCAATCTTTTTAGAAACAAAACTCTTCATAAAAAAATAAGAGAAGAAGGTGGCGCTTATGGATCTGGAGCTAAATATTCACCATCTTCTGGACTAATTACTTTTAATGGTTTTAGAGATCCTCACATAACCTCTACTTTGGATGCTTTTAAATTATCTATACAAGAGATAGCAAAAGGTAATTTTGATGTATCTGATATTGATGAAGCAAAACTAGGAGCAATCCAAAACACAGATGTACCAATATCTCCAGGTTCCAGAGCTTTTACAGCATATAGTTGGATAAAAGCTAATAAAACTGATGAGAGGAGACAGAAATTTAGAGATAAAGTTTTAAATGCTACGAAAGAAGATATTGTAAATTCCGTAAAAACCCATTTATTAAATCAAATGGATAAAAATGTTACTATCTCGTTTTGCTCTAAAGAATTACTAGATAAAGAAAAAGCAGATTTAGAAGTTATAAATAATAGATAGAAACCATCTATGATGGTACCATCTACGATGGTTTTATTTTAAAAATCCATAAAATAAGGATCTGGTCTTTTTCCAATTTCATAAACAGCATAAAATAACGGAGCTACAAAGGCTCCTACAGCAGCTCCTGTAATAGCCATTGTTTTTACTGCGCTCATATCATCTTCTTTTTGTGCAGCTAAAGTCAGAGCTGTGATTGAAGTAAAAAAAAGAGCACAATTAAAAGCTCCTAAAAATGATATAAACATTGCTTTGCCCACTTGATTTGCTAATTTTTTTGCAGTGTATTCATAAGACTGCTCTTGAGCTTCTTCATCTAAATTATTTGAAAGTAATGCACTGGATGGATTTATCATTTCTGTTGATTGAGTCATTGTTCCTCTTGCT
>SDBU01006054.1_pt1 | contig 14312 bp, 14 predicted proteins | sample 2277071 | NCBI WGS metagenome assembly SDBU01 (sample SAMN10397929, study PRJNA504765) | marine sediment metagenome | isolation source: marine sediment core GS08_GC12, 126 cmbsf | place: Arctic Ocean: Gakkel Ridge, Loki's castle | collected 2008
CCTCTTTTCCGAGTCAAATTCACGCTTCTTAACAGAGGTAACCCCTGGAAATAGAAAAGAGTTTGAAAAAACTCTTGCCGGAAATTGCTTTACCCTTATCGGCAAAACGATAAAAAAAAAGGTCTTTAAGGTTTTGGGACTAAAAGGTAAATCCATCATCGAATCCAATCTTTCTTCCTTAAAAAAATCCTGGCAAAACACAATTAAATGGTGAGAGGCATAAAAATTACATATTCTTGACAATGATGTAAAAATGTATTACAATTTTACATCATGATTAAACGGCAAATCAAACTACCCAAAAATCGCTCGTTTTTCCTGTTTGGTCCACGCCAGACCGGGAAAACAACTTTAATACAACGATTATTCACAAAAAAGGTCTATAGCATTAATCTCCTTTTGAATGACCAATTCTTCAAATATTCAAAACAGCCCAGTCTTCTCAGGTATGAAGTTGAGAAAAAATTAAAAACCAAAAAAATAGAAACGGTATTTATTGACGAAATTCAACGAATTCCCATCCTATTAAATGAGGTTCAATATCTTCTTGATAATTACAGGATAAAGTTTATTTTAACCGGTTCAAGTTGCCGCAAACTTAAACGCGGGGGAGCTAATCTTCTTGGTGGCAGGGCAGTTCAACGTTTTCTTTTTCCTTTTATCTGGAATGAAATCAAGGAATATATGAATTTGCAGGAAATTCTGCATTTCGGTTCACTCCCGCACATATTTAACCAGAAAAGTGTTCCCGATAAAAAAGATGTTCTTAAAAGTTATTGTGATGTGTATTTGCGTGAAGAAATACAAGCCGAAAGTATTGTCCGGAATTTGGGTTCTTTTTCCAGATTTCTTGATATGGCTGCCAGCCAGTTTGGAGAAATTATCAATTTCAGTAATATAGCCCGCGAATCTCAACTTCCGATTATGACCGTTAAATCGTATTATGGAATTCTGGAGGATACCTTTCTGGGATTCAAACTTGAACCGTGGCGCAAAAGTATTCGGAAACGACTTGCCGCTCATCCAAAATTTTATTTGTTTGACAATGGTGTAACCAATGCTATCAATAAATATCTGGATTCTATTTCCGACCCTTTTCTGCAAGGAAAGTTATTCGAACAATTCATTATCCAGGAGACATATCGCTCGTTATCTTACGCTCAGAGTGAAACACAGATGTTTTTCTGGCAGACCAATACCGGAGCAGAAGTTGATTTACTTTTAGTAAAAAATAAAACTATTAAAGCGGCCATTGAAATTAAAAAAAGTAAAACTATTGCCGGTGCTCATTTATCCGGATTACGTTCATTCAGAGCAGAAAACAAACGAGTTCCCTGTTATATTGTTTGCAACTGTGACCAGCCCTATACTTTGGAAGAGGTAGAAATTATCAACTGGCAGAATTATCTGCAAACTATTTTGAATAAATATTTATGAATTTTATGTAAAACGCAGCAAATATCTTTATTTTAATAGGTGACTATAACCCCCTAATACAATCTCTTGGGTAATATTTAAGTAAGTTTTTTTGAAATACCAGTTGATTATATAAATTAAAGAATCAACAAATTTATATGGATAATTTACGCCAATTGCTCTATAAGTTAACTTCTCACTGGAGTTCTTGGGATAAATATGAAGATTATTATCTCAATGAATTGCTCACGAAGTTAATAGAGAATCCAGAAAATGCAGGAGACAAGTACGAAAAAGAATTATGTTTAAAGATAAAGAAGATTGCCACAAAAAAGGAATTACATAATTTAAGACCTATTGTTCAAAAAATAAGAGAAGAAATACTTAATAAATCTAAGTTAATTCGAAGAATAAAAGCAAAATTAAAAGTTTATGATTTTAAAAACGCTTATTCATTATTTGAATCTTCTGTTGTGGTGACACGAGAAGAATACGAGAAAATAGAAATGGTCTATAAAGGTGAATATGAAAACTCTGTCCTTGAGCAAATTAAAGAGAATTTAAAAAAATTTCATTTTCAAGAAGCTGATATCATTTTTAGAGAATATACAAAAGCGGCAATAAGAGAGAAAACAATAACAAAAGAAGAATATGATTCTATGAAATTCGAAGCATTGGAGGAATATAATTCTATAGAATCTGACGCATTGATAAATCGTATTCAAGAATTGCTTAATCATAATTCCTACAGTGAAGCAAAAAAGATTTATTCAGAAAACCAGTCAATAATTCCACCAGAAGAATATGAAGAGGCAAAAAAGCAATATATCAAAAGTTATTTTTACGGAAATTTCAAAAAAGAAATTAGTGAGGAGCAATCTTTAGCTGTAGCAAAACTTAGTAGAAATCTACTTGTAACGGCAAGAGCCGGGTCAGGGAAAACCAGTGTTATTGCCTGGAAAACCGTTTTTCTAATAAATAAAGATAATCTAAGTCCTGATGAAATAATGATATTAGCTTTTAACAGGAATGCAGCGAAAGAAATAAAAAATAGAATTAGAACGAATTACAAAATAGAATCTTTTCAAAATGCAAGAACATTTCATAGTTTGGCCTACCAAATAGTTCAACCAAAGCAAGAAATATTATTTGATGAAAAAGAGGAATTTTCCAGAAAATTGTTATCTGAATTTGTACAAAATACTGTACAAAAAATGTGGAATCCAGTTTTCAAAGAAGATTTATATCAATATTTCCGCAAAGAGTTAAAAGAGATTGAAAGATATGGTATATCTCTGCCTCCTGATGAATATTTTGAATTCAGGAGAAATCGTAGAGAGGTTACTTTAAAGGGTGAGGCAGTAAAATCGAATGGAGAGAAATATATAGCAGATTTTTTGTGTGAGCACGATATAAGATATAAATATGAAAGGATTATTTTTTGGGGTAATAGAATTTATAAACCTGACTTTTCAATACTTGAGGGAAACAACGACATAATTATCGAACATTGGGGTATTGATGAGAATGATAAGATCAGAAAAGTTCCTGAGTGGTGGACACAAACATGGAAAGAGTATAGAAATGAAATGAAGGAAAAAAGATGTTTTTGCAAAGTAAAGAAAATTACTTTGATTGAAACATCGATCGCGGACTTAAAAGGTGGAAGAGAAAGTTTTGAGCGAAGTTTAGAAGCAAAATTAAAACAGTGTGGTATTGAATGCAAAAAACTTTCCAAAGAAGAGATAATAAAAAGAATAGTAGAACCTTCAATTACCAGAATAACAGAAATGTTTGTGCAATTCATTCAAAAAGCCAAGATGAATGAAATGTCACTTGAATATATATCGGAAATCTCTAAAAATATTTCAGAGGACAAAGTAAAAATATTTTTGAAATTAGCAAATAAAGTGTATAAAGAGTATGAAAAAAGACTGAAAAATGAAAATAAAATTGACTTTTACGATTTAATGAGGAAAGCAACAGAAAGGATTAATCAAACAAAAGGAAATTGTGAAATCAAAGATTGCAGAATTAAACTGAAAAATCTCAGATGGATAATGATAGACGAATATCAGGATTTCTCCAAATTATTCTTTCATTTAATTAACTCTATAAGGAAATATAATAAGCAAATTAATGTCTTTTGCGTTGGAGATGATTGGCAGGCAATCAATAGTTTTGCAGGTTCAGATTTAAAATATTTTGAAAATTACAAAGGTTATTTTGAAAACTCTGATGCTACCAAATTGTTAACAAATCGTCGCAGTAAAAGTGAAATTGTTGAATTCAGCAATAAATTGATGAAAGGAAGAGGGGAACCGGCGTCCTTTCAACCAGATAATAAGGGCGGAGAAAAAATTATTGATGATGTAAGTCAAGTGCGTATAGAGTGCAGAAATGATGAAGAGCATAAAAAGGAGAAAATTTCGGATGAGAAATTTAGATTTAAAAGTGATAACGGATTTCTGAAAGCAAGATATTTAAAGAAATGCTACGAAATCATTAAAGAAAATATGGGAAAAGAAATAAGGATATTATTCAGAACTAATAAGATTTATTATGCTGGACTTAAGGAGTTTGAAAATAAACTGAAAAGAACTTTTTTATTCAATGAGTTAAAACAAATTGGTGATTTTAAGAAATTGATAAAGGTCGGGACTATTCACCGTTCCAAAGGTCTTGAAGCAGATATTGTAATAGTAATGCAAGTATGTAGAGGTTTCTTTCCTCTAATTCATCCAGATAATCAATTATATGAAATATTTGGTCAAACTCCTGAAAAAGTATTACAAGAGGAAAGAAGATTATTCTATGTGGCGATAACAAGAGCTAAAGAAAAAGTTTATATATTAAAGGAAAAGGGGAACGAATCTGATTATCTGAAAGAATAATTATAATGTGGCTGGGAGTCGAAGAAAATGTTACCGATGTACCCAACCAGTACAAATATTTGACTAAAATGCCCCTTTATGATATGCTGAAATTCAGAAAGGAGGAAGTTATGTTAAGAAGAATAAATGAACGTCGGCAGATTACTCTGCCACCGCAGGTGATGGAGAACAGTGGCGTTAAAATAGGCGATTATTTGGAGGTAGAACAAAAAGAGAGTAAAATTATTCTCATTCCCAAATCGGTTGAGGATAAATTTCTTACCGAAGAAGAATGGAAGAAATTAGAGAAAATAGTCAAAAAACAGCGGTCTCAGAAAAAGTTTACTCTTTATAGCAAGGCGGAGGAAGCCAAAAAACATTCTCAGAGGTTGATTAATGAAATTTGAATACCTTAATTCCTACAACGGTTCTTTTAAGAAACTTCCCCATAATATCCAGAAAAATGTCTCCAAAGCTATCTCCCAGTTTATCGATTTTATTTTAACCAGCCAGAAACCAAAAGGTTTGGGGCTAAAAAAACTATATAAATATTATTGGGAAATCAGGGTCGGACTTTCTATCCGTATTCTTTTTGAACTGAAAGGCAACCTGGTTACCTTAATTTTAGTTGGTGACCATAATCAGATAAAACAATCTCTTAAGTAATGATTCATTTTTTCATTACTTGACAAAAACAATATCATCACTGGGACTAATCAAAAAGGATATTCAAGATGCAATTCGCTGGGCGAGAAAGAAGGTTTAGCAGGTAGTTATACATTGCGCAAAAAACATTCCTCATTAATTTTCAATTTTTTGCGTAAATTATTAGTTTCCTCGATAAAATTCTTTGTAAGACAATCGCGATAGCCACTGACAGGTTTTAATTTTGGGTTATAATTTTGCAAGAATTTATTAATCCTTTTCATAAAAATCTCCCGGATATATTTACCAAAGAGAGAAGAGAGAGCAACAGGAAATTCTTTTTCTTCACCATCTTGCAGGAAAGAAATTGTCGCCTCTTTCCCTTTTAAACTCAATCTATAAGAGGAAATTTCCTTTCTTTCCTCTAAAATCTGAGATCTCCAATTCCTCAATAAACCTGATTTTAGCAAAGGTAGATACCTTTTCTGTCCTCCGATTCTGTCTGCAAAAATATAAAAATTTTTTTCTTTTTTCCTCAGAAAATAGAAAATTAATTTTTCAAATTGAAGATAATTAAGGTAGGACTTGCTCTTACCTTTGACCAATCTATTAAATTGGAACGGACAAATACAGATGCTTTTTAAGCCGAAAAACTCAATCCTTTCCCTTTTTAATTTTTTCCTTAATTTCTCTGCTTCTTTTTTAATTCCTTCTTTATTTTTTAACCACAAGGGCAGGAAAATCTTCTCCCAGCAGGGTTTAGCTTCAGTCCTACTCTCTTTGCATAGTTGAGGAAATTGGGAAAAATCAAGAAGGATTTTGGAAAGAAATCTATCAAGATTTTCCGGGAAGGTTTTAAAAAGAAGATAAAAAAAGGAAAAAACAGTTTTCTCCCCTATTTGACACCGCTTGAGAGAATTTCGGGAAAAAAGTTTTTTGGAATCGGTTACAACAAGTTTTTCATAACAATCAGGATTTTTTGGTATATTCAAAAGATACCAGAGATTTTCCCTTTTCTCTATTTTAAATGCAGTTGCCGTAACAACCAGGGGGCCAAGAACAGGACCATAACCATTCTCGTCAATCCCAATAATGATCATTTTAGCAGCATCAATATTCCTATTGCGACTAAAAACCAGGCAAACAGTTTACGCAGTTTATCAGCGGAAAAACGAATGGTTGCCCTTGCACCAAACTGGGCACCAATAATAGAGGTAACAGCAATAACCAGCCCCAGAGAAATTACCACCTCTCTTTTCCAGAGATAACAACCAGTCGCAGATGTAGCATTAAGGAAGACAGCAATTAAAGAAGTCCCAATAGCAAGTTTCATCGGCACCTTCAAAATAATATGCATTGCCGGAATCATCACAAAGGCACCTCCCACACCGAGCAAACCGGAAAGATAACCTGCTCCCAGACCAATAAGAATAGATTTGGGGAAATTAAAATTTACACCCCCACCTACTTCCTCCCCAGCCCCCTCACCTCTTATCCTCTCCCTCAAGGGGAGAGGAAGGGATTTCTTATTACTTCCTCCCCTTTTAACCAGCATCTGAATCGCGCAGAAGAGAAGCAAAACTCCGAAGAGTGCCTTGAGCCAGAAGTCGGAAATAAAAGTAGTAGAGAATCCACCCACTACAGCCCCTGCCATTCCCGCAATTCCCAGAGTGAGACCTAATTTTAGATTGACCTGCTTTTCTCGGCGATGCGCAATAAAACCGGATAAGCTGGCAAAGAGAATAACAAATAAACTTGTCCCAATTGCCTGTTTCATCGTAAGATGAAAAATATAGTAAAGAGCGGGAACCATCACCGTTCCCCCTCCTATGCCCAGGAGGCCAGAAAGGAATCCCATTACCAATCCTGCAATCAATCCATTTATCCAGAGCATTTTTATTTATTTATGAATTTTTATAGATTTTAGTAATTTCATCTACCTTAAATTCTGGTAAATTTTTTATTTTGTCTTTGACTTTCATTTTAAACCCAAAACTTTTTTTCTTAATCTTGCCAATAATAGATACGGGAATCTTTTTTTCTTTAAAAATTTTTATTAATTCATAACTTTCCTTCTGGTTTAAACTAATCAATAAAGAGCCAGAGGCAATAAGACCGAAAGGATTCAGATTAAATTCCTGACATAAAATTTTTGTCTCCGGATAAATTTTAATGCTTTCGGGAAAGACCAAGACCCCTTTATTCGATGCCTCAGCAATCTCCATAATCCCGGTGGCAATTCCTCCCTCGGTAGGGTCATGCATCGCATTGATTTTAACTGAATTGTTGGCGAGAAGTGCTTCCTTCAAGATGCTAATTCCGGGATTGAGAAGAAAATTCTTCGCTTTTTTTAAGAAGAAAGGAGAAAAATTTTTCTTTAAGTAATTTTCCTTTTCCCTGGCAATAATCGCCGTTCCTTCAATGGCAATCCCTTTAATTAGAAGAAGGTTATCCCCTACTTTAGCATTAGAGGTTGGAGTTATTTTATCTTTCTTAACCGTTCCCAGCATCTCCCCAACCACAATCGGTCTTTTTAGACCGGAGGTGACTTCAATATGACCACCAATCCAGAGAATATCCAATTTTTTACAGATAGAAGAAACGTCTTTAAAAAGATTTTCTACATCATCTTTAGTTGTTTTTCCCTCGGGAAGGAGATTAGTGGTCAAAAAATATTTAGGTCTTCCACCCATAGAGGCAATATCATTGGCATTAATGATAACGCTATAGAGACCGATTTTCCCCTCAGTTAGGGTAATAGGGTCAGTAGTGAGCACCAGGCATTCGTCTTCTCTTTTAATTACCGCAGCATCCTCACCAATCTTAGGGGAAACAATAAGATTCTTATTTTTACGATAATATTTTTTAATTAGTTCTGCGAGAAATTTTGCGTCCAACTTTCCTACGGGAAAAAATTTTTTCATATCTTTATATTATCACAGGAGCAATAATGAGACAACATTGACAGGAAGGGTTAATCCTGATATTATCCTATAAAATGGATATTAACGAGAAAAAAGAGAAGGAAAGACGACTAAAAAATCTTCTAAAAAATGAAGGACTGGATGGAGTTCTTCTAAGTAAGCAGCATAACTTTGCCTGGTTTACCGGTGGTGGGAGAAATTATGTTTGCACCTCAACCGAACAAGGGGCTGTCTCTCTGCTTTTAACCGAAAAGGAAAAGATTCTTATTGCCAATAATATCGAGAAACCCAGAATTTTAGAAGAAGAAATAGAGAAAAATGAATTTAATTTAAAAGAATTTAAATGGTATCAAAACCAGAAAGAGGTGATAAAAACTCTTATTGAAGGAAAGAAGATTGGCTCTGACGATGGATTTCCGGGAACAATCAATCTTGCTGCAAAAATAGATTGCCTGCGTTATTCTCTGACTCCTTCAGAAATTAAAAAATATCGTCAACTGGGTAAAATAACTGCAACCAAAGTAGAAGAGGTTTGCCGAAAGATTAAACCCCAAGAAAAAGAAAGTGAGATTGCCGGTAGAGTTTCTGAGGTTTTGCGTTCCGAAGGAATTCTGCCAGTTGTTCTTCTGGTCGGCTCCGATGAAAGAATAGAGAAATTCCGTCATCCCCTTCCTACAGATAAAAGAGTAAATAAATGTGTTATGGTTGCAGGATGCGGGAAAAAATGGGGTCTTATTATTTCCTTGACGCGTCTGGTATATTTTGGAAAAATCCCTCTGGAATTGAGAAAGAAACATAAGGCGGTAACGAAAGTTGATGCGGTTCTTATTGCCAACACTCTTCCCGGAAAACCATTTGCCGAAATCTTGCAAAAAGGAATAGAGACCTATCGGGAAACTGGATTCCCTGATGAGTGGGAAAACCACCATCAAGGTGGCCCTACCGGCTACCAGTCACGGGATTATAAGGCAACATTAAGGGAGAAAAAAAAGGTTGAACCCTATCAGGCAGTGGCCTGGAACCCCTCCATTACGGGAACAAAATCGGAAGACACCATCATTGCTTTTCCTGCTGGTCCAGAAATCATTTCTTCCACATCATCCTGGCCTAAACTAAAAGTATCCGAGCAAGGAAAAATCTGGGAGAGACCGGATATTCTGGAGAAATAAAATGGAGAAATTCTTCATCGAGACAAATTCCCATACGGAATTTTTGGAGATTACTTCAGAGGTTAAAGAAATCATAAAAAATTCAAAGGTAAAGGATGGAGTTTGCTTCCTTTATGTTCCTCACACAACCACTTCCTTGTTCATCAATGAAAATGCCGACCCTTCCGTAAGAGAGGATATAAAAAATTCTTTACAGAGATTAGTTCCCGAAAAAGGGAATTACCAACACCTGGAAGGAAATGCGCCGTCTCACATAAAATCTGCTCTTCTCGGTTCATCCCTTTCTATTTTTGTTGAGGACGGCAATCTTCTTTTAGGCACCTGGCAGGGAATCTTTTTTGCCGAATTTGACGGACCCAGAAGAAGAGAGGTCTGGGTAAAGACGATTACTTAACTCAATCCCATCCTCTTTAAATTCTCCAAACTAATTTTTAAACTCTCTATTGGTGGGCGCTGGCAGGTATCCTGTTCAACTAAATACCATTTTGTCCCTGCCTCTTTTGCCGCCGCAATAATTGCTTTCCAGTTCAGATTCCCCTCCCCTACCTCCATAAAAATTTGTTTATCATCTTTGATTCCCATATCTTTAAGATGCAAAACAGGAAGCCGTCCTTTCATCTTAAGACACCAGTCCGCCGGGTCCCCTCCACCGTACTGCACCCAATAGGTGTCTATTTCTGCCTGGAGATATTCGGGATTACTTTCCGCATAAAGAATCTCCAACCCAACTTTATCCCCATATTTCTTGAATTCTACGTAGTGATTATGGTAGGCAAGAGAAATCCCGTTTTTCACAAAAATTTCACCAACACGAGTTAATTCGCCAGCAACCTTTTTGTAGCCCTCTTCATTGTGCAGTTCTTCAGGCAATCCCGGACAGACAACAATCTGGGCATCCAATATTTTATGCTCCTCGATAACCTTCTCCGTCTCCTTAATCAATCTTTCATATGCGGTATGAGTGGAACAGGGATATAACCCTTCCTCATCCAAGATTTTTTTCAACTCCTCTGGCTCTATTGGTCCCAGACCGGAAAGTTGAACTACGTCATAACCTATCTTTTTAACCTCTTTTAAGGTTTTTGCAATATCCTCAGGCGTTTTCAGATAATCCCTTAAAGTATACAACTGCGCACCAATTACACTCTTTTCCATAAATTTTCTCCTTTTTCGTTTTTTCCTATTGTCACCCCTGTCATTCCTGCGAAAGCAGGAATCTAAATCAAAGCATATCTTAAGATAAAAAGAATTGCAAGAATATAGAGCAACCCCTTACCTCAAAAAATCAATGGTCAATGTTTCATCGCATTGAGAAAACCATTGTTTGTTAAAGACATTTTTTGCCGTATTAGCAGTAAATAAGGTCATCATAATTTTATCGCGGTAAACCCGGAAAAGTTTAAACCGATGCGGAACCTCCACTAAAGCCGCAGTGGAAATAAAATCAGTCCCATACTTTTTCCAGTGAAAGTTAGTGTGGCAATGACCGGATAAGACCAATTTGACATTGGGGTAATTTCTCAGGATTTTTAGAACTTCCCTGGCACGGGGCATAAACATTTTAATTCTTAAACATTTCTCAATCAACCAGAGTGAAAAATTGCCAACAATTAAATGATGGGTAGCAAGAATGACTGGTTTCCCCGCATTTTCGAACAAATCCCTTTTCAGCCAGTTTAGTTCCGCATCATCGGGATAAACACTTAAAATAACAATATGCCAATTCTGGCAGTCAAATGAATAGCATCTCTGGCCAAAAACTTTGACATAATTAGAATGAGCTTTCCCGTCATTATCCCCCATTAGGGAGTGACAGGGACAATTTAATTTTGCCAATAACTTTTTAGCAGTTTCTAAGTCGGCTAATTTGCCCTTTTCAGTGATATCCCCGCTATGGATAAGAAAATTTGGCTTTATTTTTTGATTGATATATTCAACGGTATTCTGCAAAATGGAAAACGAGTTAGCGCTATCTCTCCAGTGCAACGTATATCTTCCGATGCGGAAAGAAGTTCCGGTAAATAAATGCGGCGGTTTTTCATGTTTTCCCAAACAATGAGTATCACTGAGATGAATAAAACTAAAAATACAGGTATCATTTTCTGAATGAGACATAATTTAATATTCTATTCCTCTTCTTGCCTTTACTCCCTTTGTCAAGGGATGTTTTATTTCCTTCATCTCGGTCACTAAATCGGCAGATTCAATAATCTTTTTTGTTGCTCCTCTTCCGGTAAGAATGAGTTCTACGGACTTTGGTTTATTCTTAAGTAAATCTAAAATATCTCTTTCTTTTAAGAGTTCATTTCGCAAAGCAATATTAATTTCGTCAAGAATGACTAAATCATAATTTTCGCTCTTTATAATTTTAGATATTTTCGGAAGAATAGTTTCTATTTTCTGCTTGAGGAAATCCTGATTTTTTTCTGCAGGATAAAACGGGAGAGGATGGAGCAATTTAAGATTAGGGAAATTCTTGAGAATTTTTACCTCTCCCGATTCGGATTTCTTGAAGAATTGGATAAAACAAACCTTATAACCTCTCCCCAAAGCCCTGATTGCCTGACCAATAGCGGCGGTTGTCTTCCCCTTGCCATTCCCGGTATAGACCTGAACCAATCCCTCTTTCACAGATTAATTATACCATATTTTCATTGTAGGTTATAAGCTTCGTCATCTTCAGAAAGGTCGCCAAGTTTTCCACTATGGGGACTAGGATTATATATCTTCCTGACACTCTCCACATGTCCATCGCAATAGGCAACATTCGCTGCACCGTTATGCCGGAAGTGCACATTAGGACCGTAGTAATAGTCTGGGTCATTTGGCGCTTTAAGATAATTGTTAGAAATTAACTCGTTAGTAGCCCATATAGCACTATCGGCAAGAAGCACAGTTGCTGATGTATTTCTGATGCGACTTATTTTGGTAGGCGGGTCTGCCTGTCCATCCCAGTCCGAATATCCTCCCCCAATGTATGTTGCATTGTAACCGTAACCGGTATAGGGGCGGTCGCATGACTTGAGGTCAAAACGGGATGGGCACTGGTAAACTTTCTCCGTGAGATATGGACCGAGAAGACCTGGTTCATAGCTAGTCCACCAGTCTGTCGTAGAAAAATCCCATCCTATTTCTCCTGAAAAACCCATGTAATAGGCGGGTGGAAAATATCCATCATTGTCCTGCACATACATCATAAACGCCAGAGTTAATTGCCTCAGGTTACTGATACAAACCGCCTGCCTTGCCTTTTCCCTGGCCGTACTGAGAGCCGGTAATAACATCGCTGCCAGGATAGCAATGATTGCTATCACTACCAGTAACTCAATTAAAGTAAAACCTTTACATTTTTTTAATCTCATTTTTTCTTCCTCCTCGTGAATACTTCCCAGAACAAGCAATCGTCCGGGCTATCCGCTTACAGAGCGGAATTACCGTTGCGGGACAGCGGGAGGAATCGCACCTCCACTTCCTTCGCCCATCCGGTTTTACATTAAACTACGATTATCGATTATCCCAAACATTTATAAATCATTTTATAAGCATCACCCCCCATTCTTATCTAAAATTTCGTATAATAGGTTTAAATTAATATTTTTCCTTAATAGGGAGGCAAGTTTACCAATTTCTCGATCCACATCATAATTTGTTCCTTTTTTTAGAATTTTCCATCCTTTTTTCTTTCTTGAATTATTCAAAAAATATCTCCTGAACTTATCATTGTCAAACACGCCGTGCAGATACGTTCCCCAGCATCGTCCATTATCCGTTATTGCTCCATCAAATTTTTCCGCGTTATTAGAAATGATCCTAAATGCGGGCTCTGAGTTTCCTACAACCTTGGTCCTTCCCTGATGAATTTCATAGCCGCCAACTTCTATTCCTGAAGATAAATGTTTTGCCTTTACTTGAGAAACTATTTTTTGAGCATAAATTTCGGTAATTACAGGCAAAATTCCCAGGCCATTTATTTCTTTCCTTTTTGACTCCACGTTCTTTTTATCATAAATTTTTTCTCCTAACATCTGGTATCCTCCGCAAATGCCCACCAATATGGTAGCAGAATTGGACCCAAAAGTTGAAACTATTTTTTTCGCGAGACCAGTTATTTTAAGGTAATCTAAATCTTCTATACTATTTTTTGTCCCGGGAATAATTATTACGTCCGATTTACGCAAATCCCTGCATTCCCCAACGTATTTCAAAGAAACATCGCTCTCATTCTCCAGAGCATCAAAATCATCAAAATTGGAAATATGAGGAAGATAAATTACGTCAATTTTTATCTTTCTGTTTGATTCTAAATTTTTCTTTTTTGCTTCTATAGATACAGAATCCTCTTCGGGGATTTTTATATTATGAAAATAAGGAATAACTCCCAAAGTTTTTATTCCCGTGTATTTCTCCAGGAAATTTATTCCTGACATCAGCAATCTTTTGTCTCCACGAAATTTGTTGATGATAAACCCTTTTATCATTTTTCTTTCTTCTTTATTCAATAGTTCTAACGTTCCTATAAGCCAGGCAAATACGCCCCCTCGATCAATATCTCCCACCAAAATAACCGGGGCATTCGCTAATTTTGCTATTTTCAGATTAACTAAATCGTGGCTTTTTAAGTTTATCTCTGCCGGGGAACCCGCTCCTTCGATAACGGTAATTTCATATTCTTGCTTAAGTTTCCTCAATGACTTCTTTATTTTGCCAAAAACCATCTTTTTATAATCTTTGTACTCATAAACAGACATATTTCCCACAGGTTTTCCCCATAATATAATCTGAGCCCGGGTATCTGCAGTAGGTTTAATTAAAACAGGGTTCATATCCACAGTTGGCCTTATTTTACAGGCCTTAGCCTGAGTTGCCTGTGCTCTTCCTATTTCTCCCTTCTCTTCGGTGACAAAAGAGTTTAATGCCATATTTTGCGCCTTGAAGGGCGCAACGCTGTAACCGTCTTCAAGAAAAATCCTGCACAATCCACAAGCAATAACACTTTTCCCCACTCCTGAGCCAGTTCCACAAATCTGAATTGCTTTGTTAAAACTCGAAAAATTAACTCCTTTGTGTTTAATATACATTTAAGTGTCCCGGCCCATTTCTTTTCCCGGAACCAAACAAATAAGCGGCTTGGAAGAAACAGGATTCTCCTGTACCACTACCGGAGTTTTATAGACCTTTTCAATAACAGAATAGGTAAGGATTTCTTCCGGGCTGCCCATAGAGTGAATTTTACCTTCCTTTAAAAGAAGCAGGTGGTCACAGTAGAGAGAGGCCAAATTTAAATC
>SDBU01006055.1_pt1 | contig 14311 bp, 11 predicted proteins | sample 2277071 | NCBI WGS metagenome assembly SDBU01 (sample SAMN10397929, study PRJNA504765) | marine sediment metagenome | isolation source: marine sediment core GS08_GC12, 126 cmbsf | place: Arctic Ocean: Gakkel Ridge, Loki's castle | collected 2008
TCTGATTTCTCCGGACTTTCAAACCTGCTTAACCTTTCAGAAAAACATGGAGTCAAAAAACTTATTATTATCTCCTGTTGGTCCATTTATGGAAATGCAGGCGGCTCTTCGGGACTGCCCTTCAAGGAAGAAGACAAGCCTAACCCCAATACAGCCATTGGAATAAACAGTTTTGTGAAAGAATATTACTGCTCCAAATGGAGCGGGATATTTAATTTGAAGACCCTGGCTCTCCGTGTTTGCAGCATATACGGGCCCAGGGAAAATATTGGTAGTGATCCGGGAGTCATACCTTCATTTATAAATAATATAATAAAGAAAAAAGGGATAGTAATAGATGGTCCGGGTACACAGACCAGGGATTTTTTATTTGTAGAGGACTTTGCAGAAGGAGTATATCTTGCGTCAATAAATAAAGACTGTACGGGTGTCCTGAACCTGTCGGGCAACAAAGAATGTTCCATCAGTGGCCTGGCCGCCACCCTGTCAGGCCTGTATAAAATAAAAAAAATCAGATACAGGGATGACTATACAGTCTCCCTAGCAAGAGCCCGGCTGGATAATTCAAAAATAAAAAAGATCACAGGCTGGAAGCCCGCCCACAGCCTGAAGAAAGGATTAAAAAAGACTTACAAGTGGTATTATTCAAAAGCCTTTCCCAAAAAAACAAAAATAAATCCCTTAAGGCTATTGCTTGATAAGATAAAGAAGGTCCCCCGGTCCGCTGTGGCTTATCTTGAAAATGTATTATTATTTATTGTAATTGCATTCATTCAATATAATCACCTGTTCCTGGGCCAGAGGGCCTTTGCAGTGGGACTCGATTACAGCCTTGTCTATATTGTTATCATGGGGATCCTGTGGGGACAGACCCAGGCTTATATTGCCATGTTCCTATCTTCTGCCATGTTTATTGGAGCTACAATAGCTTCGGGCACCGACATCATTACTTTTGCATATACTCCGGAAAACCTTCTCCACCTGGCCGCTTATCTGCTGATAGGCATAATAACCGGTTATGCAATAGAGAAAAGGAACAGGGCCCTGGAATCCAGGGATTATGACCTGAAGACCCTGGGAAAGAAATATGATTTTTTAAATGATGTATATGGTGAGACAAAAATTGTAAAAGATGAGCTGCAGAACCAGATAATAGAGACAGAAGACAGTTTCGGGACTATCTATAATATTGTCCAGGAGGTAGACAGCCTTGAAATAGAAAAGATCTTTGCGGCAGCTATTGATGCTATTGAAAGGATAATGAAAACCGAGCAGGTGTCTATCTATACCATAGGCAGCAACCGTGATAATAGCTATCTCAGATTAAAAACAAGGTCCAGCAAGTTAAAAGACGTGATCCCAAATTCAATGAAGACTTCTGACTTAAAGGAAGTGGAGGAAGTAATAAGGACAAAATCCATATATATAAACCATGATCTCATCCCGGATGTCCCGATGATGATGGCCCCGGTGCTGGAAGAAAGAAAAGTAATAGCTATAGTATCGCTTCATAATATATCTTTTATGAATCTTACAGTGCATTATGAAAACCTGTTCCAGACAGTCATAGGGCTCATCTCAAATGCTTTAAGAAGAGCATATATGTTTGAAGCCAGCCTTAAAGATAAGAGATATATAGAGAATACCAGGATCCTTAACTCAAAGACTTTCGAGGAGATCCTGGGCGAAGTCAGGAATAATGAGACAGAACTGGGAATGAGTTATTCTCTTTTAAAAATTGAGAGTACCAAGATCCCTTACAGACAGCTTTCAGATAAATTGTGCACCAGCATAAGGGATAATGATTATATAGGTGAAAGTAAAAAGGGCCTTATCTATGTACTGCTTTCCAATACAAAAAGCAACTTTACCGACATAATCATTGATAGGCTGCTTAAAAAAGGAATAAAGTCCTCCCTGGTACTGAAAGGAACAGATGTTATTTAATATCCTTTTGATCAATTTGCTTCTAAGCCTTATATATTTTGCTGTCTATCTCAAGTACAGGGGCTTCCAGGAAGCCATTTACAGGTTTATAGTGGCGCTACTTCTTCCCGGATTCGGGCTGGTTTTTTTTCTGCTGGCATGGATATTTGGGAAAATAATAAGGGATACAGAAAATATAGTAGAAAGTTATGACAAGTTTATAAAAGAAGAAGGCTATATTGATTATGTCACCGATATTGACATGAAAAAAGAAATAAATATTGTGCCTCTCGAAGATTCACTTTCACTTAGTTCTTATAAAGACAGGAGGGCCTTCCTTATCGACCTGCTCAAAAAGGATTATTCCAGGTACATAATAGCGCTGCAAAAAGCTATAAAAAATGAGGACTCGGAGACATCCCATTATGCTGGCGCGGCACTTATGGAGATAAAAAAACAATTTGACCAGATGCTTTATGCAGCAGACCAAAAATTTGAAGCCAGCAAAAATGATATAAACGCGATCACGGAATATATTGAAGTGACAAAAAAATATTTGAACAGCAATCTCCCTGATGAAGTAAGTAAAAGGGAATATAGTATAAACCTTTCATATATGCTCGAAAAACTTCTGTCAAAAAAGCATGATGATAAACAATTTTTTATAGATAAGATATTAATTGACATAAAACTAAAAAATTATGACAGTGCCGGGACATTCACAAAGAGATTCAGCCATTTCTTTCCCAATGATATAGAGCCCAGCATGATGTTCCTAAGATATTTTTATGAGATAAGGGACCATAAATCCCTGATCAAGGTCATCGACTCCTTAAAAAAATCTGATGCAAAAATATCAGCGAAGGACCTGGATATTATTAATTACTGGAAAAGGTTCAGCATAGATGCTAATTAAAAAAATATTTATCCTGCTTGCAGTTTTACTTGTGGTGGCCGTGGGTTTCCAGCTGTTCCGCTCTCACATGTTGACAAGGCTCATAAAAAATGTCAATGAGCTTGAAGCCCTTCCGGCCCCGGTTTCAGCAGACATGCCTGAAGGGGCAAGGTTTGAAAAATATCTTATGGTCTCGGATCCCTTAGACAAGAACAGTATCGACACAGTAGAACAGCTTAAAAAAATGCTGGATTATATGAGAAAAGAATACAGTTCCATTGATGTATCTGAAGGACCCCCGGAAGGACTTGAGTTTGATTGTATTTTCTTTTTGTTTGAAAGATTGGACCATTTGAAGGGTCTCCAGGATTATATTGATTATGTTGAAACAGGAGGAAATATAGTATTTCTTATAAGGCCGCTGGCAGACGACAGCCTGGAAAATATGAAAGGCCTGCTCGGGATCGAAGAGATCTACGGGATGGACAATGAGGCCAGGGGTATTGACCTTGTATCCGATATTATTTTCGGGGCCAGGGGCTTTAAATCTGATACCGGCACAATTATAAATTCTTCCCTGGACCTCAAACTTAAAAGTACGGCAGAAGTTTTCGCAGCTTCTTATAAGGGACTCCCTCTGGTGTGGAGGGTAAGATCCGGGAGTGGAAGCTTTACTGTCTTTAATGGGACAATGTTTAATTCAAAGATCAACAGGAGCCTCATGTTAGGAGTATTAAGCCTTGGAAAGAAAGATTTGATATACCCGGTAGTAAATATCAAGATGCTGCATATAGATGATTTCCCGGCCCCTATCCCCCAGGGGGAAGATCCTGCCATAATGGAAGAGTTCAGCCGTGATATCCCCCAGTTCTACAGGGAAATATGGTGGTCCGACATGATAAGGATAGGCAGTAAACACGGCTTAAAATATACTGGTTTTGTAATTGAAAATTATGGCAATACTACCAATCCCCCTTTTGAGAAAGCCGATGCTGATGTAATGGAAAATATGATGATCTACGGCAGGGAATTACTAAATTCAGGTGGAGAGATCGCCCTGCATGGTTATAATCATCAGCCCCTTGCACCGGAGGGCCATATAAAACAGGACCTGGGATATACTCCCTGGGCCGGTAAAGAAGATATGGAAGGATCCATAAAAGAGCTGCTGGGATTTATAAATAGTGTTTTCCCCAACTACAAGCTTGGATCATATATCCCTCCATCAAATATATTAAGCGGCCAGGGAAGGGACGCGCTTATATCTGCAAATAAGGATCTTAAAGTGATCTCAGCGCTTTATATCCAGGATTCTGAAGGAAATGAATATGTGCAGGAGTTTGAGATCGCTCCAGATGGCATAATAGAATTCCCCAGATTGAGCTCAGGTTATTTTAAATCTGAAGAGATGATGTGGTCGATCTATAATGGAATAAACCTGTTTGGTATTTTTTCACACTTTATCCATCCCGATGACATACTGGATCCCTATAGAAGCCGGGGGAAGAGCTGGTCAGAGCTGAGCAAAGAATTCGATACTATCCTCAGTGAAATTACTGGTAACTACCCGTGGCTCAGGAGTTTTACAGCCACTCCGGCCGGCGAAGAACTGAGAAAATACCTGGAATGTGTCCCCCGCATTGATTATTCCGGCAGTACCATAAATATTTACTGTGAAAACTTCAGGCCGGATATTTATCTTATTATGAGATCAGATAGTGAGATCTCCGATACCCAAAACCTTGATTATATTAAGATCAGTGATAATTCATACCTGCTTACTTTAAAGGATCCCGCCGGCACCATAATACTGGAGGAGGCTGGCAACTGATGAAGGTCTGCATGCTCTTTGAAGGCAGCTATCCCCATATTACCGGAGGGGTCTCTACATGGGCCCAGATACTTATAGAAAACCTGCCCGGGTATGAATTTTGCCTCTACACTATCGGGGCAGACAAAAAATACAGGGGTAAGTTTAAATACGATTTGCCTGATAATGTCACAGAGGTCCATGAAGTGTTCTTTGACCAGATACTTGAAAAAAAAGGAAGATTCGGGAAAAAGTATCAATTGTCCGATGAGGTCAAAAAGAACCTGGAACACCTTATTTCGGGAGAAGAGATCAAATGGGATATTATATTTGAACTGATAAAAAAGAGAAGGATCACCAATGCCTTTGACTTTTTTATGAGTATTGATTTTTTTGATATTTTAAAAGAAGCATATGTAAATAAATTTAAGGTCGTCCCTTTCACGGATTTCTTCTGGACAATAAGGTCGATGCTGCTGCCCCTTTTTTATATATTTGAATTGGGCATACCAAAAGCTGACCTGTACCACAGCGCCTCTAATGGTTATGCGGGATTTGTGGGAGCAATTGGAAAAAATATTTACGGCAGTCCCCTGCTGCTCACAGAACACGGCATTTACTTAAGAGAGCGGGAAGAAGAAATAATAAAATCCAAATGGACAAAGGGGATGTTTAAAGATCTGTGGATAAACTTCTTCCGCAGTATCTGCAGTGCCGTTTATGATAGTTCCGATAGTGTTTATACACTTTACGAAAAAAATAAAGAGATCGAGATCGACTTTGGATGCGATGAGAAAAAGATAGGGATCATACCCAATGGAATAGATGTAGCGGGGTATCAGGGTCTTGCCGGTAAGGGGAAAGGGGACCGTTCCATTAATCTGGGGACCATTACAAGAGTTGCACCGATCAAAGACCTCAAGACAATGATCCAGAGCTTTAATATTGTAAAAAAAGAGATCAAGAATGCAAAGCTCTTTATAATGGGGCCCACAGATGAAGATAAGGATTACTTCAGGGAATGCAAACAGCTTGTCAGCCGCCTCAAGGTAAAAGATGTTTTTTTTACAGGAAGGGTCAATATAAAAGAAGAACTGGGAAAAATGGACCTGATGCTGCTGACAAGCATCAGCGAGGGCCAGCCCTTTGTGATCCTTGAAGGATTTGCAGCCGGAAAACCATACATCTCTACTGATGTGGGGGGCTGCAGGGAACTTCTTTTCGGCGCGGGAGATGGTTTTGGGCAGGCGGGCCTGATCGTACCGATGATGGATGTAAATAAAATATCTGCTGCAATAATAACTTTATGCAATGACGGGAAGCTGCGCAAAAGATTTGGTGAGAACGGTAGAAAAAGGGTCCAGAGTTTATTTACTGATAAAAAATGTATAGATAGCTATAAGGAAGTCTACGAAAGGTTCAGGTAAAAGATCATGGCTGGAATAGGATTTGAACTGAAAAAATTATTTAAGGGAAAAGGTTTCCTCAGCACGATGAAGGCTTACCTTTATTCGGCACTTGTCTCGCTGGGGCCCTTTATATTATGTACCGTGATCGTAGTCTTTATCCAGATCCTCCTTGTATTCATGAACCGGACGGTACTGGAAAAGGAGCTTTTTATTGCTACTGTCATATATGCTTTTATCTTTGCCCAGATAGTCACCTGTGGATTTACCATGCTTATTACCAGGTTTATTTCAGATATGCTTTACAGCAAAAAACTTGGCGATATCCTCCCTTCATTATATGGGCTCATAAGCCTGGTCTGCGTCATAGCTTCAGTGCCCGCCATTATATTCCTCTGGAGATCGCCACTGCCGGTCGAAGTCAAACTGGTCAGCTATATGCTTTATATGGAATTGATCCTGGTCTATTTGATAATGGTATATCTTACAGCAATGAAAGATTATATACGGATAGTAAAGAGTTTTGCCTGGGGAGTATTGCTGGCTCTCATCCTGTCTTTCCTATTCATCAGGTTTACAGGCCTGGGTATTGTATTTGGGATGATCCTGGCTATGGATATAGGTTTTTTAGTCATCATCGGCCTGCTTATTACTCACCTCAGGAGTTTCTTCCGGGGCGTGACTACCGTGGACTCCAATAAATATTTTCTCTTTTTATCATACCTGGATGGCTACTGGTCCCTCTTCTTTATATCTTTTACTTATACACTGGGCCTGTATATCCATAATTTTATGTTCTGGGGCAGTCAGCTGGGAGTGAGCATTGCATCTACCTATGTTTATGCCCCGACTTATGATGTACCGACATTTTATGCCTTTCTTTCAGTCATGCCTTCGACTGTCGTATTTACTGTGTCTCTTGAGACTTCATTCTATAAAGAATACAGGTCCTATTATTCACTTATCACCGGAAAGGGCAACTTTGCAGACATTGAAAATGCAAGGAAAGATATGACCCGGGTCCTGTGGGCCGAGATCCGGAACCTGATGGAGCTACAGGTATTTTTCTCCCTTCTTTTTGTAGTGGCAGGATTTTACTTTCTTCCCAGGATGGGACTGACCCAGCTGTCTTTTGATATATTCCTTATCCTGTCACTGGGGACATACTGCAATATCATCTTACTTGTAATAATCCTTGTCCTGCTTTATTTTGAGGACAGGAAAGGCGCTTTATTCTCAGCAGTATCTTTTCTTTTGACTAATATATTATTTACAGGAGTAACGCTTGTTCTCGGGGAGAGGACCTATGGCTTTGGATATTTCCTGGCAGCTTTTTTCTCACTTGCAGCCGGGCTCATCGAGCTCAGGACATTTTTAAAAAACATACATTACCATACATTCCTCGGACAGCCTGTCGTTTACAGGGAGATCACCGGCCCATTTACCAGGCTGGCAGACTATCTTTACAGGGATAGGCAGAAAGCAGGCCGTGCAGATCATTAAGCCCGGCCTTTTTTCCTTTAAGTATTTGTATTTCCTTTCAGGTAAAGCGGCAGCAGCCTATACGGAAGTGGACAGAAATATTACCGGGCGATCTATTGATCCCTGAAATATTCATGGCAGGCAGCACAGAATCTATCGTTTATATTTTTAAAATTATTCCTAATATAATCCCTGTTTCCAGACTTCTCGAGCAGGCCGCCTGTTGAGAAATTATAATTTATATTATAATTATGATCCTTGATCCTTTTGATATTTACCTGGATCGAACTGTGACTATCTATTTTTAGCTGCAGGCCGATATTATCCAGGTCCTCCCTGTTTTCTTCAAACTTTTTCCCGATATTTATTATATAAGATTGTCCATTAAAAAAATCCAGCACCTGGCTTTTATCCGACAGGCTATCTGCCAGCCTGCCTGGCTCCAGGATCTTTGCATTGATATTAAAATTTATCCCGATCGTCTTAAGCGGGGTATATGCAAGAAGGTCGATAGTATCATATGCAAGGCCCACGACCATATTTTTTGAAAAATCATCTATATTCTTTTCAAATACGCCAAAAAGCTTCAGGTCCATCATTATCCTTGCATCTTTGTATTCGATATTGCTGGATATGGCCGTCGCTTTTATATTTGAAGGCTCTTCCTGGAAGTGGACAATACTATTGTTTTCTAAAAAATCCCTGGTCAATATGGAAGGATTAAAATGCCCCAAAAAGATTATACTTATAAAATTATTTCCCAGAATCATATCTCACCCCTTGATCGGTCTTTTTTACCTTTCGCCCTGGCCGGTCTGCCCTGCCTGTACCAATATAACACCATCATTGCCAGATTTAAAGCTTATGCCGGAGTATCCAGCGCCTGCCGTAAACACCAAAAGCATTTATATTGTTCTCAGCTATTTTTCAGCAAATTGCTATAATATATGCCATATGAGGATCTTGATCATAGAAGACGAACACAGGCTTGCAAATGCCATAAAGAAAGGCCTTGAACAGGAGGCATATGCTGTTGATATTGCCTTCGATGGTATCTATGGATTTGACCTTGCTGCAGTTGAACAGTATGACCTTATCATCCTCGACCTGATGCTTCCCGGGATGGACGGCATACAGGTCTGTAAAAAACTGCGGAAAGAAGAGGGCATTGCCACACCGATACTTATGCTTACTGCCCGCGGCCAGCTAAAGGACAAGGTAGACGGCTTGAATGCGGGTGGAGATGATTACCTGGTAAAGCCATTTGCATTTGAAGAGCTGCTGGCCCGTATAAAAGCGCTCACCCGAAGACCCAGGGAGGCTCTCCTGGGAAATGTGCTGGCAACAGGCGGCCTGAGCCTTGACACCCTGACTTATGAAGTAAGCCGTGAAGGCAAAAAGATCAAATTATCAAAAAAAGAATATGCCCTGCTGGAGTACCTCCTCAGGAATTCAGGAAGGATCCTCAGCAAGGAACAGATCATAGGCCATGTCTGGGACTATGATGCAGATATACTCCCAAATACCGTAGAGGTATTCATCGGTTACCTCAGAAGTAAGATCGACAGGCCCTTTAAAAACCACCCGCCCCTGATCAATACTGTAAGAGGCTTTGGATACAGGATAGGGGGCAAGGATTAATGTTTCGATCGGCCCGCTTGAAATTAACAGTCTGGTACCTCCTGGCTATCATGCTTATCAGTATTATATTCAGCATTGTTATTTACAGGGGAGTCAATTCTGAATTAAGAAGGCGTTTTTCAAATATTGAAAACAGGTTAAGGCTTGATCAGGGAGGCGCAAGGCACAACCAGCCCGGTCCAAAACCTTTTTTTATTGAGGACCTCCTGGAAGCCAGGAGAAGAGTCATGATACTGCTGTTTTTTTCAAATGGAGCGATACTTATTATATCTGCAGCCGCCGGATATTTCCTGGCAGGCAAGACACTCCGGCCAATTGAAGAAATGCTTAAAGAGCAAAACAGGTTTATTGCCGATGCCTCTCATGAACTCCGCACTCCCCTGTCTGCTGTTAAGACTTCTACCGAAGTTGCCTTAAGAAATAAAAAGTTGTCCACAGCAGAAGCCAAAAATATTTTTAAAAATAATCTGGAGGATATTGACAGCCTACAAAAACTTACAGATAATCTCTTGACCCTTGCACAGCATCAGGGTGGTGGGGGCAATTATATCTTTCAGCAAACAGATCTAAAAGAAGTAATTGAAAACGCTATCAGGAAAATAAGGCCCGCAGCTGATAAAAAAAAGATCGGTATCACCCTCAAAACAAAACAATACTATATAGAATCTGATGAGATGGGGCTTGAAGAAATGATATTGATCTTTTTAGACAATGCTGTCAAATATACACCGGAGGGCGGAAGAATAATCATAGAGACCAGGCAGGACTCAAAATATTTGACCATAAAGATCAAGGATACAGGTATTGGGATCGCAGGTAAAGATATCCCCAGGATATTTGAACGTTTTTACCAGATAGAGCCGTCACGGTCCAAAACCAGTGTGGCAGGGTTTGGACTCGGCTTGCCGCTTGCAAAAAAAATAATCGACCTTCATAAAGGGACGGTAACTGTTTCAAGCTATCTTCAAAAAGGCTCCATTTTCACCATCAAGCTCCCTGTCAGGCATTCATGATCTTTTTTTTAGATTTTTATTTTTCTTAAGCATTTTCTCAGTTTTATTTACTATGATCTTCCGTAGATCTATACAGAATATACCTGGAAGGAGGTAGAAAATGAAAAAGAGAAAGATAAAATTACTGGTGGTCCTATCACTTCTTGCAAGCCTTGCTGTACTGATAAGCGCTACAGGCTGTACTGGTTCAGGAAGCGGCTCTGCGGGCCTTGAAGATTATCCCCCGGTCGTCCAAAAATTAGCCGGGGAATTTGATCTTGATCCGGAAATGGTCCAGGGTGCCCTGGAACAGGTCCGTGAAGACACAAAAGAGGATGCGAAAGAAAGATTCATGGAAAACCAGGAAAGAAGAAGGGAAGAAATGAGATCAAGGTTCGAAGAAAAGCTGGAAAAAGCTGTTGAAGAGGGTGATCTTACTTCAGGACAAATGGAAGAGATCCTGGCAAAAAAAACTGAGATCGCACAGAAGATCGAAGAGCTGAGGGACCTGCCGCCAGAAGAAAGAGAGGGATCTGTCCAGGAACTGCGGGACAGTCTAAAAGATTGGTTAGAAGAAAATGATATTGACCTGCAATACTTTAAGGAGCAAAGGCAGTCCCGTGACAGGAAATCCCCTTCCCGGGGGCAAAAAGGGAACGGCGGCATGTATTTCCAGGGAGATATTTCCGGCCAGCAATTTGGGGATTGTGTCTTTAGCACTTGACCTGGAACCTAATAAAAAGCGCCCGTTCTACAGGGCGCTTTTTACATTTTTACAACTGAAACATCATCCAGCCGGTCAGCTGGTTTTCTTTGCAATATCTTTACTTCCCTTTATTATAGAATCGACTACAGCCGGGTCTGCCAGGGTGGTCACATCTCCTACATCATCACTATCTCCTGAGGCGATCTTCCTTAAGATCCTGCGCATGATCTTTCCTGACCTGGTCTTAGGAAGAGAATCTGTAAACTGCACTACATCCGGAGTAGCGATCGGGCTGATCTCTTTTCTCACATGCCCTATCAAGGTCCTTTTCAGGGATTCTGACGGCTCAAAACCTTCTTTTAATGTAACAAAGCAGTAAATCCCCTGTCCCTTTATATCATGTGGGAATCCTGCCACCGCAGCTTCGGCCACACTTTTATGGGAAACAAATGCACTTTCTATTTCAGCGGTACAAAAACGGTGGGCAGAAACATTTAAAACATCATCGATACGGCCCATCAGCCAGTAAAACCCGTCTTCATCTACCCGGCATCCGTCACCTGTAAAATATTTATCCTCAAACATTGAAAAATAGACAGTCTTGACCATCTTATTGCTTTTGTCACCATAGATTCCCCTGATCATCCCGGGCCAGGGATCCTTTATTGCAAGAAGGCCCCCCTCATTTATATCAGCCAGGGACCCGTCTTCCCTCAGCACTTCGGGTACCACTCCAAAAAACGGCTTTGATGCTGAACCCGGTTTGGTCGGGATCGCCCCGGGAAGAGAAGTTATCAGGATCCCCCCGGTCTCAGTCTGCCACCATGTATCCATTATTGGGCACTGCCCCTTCCCGATAATATTGTAATACCACATCCAGGCTTCCGGGTTTATAGGTTCCCCGACTGAGCCCAGGATCCTCAGGCTTGATAAATCATGGGCTTCGGGCCACTTCTCACCAAGTCTCATCAATGCCCTTATTGCAGTGGGCGCTGTATAAAATATATTCACCCTGTAATCCTCAACGATTTTCCAGAACCTGTCCGGCCTGGGATGGGTGGGTATGCCTTCAAACATCAAAGTAGTGGCACCATTGGAAAGAGGCCCATAAACGATATATGAATGGCCGGTTATCCATCCTATATCGGCTGTGCACCAGTAAATATCCGAATCTTTAATATCAAAGACCCATTTAAAGGTAAGATGGGTATATAATTGATATCCCCCGGTGGTATGCAGGACTGCTTTAGGCTTTCCTGTGCTGCCGCTGGTGTAAAGGATAAAAAGAGGGTCCTCTGAATCCATTTTTTCAGGCTCGCAGTCATATGTAATATCTTCTGATTCCATTTCTTTGTGCCACCACAGGTCCCGTCCTGGTTTCATATCGATTTTTGAGTTACCCCTATTATAGACAAAGACTTTTTCCACTCCCCCGCAATCATGGAGTGCCTGGTCCGCTTTGCTTTTCAGGTCCACGATCCTTCCTCCGTGAAATCCTATATCAGAAGTAATCAAAAATTTTGAGTCACAGTCGAGGATCCTGTCCCTGAGAGCATTTGCACTAAAGGCAGAAAATACTACAGAATGAATTGCCCCGATCCTTGCACAGGCAAGCATCGCAATAGGCATCTGCAGGACCATGGGCAAAAATATTGTGACTACCATTCCTTTTTTGACTCCATGTTTTTTTAAAACATTAGAAAATTTGCAGACCTCAGAATGGAGCTGTTGGTATGTAAGTGTTTGTTTTTCTGACTCATCCTCTCCCTGCCATATTATTGCAGCTTTATTTCTTTTCCAGGAATTCAGGTGCCTGTCGAGGCAATTATATGATGCATTAAGTTTCCAGCCGGGAAAATAATTTACATATGGTTCCTGGACCTTTCCGATCTTTGAAAAGTCATATTCCAGTACCTTTTTTCCGGTTTCAAACCAATCAATATTATTTTTTGCCTGCTGCTCCCAGAATTTTTCAGGATCATCTATGGATTGTTTGTATAATTTTTCATATTCTTCAATACTTTTAATATAAGCATTTTTGCTTAGATCCCCTGGCGGGGGAAAAACTCTTTTTTCCTTCATCATCGAAGTAATCTTCTTTGCCAAGAGTAACACCTCCAAATCATTATTCTTGCAGATAATCCATCCACTAAAATTATTTATAAAACAAGCATCCGGTCCGTTACCTTATCACAAACGGGATCGCAATGGCTATTGCTCCTGTAGACACTACAGCAAGTAAAAATAAATTATACCTGGTATTATAATTTATCAGGAGGGTCGGATCATAATACCCTTCGACTTTCTGGTCCTTATACATCTTGAGAAGACCTTTTATAAGTTTCTGCCTGGACTGCTTTCCTTTGATCAATCCAAAGATCACTATGGTATTGACCACTATGGCAAGGGCGACAATAATAAACATTACAATAAAAAGTTCAGACTCATCCCTTGAAGCATCTGCCATGGCAGAATTTATTCCAAGTGCCAGGAAATTTAAAATAATTGCAATGATTATAAAGATTGTATCTGTCCGCGTGTTCTGCTGGAGCTCTGATATAATATGTTTGTGGACTTGCTCGATCATTTCATATCACTTCCTTTTTTTGTATTTTTTTTAATAATATTCCATTTTTATTATTTTTTCTACAAAAGAGCCATAAACTTTTTATCTGTGGCATCATCAGAGCGGGAATCCGGACGATGGGGTATTTTGTTACAGCAAATAAGCAATGGTTTTTAATAATTTCAAACTAAACCAGTTATTTTGGAAATATCTGAATAATTTTAAGATAAATCTAATATTATTATAATACATTTATTAATATATATAAGATATTTAAAAAAATAAAAATATTTTGACTTTTTCTCGAATAAGTATTGACTTCTAATTTTATTTTTGATATGTTGATAATTGTCTTAAATCAGAAGGCAACTTTTAAGATTTAGTTGAAATTTAGATTTGAAAAAGTTTAAATATTTACCAGGCCTTAAAAAGTCCCTGAGAAAAGTTTTAAGACTGGACTCCAAGTTGTTGAATAGCCTAAAGTGCAAGCTATGGTGAAAGATTACTTGGAGTTTTTTTATGCAAACTTTTTATAAACTGCAACCACCCCTCAGCACTGTTCTATATTTTAACCTTATTTATAAAAAACCCGGGATTCCTGATGCAGGCTTATCTATTTATTTTTCAACATTTTTTTTAGTTCGCTGATCTCTTTTTTCATTTTTGCAAGATCACTTTCAATCGCAGCATTTAACTTCTGTATTTTTTCATCTATCCTGGCATCGATCCTGGTGTCGTCTGTACCTATTTTCTTTCTTAGGGATTCTTTTAGATCCTGTACCACCTTCTCCTGTTTTCCCTGAAGCTGCTTGCCTTTCACCTTCAGTTCGGCCACAGTCTTATCAATTTTTTCCTTTAGCTTTTTTTCAAGCTCATCTTTGCTTTTC
>SDBU01006056.1_pt1 | contig 14309 bp, 8 predicted proteins | sample 2277071 | NCBI WGS metagenome assembly SDBU01 (sample SAMN10397929, study PRJNA504765) | marine sediment metagenome | isolation source: marine sediment core GS08_GC12, 126 cmbsf | place: Arctic Ocean: Gakkel Ridge, Loki's castle | collected 2008
TTTTTGGATAAAATCTGTTATGCGGATTTTATCAACGATTGGATTCAACAATTAAGGAGCAAAGGCTGCTCAAAGAATACCTCAAAAAGTGATCCGAAATCAAGGCATTTCTTTGGCGTATGCTTCAAGTTTACCGGGCAGCAGGGCTAATCGGTGCGGGTTTTGACGTTTCGCGTAGGGCACAAAGGTTCTGATTATTGGAGCGTTCTGATATCACACGCCCAGCAACTGACGCCAAATGTTATACTGTGCTGATTCACAAGTGATGCAGAACAGAAAGAGGTGATCAGCATGATCAGGTTACGGTATATTGTCAATGACGTCGACCAGGCAGTTGAGTTTTATAGATCAAATTTTGATTTTCGGTTAGAACAACAATTTGGACCGGCAATCGCTATATTGGAACGAGATGGCTTATATCTACTGGTCTCCGGTCCTACGGCTTCAGCCTCAAGGCCGATGCCTGACGGATCTAAACCCTCACCAGGAGGATGGTCTCGATTCCAAATTGTCGTTGATGATATTGAATCTGAGGTTTCTCGACTTAAACAGAACGGTGTGCAGTTTAAACACGATATTATAGAAAATCAGGGACGCAAACAGATTCTTTGCCTCGATCCGTCAGGAAATTTAATAGAGCTTTTCCAGCCGGCTTAACAGGCATTTTTGCCATAGAAGTGATTGAAACTTTCCAAAACGAAAATAGTGAGTCAAAGTTGACAGATTCATATTCGACTGATGAAAGGGTTGCCGATGTGGGGTTTTGGGCCTGGCTTGAGATCGCGGGCAAGATATTCTCTGACGGACTGCTATGAGGTAAACCATACTGGGCTCCCCATCTTGTCACCCCAGCGCTGACCCTGGCGAATTAAGTGCGCAAGATACTCTTGGGTTAGCCCGCTTATCTCAGCAGCTCTTCGAAGTGGAATCAATTCATCCAGCTTTGGCAGATCTTGATCTTACCCTTCTTCTTTTTTTACTGGCATAATGATTTTGATTGTAAACGGTTGAGGTTGGTATTGCTTAAAAATTATAGGATGCTGTTCCTCGAAACTGATGAATCAAATCCATCATGGGGGCAAGAGAGCCAAGAAATTAGATGATCAACAAGGGAGAGCTTTTCTTCCTTGGTCAACCAGGCACAGAGACCATCTTTTCAGATTTCGGACCAACAGTGCAGCCCGATAGCAAAGCACATCTAGTCGGTCTGTTGATGGTTGATCGACCCAAACCGCCGATCCCGATGGGCTCAAACAGGTAGAAAACGCTTTCAGCGAATATCAAATTGCACCCATGACTTCAACTGGCGAACGAGGCATACAGCAATTCTCAATTCGAACCCGAAAAGGTGCGTCGCACCTGCCATATTTAGAATTACTGCGAGGCATAGCCTGCCGCATGCATATCGGACCTGAAGGCCAAACCTTCCACACGATCAATTTTACCCCGCTCGGTTTGGGTATCTTCACTGACATAAGGGTTGATGTTCTCCTGCTATTTTTGTTAACTTTTACAGAAAAAAATAAAACATTATATAAGTCCTCATGTAACTAGCTTAAATGTAAAATTAATGAATAATGAACACCGTCCTATACCGCCTGGATTCAACGCACAAGTACGACTTTACAGGTTAGAATAAGGGGTGAGTCGCGTTAGCATCTGTGCTGCTTAATCCGACCGAAGTCAAAGGAGCGCAAATGAAAACCTACACGCGGCTTGCACAGACAGCTATACGGCGGGACAACTTGATCCCGACCAGCAATAGGAATATGCAAGCTAATTTTCAACTAGTCAAGGAGGTGAAGGAGTGTCTTTAAATAGGAGTAGCTTCTCAGCAGAGGATTTTGAGCCTGTGGCCGATCTGTTCCAGCGGCTTACTAGGCGCAGAAAGCCTCTTATCATAGGGATCGTGGGGGTGGTGCTGGCTCTGTGGCTGGCGTCGGGCATCTACCAAGTGCAGCCGGGCGAGGATGGCGTCATCCGCACCTTCGGCCGCTACACAGCGACCACCGGCCCCGGCCTGCACTACCGCATACCATGGCCGGTGCAGATGGTAACCATTGTGGATGTGGAAAGCATCCGCCGGGCGGAGATCGGGTTCCGGACCGAGGCCAACGGGAACAAGCTGGACGTGGTGGATGAGGCTCTGATGCTGACCCAGGATGAGAACATCGTACAGGTGGAGCTCCTGGTCCAGTACCGGGTTGGCGATTCGCGGCAGTTCATCTTCAACGTGCAGAACCCGGAGAACGTCCTACTCACGACCGCCGAGGTAGCCCTGCGCAGCACGGTAGGGAACATGACCATCGACGCCGTCATCACCGAGGAACGGGCCCGAGTTCAGGATGAGACGCGCACCTTCCTCAGGCGACTGTTGGATGAGTATGGCTCGGGAATCTTGGTGACCGATGTCCGCTTGCAGGTGGCCGACCCTCCCGTCGAGGTGCGCGACGCCTTCCAGGAGGTGGTTCGCGCGCGGGCTGACAAAGAGCGGCTGATCAACGAGGCCCAGGCCTACGCCAACGATGTGGTTCCCCGAGCACGGGGTGATAAGCAGGAACAAATTGAGAATGCCTCGGCATTCAAGGATCAACAAGTGCTCCTGGCTACCGGCGACGCCGAGCGCTTCCTGTCCGTCCTGAGTGAGTATCGCCTGGCCCCGGAAGTGACCCGCGAGCGGATGCACATCGAAGCCCTGGAGGCCATTATGGCCCGAGTGGAGCTGATCTTATTGGACATTGGCGGCGGCAACCAGGTCCTGCCTATCTTGCCCCTAAGGGACCTGAGTGAGTCTATTCCGCAATTGGGAGGAGAGTGATACCATGCGTTACCTTCGTGTGCTAATTATTATCTTGATCGCGGCGGGCATCCTGGCCAGCCAGGTTTTCTTCATCGTGGATGAGACCAATCAGGCTATCGTGCTGCAGTTCGGCAATCCCATCCGCACGATACAAAATCCTGGTCTCTTCACTAAGCTGCCCTTTATCCAAAACGTGATCATCTTCGAAAAGCGTGTCCTCTCCAGCGACGCGCCTCCCCAGGAGTACCTGACCACGGACAAGAAGCGCCTGGTGGTGGACCATGTAACGCGCTGGCGGATCGATGACCCCTTGCTCTTCTTCCAGGCGGTAGGCACGGAGGCGGGCGCCAGAGCCCGTCTGGACGACATCGTGTTCTCCGAACTGCGGGAGGAGCTAGCCAAAGTCGATTTTGTCGAAGTCATCTCTCGGGAACGCGAGAACATCATGGAGAGAGTAGCCGCATCCGCCGAGGAGAAGGCCAAAGAATTCGGCATTGATATCGTGGATGTGCGTGTTAAGAGGGCCGACCTACCTGTAGAGGTGGAGCAGAGCGTCTACCTGCGTATGCAGGCTGAGCGCCAGCGGGAGTCTTCGCTCTTCCGCGCAGAGGGCGAGGAGCAGGCGGCCATCCTGCGCGCTCAGGCGGACCGGGAGAGCACGGTCATCCTGGCCGAAGGCTACGCCGAGGCCCAGAGCCTGCGTGGCGAGGGCGAGGCCTTGGCGATCAAGATCTACGCCGTGGCCCTGGAGCAAGACCCGGAGTTTTACGCCTTCACCCGCCGTCTGGAAGCTTATAAGATCACCCTGAAGGATGGCGACTCCATTGTCATTCCGGTTGACTCCGACTTCTTCCGCTACCTGACCAGCGGCGCGCTGGTGCCGGCCTTTGGCGAGGAGGAAGCCGCCGGCGAAGCGGGTGAGTGAGGGGTCATAGGGCTGCCTGCGGAGTCGGTAATTACAGCACTTCATTAATAGCCCCCAAGAATGATTGATATCCAAAGTTTTCCTGCTCTGTTTTGGGCAGGAAAACTTTGCGCGTGCTGCACAGGTGGGGAAATTTATCGTCATATCCTTTTGAAGCTTCCCAGATGGCCAGCTGCGGACGTTTGTTAAAGATCGGCGTGTTGAACATGCGAACGGTCGGATTGAGGGCGAAACAACCGCTAAAATCCTGTCTTCAATTCCCGGCAACGGAGATTCCGGGCAAGATTTATAAATGAGGCAACGGGGGGGGCATATCTAATTGTCGTTGACTGCCTTGCTCTTTGATGCCTGACAGATGCCTTGTGGGGCCACCGACATCAGGAGAATTTGATATACAATTGTATTGACCCAACGTGTTCACTTCTGGTATTATCTAAATCTAAATATGAGCAGGTGACAAATGAACGGGGATTATATACTTTGAAACCGAACTTCAATTCCTTGCAATATTAAATAGCTTGTCAGAGGCGATACCGATCCATTACATAGGAGCATAAAAATGGGCAAGTTTCTAGAATCAGAAAAGAAGCGCTTGAGTACATTTAAATCATCATCTAATTACTTTTCAGAAGAAGCTCGTGAAGATGGAGTATACAAGAACAAGCCACGACCATTTTGCCTTCCACGTGCGTATTCTGGGGAAAATGTATATTCTGGAATCAGAGAAGAAGTGATTGAGTACTTTACCAATTATGAGATCAAATGGCATGATGCTATTGATAGAAAACCAAGCAACCACCTTTGCGACTCACAGGTTTGTTGTGTCAATTTCCTTTACCCATTTGCCTCCGATCCTAAAGCTCTCAGGGAATTATTGTTTCCTTTGTTTCCGAACATAAAGCGAGTACTTCCGATGGAACAAGGTGGTCAATACTTGTCAATAGAATGGATTGGGCTGGAGAATTATTTAGGAGAGAAACAGACAGGACCCGGTAAGCGGACTCGTGGGGCTAATTTCACCAGTGCCGATGCTGCGGTTATGTTTCAGCGTACAGATGGACAGAGACAAATCGTGCTTATAGAATGGAAATATACAGAATCATACAGTGGGACATCCTACAAAATAGCGAGCAGCGGTACTGATAGGACTAAAATCTATGCACATTTATATGAGCGAGATGACTTCCCAATAGACAAGGCTTTGCTTCCCAGTTTTGATGACCTATTTTATGAGCCGTTCTACCAATTCATGCGCCAACAGCTGTTGGCTCTCGGAATGGAAAGGGCAAAAGAATTAGGTGCAGATGTTGTCAGTCTACTGCACATTGCACCAAACCATAATCAAGAATTTCAGCGGGTGACTTCTCCAAAATTATCGCCAATTGGTGAATCTGTGATCGATGTCTGGAAAAAACTGCAGAGACCCCCCCACCGATTTGACAGTGTAAGCACCGAGGATTTGTTCGGCGGGTTCTCGATCCGGCAATTCCCTGAAATGGCTGATTGGTGGGAGTATATTACTGCGAGATATACGTGGTTGGATATAGATTAGGCAGCCGTCAATAATCTTCTGTCAATTGGATTGCTAAAGTTGTTTACCCGCCCCTGATTACATATCAAATGATGCTCGGAACGATTTCACCATATTACTATAAGCGTTATGTTTTCTTCTCCTCGATGATATCGTCTATGTTCAACGCTTCCGGGATGAAATGGAAGTACTCTTCACCTTACTGGCCGAACGCTGCGAGTGCCGCAGTGTAGCAATCGCTTCCAATCTCGTCTTTTCTCAATGGGATCAGATCTTCAAAGATCGAATGACCACTGCGGACGTTTGTCAAAGATCGGCGCGTTGAACAAGCGAACGCTCGCATCGAGGGCGAAGCAACCGCTAAAATCCTGTCTTCCATTTCCGATTACGGAGATTCCGGGTAATATTTTTATCTGAAGCAACGGAGATGGACATATCTAATTGTCGCTGACAGAAAAAGCCTTTTTCAGGGTATTTTTCTTGCTGAGCAAAATGGTAATAGGTTTAGTGAAGCATGATAACGAATAGGTTGTCAATCATCAATTTCTTGCTCAATTTTTTTAAGCCACCCTGTGGGGGAATCCCCCCACACCCCCCTTTAGAGGACAGACCTCCAGCAGCCCAGGGTACAGAGAGATCAGAGTTCAAAGTCGGACGGGGAGACAATCACTCGAAACCCGTAGTTGTAGCTCCAGAAGTCAGGATTGTAGCTGTAGCGGTAGGCACAGCGCACGAACTGTGGACTATTGATGAACGAGCCGCCGCGCAACACCCGGGAGCCTCCGGGAGTCATATCTTCCCTGCCATCTTTAGCATCAAACGGATATTTTTTATACAAACTGCTGCACCACTCCCACACATTCCCACTGATGTCTTCCACCCCATAAGGGCTGGCTCCACCAAAAAAACTCCCTACTGCGCTGGTCGAACCAATCCCCGTATCCAAATTATTAACTTTATTGACATCAAACTCATCTCCCCACGGATATATACGTGAAGGAATCGAATTCGATTGTGTCTCCACACGATCTTGTAAAAAGCCTGCCCCTGCCGATTGCCTCCGGATTGTATTTGGAATCGTTAATCCGCCCCGAGCGGCTTTCTCCCACTGCGCTTCACTGGGGAGGTACACTTGCCAATCGCCCTGAATATAGTTTTGTTCTTGCCAGTGATCTGTCAACCAGCGAGTAAAGGCCAAAGCTTCGTACCAACTCACCCCAACAACTGGATGATTGGCTAAATGATAGGGTTCACCATAATCAAAAGGCCGGTTTCTCGGCTGATTGTCAAACCTCCCTTTGAATTGACCATCTTCCCAATATCCTGCGGTCTGGGCTTCTTGCCAATATTCTGCTTCTGCATAGCCCTTGCTTTCCACAAAGAATTCATAATGGGCATTGGTAATAGGGTAACGGGAGATAAGATAATAAGGCAGATCCACTTCATGTTCATTATCAACTTCGCCCATTCGGAAAGGGCCAGCCGGTACAGCGCAAAACCGCATATCTTCCAGGGTGTTTATTTCTAAGCGCGGGTCGTCCAAATGAGCTAAGCTCCGTCCCGCCAGAGCACGTTCCGTCCCAGGCAGCACATCACTTTGTATAATTTCAACTAACCAATTTTTAACCCGCGTCACCTTAGCCTGATTACGTTGATTAAGATCGTCTAATTCCGCAGTTTCCACTAAAGCTTGGCCAGCCAAGCATGCTCCCCACACATCCTCCAGATCAGATAGTCTCAGGTGATCCTGATAACATAAAGCCTCGACCAAAGTCCAGATCGCCGCTGTTGTGCCGCTGGCTGCTTTTGCCCCAGCCAACATGGCAACCTCACGCCAACGGGTTGGGTCTTTCCGGGCCAATTCAGCCACTTCGTCTGGATAACCATGATCGGTCAGATGGCAGGCGGCCAAGTATTCTTGAAATGTCCGGTGGGGGAAGGTGTAAACTCCCTCTCCTCTTGGCAGTAACAAACCTGCTCGCTGGCTTAGATAATCAACCAGCAAAGTTGGGTTAGAGGCCACATCAAGGTTGCGGGTCAATTTCATCAGCCCGCTGACCAAATCTCCTTCGGAAATATCGGCTGTCCCAACGAGGTCAGACTGACCAGCATGTGCATTGTAAGCCAACTCATGCAGCAATCGTCGCATTTTATTCCGGTCGATCTTGAGCCATTCACCCAGACTGGGCTGCAAGACGACCATTTCACCCTGAGCATTTCTGACGATCTTGGGGCTTTCCCAATTATCCAACAAGAGATCGACCGTATCCGCATAAAGCTGCTCTCGTTTGTCAGGCAGTGTGCCACCGCGCCAGGCGTGCAAACTGGCCATCAGGGTTAATAATAGAGGGCGTTTTGCCAAACCCTTGAGCCGATCACTCGCAAATATCGCATTTTGAAGCAAAGCAGCCTTGCCCCGTGCATCTTCAATCTCCTGACCACGTGTCTCAGAGATATGTTCATACCAGTTCTCAACAAAGCTGCGGATCTGGCTATCTGAAAATGGCGCAAGGATCGTCTCCGCAAAGCCTGGCAGACGCCAATCTTGTTTTTGGTAGGCATAGGTCCGACTGGTTACCAACACTCGGCACTGTTTATAGGTTTTCGTGAAATCGACAACTGCGTCTCGAATCTGCTGGCGGTGGTTTTGAGCAGAGGGGACTTCATCCAGGCCATCTAATAGTAATATCGTCGGTCGCTCAATCAGTTCCTGGCGCAAAGCTGGCGCGAAATCCCCTAATGAAGCGCTTTCAAGTTCTGCCACGATAAAGCGCCAAAGATGTTCAGCTGTAGCCGTTTCTCCTCTGGAGGGCAGCCCCCGTGCGGCGAAATCACGCAGGATTACGGTAACCGGAAGCAGTACGCCATGATCCCAGGATTGGGCTTGTGGTTCTTTTTCATCTTCGATCGGAACAGGAGCAGTCAATAGACCCAGATTGACATCCGCCTGTCCCAGTGCTTCACCGGCCAAGCAAATCGCCAAAAAATTAATAAAGGTGCTTTTGCCGCTGCCTGGATCCCCCATCAACACCAAGCGCGCATGCTGATTGAGTTGTTCGAGGATTGAAACGCGTTTAGCCTGCCTTTCAATCCCCTGCTCATGTAAAATAAGTTCTTCCTTTGTCTCACTTGATAATGTCAACAATGCCGTATAGATTGCACTCAACTTCATTTGAGAGTGGGCTTCGCTAGCTGACCGCGGGTCAACACCCTCCAGCGAAAGATAGCCAGCCTTCTCAATCAGGCGGCTCAAATATACTGAACGCAGATTACCTGGATCGGGAGCACCTGGCTCATCCCTACCGGTTTGTTTTTGTCCGATTTGAATGGTGATGTGATCACCTGTTGCGATTATATTCCCAGAGGCAGCCCCGCTAAACATTACCCCGCGCGGGCCGACGGTCACTATTTCTTTACCCCAGGCAGACAGCTCTTGGCGCAGTGTGTGAGTAAACCATTCTCGGTCAGCAGCAGGCAATGTTTCCTGGGCAATATCCAGCGCGTCAAGTTCCTGCAAAACTGCGTCAATCTCAGTTCGCAAGGCCTCGTTTGAGGCAACCTCCTCTGCTAGTTTTACGGCGGCATCGCTCTCATCTTTCCATCCCTGGATCCGATTGGCAAGAAGGTTACTTCCCAAACTTGCCAAAACCCCCCCTAGTGACATCACCGCGGCAATATCACCTTTTTGAAAGGCTTCCACAACGGGCCAAAGGGTCATCGCAGAAACAAATCCATAAACCGAACTCACCCCTGCAGCCTGCATGCGCGGCTTCCAATCTTTGAAGCGGGTTTTGAGATCGGCTTTCCAGGTTATTAGATCAAAAGCCATTCACTCCACCTCCTGATTTTTAGGGGTAATATTTCTACCCAAGACAGCCTTCCGCAACCCCACCGTATTACCATAGCCAACAAAATTGATCCAACCCTGGACGCTGGCAGTTAGCCGATCTAATTCAAGTTCTCCGTGAGAATATTCAATCAACATGGCGCGATATTTCCTCTGATAGTATATCCCTTTACGCCGTTTGAGACGCCGTTTTTGCGGAAAAACTTGGAACCCCAGAAAAGGAAACCCTTCTTTTACCGGACGGGGATGTGCTCCAGGATGGATCGTCAACCTAAACTTTGCCAGGCGTGCCACGACGGCAGCCTTCCAACGCCAAAGAAAGGCTTTATCGGTCGCGAAGAGTAAAAAATCATCGACATAGCGAAGATAAGCTGGGCAGCCCAACTTTCGCTTAATAAAATGATCAAAGGGGTTGAGATAGACATTGGCCCAGAACTGGCTGGTGAGGTTGCCGATCGGCAGGCCGCGCGACCGGTTGATCGCAAACAGATCATCCCCAGGGAACCAGTCCATCTCGTAAACCTCCCTCAAGACCTCCACCCCGCTGGCCAAGATCTGGTCGCACAGCCAAATCACATCCACATCTTCGGTCTTTTGCCTTAGACCCTCTCGCAAGATGGCATGGTCGACGCTGGGGAAGAACTGCTTGATATCGCACTGCAGCACATAGGGAAATTTCCGGGCAAAACCTTGCGCCCGATCAAGCGCCCGATGGGTGCCTTTGCCAATCCGGTTAGCATACGAGTGGGCAATAAAGCTGCGCTCAAAGACCGGCTCGATCAAATTACAAAGGGCATGGTGCACCACCCGGTCGCGAAACGGAGCGGCAGAGATCAACCGGCGTTTGGGTTCGTGAATATCGAAACTGGTATATTTGCCGGGGCGATAGGTTTTCTCCTGCAATTCTAATTGAAGCTGGAGCAGGTTATCTTCCAGGCGATATTCAAAAGCAGCCACATTGGGATTGCCCCGCTTGCCCTTGCTGGCTTTGCGATACGCCAGGATGAGGTTATCCCAAGAGTAAAGGTGAGCATACATAGGAGCCAAAATGCCCCGCGCCAGGGTGTTGGACACACCCAGGGCGCAGGGCGGTTGTTATTTGCCCGGCCGGACGAACCGGCTCGGCCAGGGCTGCGCCCCGCCGTTTCTTTGAACCTCGGCCTTGAAGCCTGCAACAAGCCGCAAGACAATTCTGGCGGGGAGCTTGGAAAGAAACGTGGAGACAATCACCCGAAACCCGTTGTTGTTGTTCCTGTTGTCTGGATTGTTGTTGCGGTAGGCACAGCGCACGTTCTGTGGATTATTGTTGAACGAGCCGCCGCGCAACACCCGGGAGTCTTTTTGGGCACAGCCCCACAACATCAGCCTACGGCTGGAGTTGTCATGCCTGGATCGCCCGCACTCTTGCGCCAGCCGCCCAGCAGGCGACCGATCTCAGCCACCATCTGGGCCACATGCTGGTATTGGCCGTCTGAGAGCCAGTCCCAGCGCTGCGCCAGGCGCAAATACAAACGCAGCCTGTCCAAGGCCAGGTCGGCCGCCTGGAGTTGAACCAGGCGAGCGTTTTTCTTTTCGTAGTTGGCTGCTTCAAGCTGCTCACGCAGATCGAAGGCGGTATCCAGTAAACGCCGGGTAACGGTATGGCGGTGGGCACGCGGGAAGTTGTTAGTGACCGGCAGCAGCCAGGTGAGGAGATCAAAAGTGCGGGTGAAGATCACCATTTCTTGTTTGCTCATATCCCCTTATGGTGCAAGAAATCTGCCAAAAATCGCGCTTAACCGGTGGGGGAATCCCCCCACACCCCCCTTTTTAGATTCCAGACCTCCAGCAGCTCAGAGACCAGAGGCATCAGAGTTCAGAGCCGGACGGGGAGACAATCACTCGAAACCCGAAGTCGAAGTCCCTGAAGCCGGGATAGAGGCCGAAGTCGCGGAAGGCACAGCGCACGAACTGAGGATCATTGAAGAACGAGCCGCCGCGCAACACCCGGGAGCCTTCTGAAGTCATATCTTCCCTGCCATCTTTAGCATCATACGGATATTTACCGTACAAACTGCTGCACCATTCCCGCACATTCCCGCTCATATCCAATAAACCATACGGGCTGGCCCCGCCAGGGAAACTCCCTACAGGGCTGGTGGTGTCTATTCCTGTTTCTACCATGTTCGTCTTTTCTTTGTCAAACTCATCTCCCCAGGGATAAATCCTGCCGTCCTCACCCCGCGCTGCTTTCTCCCACTGCGCTTCGCTGGGCAAGGTCACTCGCCAGCCTCGCTTCAATTGGTCTGCCAGAGAGTCGGGGGTATTCTCCCAAGTGCGTAGTTTCTCATCCAGCCAGCGGCAGTAGGCGATTGCATCGTGCCAGCTCACATACCTGACTGGATGCGTTTCAATCCCTTCCAAACTGCGCTCGTTATTAGATTCATACTTATCATCCTTCACAAACACCCGCCATTGCCCGACTGTCACTGGATACCTGGCAATATAATAAGCATCCAAGTCCGGTTCATGCTGAGGTCTTTCACGATCAAAAAACCGCTTATCCTGCTCAGGATCACTACCCATCAAGAATTTGCCTGACAGGATCTCAACAAAACCAAGCAGGTCATCTTTAGGCAAATGCCAGGCTTCCGGGTCAAAGCGCGGGTCGCCCAGGGCAGCCAGGGTGTTACCGGCTTTTACTCGCAATATGACTGGCGCTGATGAATCTTCTTTTTGAAGCGCAAGCACCAGTTTCTCTGCTTGGGATAAACGTAAATCAATATCCGGCTTTTCAATTTCCAATAATGCCGACGCAGCCAGTTCAAGCCCAGCCAGGTATTTTTCATCATTCTGGTCAAGTTGTGACAACCATTCCAAATAAATTATTGAGAAGGGCGTGTAGTCCATCTGAGCATAGTCGTACAATAACAGCAGCACTTCCCGCCACCAAGGCTCACCAACATTCTGTGCCAGGTCTTTCAATCCCTCAGAACGCTGCTTTGCCAGCAGTCGGGCAGCCAAAAACTCCTGAAATGTAAGATGTGTAAACTGGAATAGTTCCGCGCGCTCTTCAAAAATCCCACCTCGATATCGGATAGCTTCGACAAATTGATCCAACACAGCTGCGGGTAAGGTTTCAGTAAGAATTTCTCGCACTTGTTCTTCCGTAATTGCAGCTGAAGCGCGCCCACCCCGGTGCATTTCCAGGGCCAGCAGTGAAAGCCAATCACGCTGTGCTTCCCAGGGCCCGCCCCAATTTACCAACTCCTTACGGGCATCATCGGGAGGCGTGTATTGTGCCAACAAGATCGCTTTTACCACAGCTTCGTAGAGCTTAGCACGCTCACGCGGCAGTTCTGTTTCTCCCCACTTGACACTCACCACCATTGTAACCATCAAAGGATTGCTGACCAATGGTGGTAGGTCGCGATCTGCCCGTAAATTATTGATCATTTCAATTTCGCCAAACAATTCATCGGCTTTTTCTTTAACTTCTGCAGGGTATAGTTGAGCGCACCAATTCAAAACCAAAGTATTGATCTGAGCTGGTGATAACCGTTGAACATCTAACCGAACAAAATCCTCACTGAAGATGGCATCATCCTGATAACCTGCTTCCCTGGCCGTTACCAGGATGATGTTATGCGGATAATTGTCGTTGGCAATCTGTTCAATCTGCAATCGCATCTGGGCTCGGTCATCTTGGGTAACAACTTCGTCCAGTCCGTCCAACATCAACAGGCAACCGCCGCCCCTCAGCAGCCGATCAAAGAAATCTCTTGGGTGATCTATGCCCCCGATCCGCCTGGCAAGGTACCAGGGAATAAAATCCAGCAAAGTCCCAGTAGGCGGTTGATTCATTTTTAATTCATGCGATTGCTCGGCGCTAATTTGATAATCACGAAAATTCCGCAAAGGGATAATGATCGGAACCAGGGTTTTATGATCTTCAGGCAGAGAAATCGTCATCTCGCCATCAAATTGAGATTGATTTACCAGACTCGCCGCCAAATAAGCCAATAATGTGCTTTTTCCACTTCCCGCGCCTCCAATCACAGCCATTCTATTATTTATGCGAAGAAGATCGTCTATTTGAACAACGTCACCCGCCTCCTTTTTTTGGTCAACCAGATTCAGATATTCTTTTTTACGATCCAAGTGATCCTTTGTTCCTTCTTCAAGGGCTTCCAACTCTGTTCGTTTGATCGGTTGAAATCGTCGTAAACTAATTTGGGTAAAAACATCCAATAATTTCTTTGAAGGACGACCCTTTGCAGCCTGCATCCCCTCAACGCCAAACAGATCAGCTTTGTTATACGCCTTCCCAACCCAGGTAATATACTCTGTCAGGATACGTTCAAATTCTGCTTTGCCCAGCTTGGGTTTCCCAGGTGGGGCGAGGTAATAGTTATACACATTTCCTAAAACCTCGCCCGTGATCACGACACTCCCGGTCACAGCATCGATGATTGCCCCCCGTTCTCCCGCGGCCTTGGCGTTATCTCCAATTGCGATCGCTCCTGAACCATCCAGGACAATATACTTACCCCAAGCGGATAATTCATGTTGCAGCGTTTCAGTAAACCAATCTCGCTCATCCTCTGGCAAAGCTTGTTTGGCTATATCGAGCGCTTTTAATTTCTTAAGGACAGCATCGATCTCTGCGCGGAGAGCTTCATCTTCTTCAACTGCGGCGGCCAACTTCTGGGCGGCATCCGCTTCATCTTTCCAACTTTGGATCTGGTTAGCCAACAGATTGCTGCCTAAACCAGCTAACACCCCTCCCAGGGTCATCACAGCCGCTAAGTCGCTTTGCTGATATGCATATGCAATTGGCCACAAGGCCGCAGCAGATACAAATGCATAAACCGATTTTGCGCCTGTGCTTCTCATGCGCGGCTTCCAATCAATGAAACGGTTCTTTAGGTCAGATTTCCATTGTTTTAAGTCAAATGCCATGCACTACTCCTCATTCTTTCTTCTCCACCTTATTGCTGTCTCCGGTTATGATGATATTATCTTTGGCATTACCCGCGATCATCACCCCCCTATCGCCAACAGCCCTTGCTCCATCCCCTTGCGCAATGGCCCCAGAGCCATGCAGGTTGGCTTGCTGTCCAGCGCCACCTTCTTGCCCTGGAGTTGGCAAACGGGGAATACCAAAATCCAGCAACCCTTCAATTAGCATCGTCATATCATGCGCAAAATCTGGCTCAGGCCGGAT
>SDBU01006057.1_pt1 | contig 14309 bp, 20 predicted proteins | sample 2277071 | NCBI WGS metagenome assembly SDBU01 (sample SAMN10397929, study PRJNA504765) | marine sediment metagenome | isolation source: marine sediment core GS08_GC12, 126 cmbsf | place: Arctic Ocean: Gakkel Ridge, Loki's castle | collected 2008
GCATTATTAGTGAGAGGCGGAGCCAATAATGCTTTAACGCAAGTGTTTGAAGTGCAAGATTACAGTGGCAATGCTGATTTTACAGTTTGGGGAGATGGGAAAATAACAATGAACGGCACTCTCTCCGCAGGAGCAATAACAGGGGCTTCACTTGAGACAGACCCTGCTGCTGACGCGGATGTTCATTGGTCTACTTCAATCCTACAGGGAAGATTATACGGTAGAAGAAAATCTGATGGAATCACCGGCAGTTTTATTCACTTAGGTCATCAAAGAACAGCACCTCATGCAGATTTCTTTTTAGATGACGGAGATTCTTTAGGAAGAATAAACTTTGAGGCCGTTATTGCTGAAGACATATATGTTACGGGAGGGAGAATTGACTGTAATGCCGATGGTGACCATGATGGCGGTAATACCCCGACGAAGTTAGGATTTTACACAACCCCTTCAGGTATAACACCTATTCTTGGTATGACTCTTGATAAAGACAGTAATCTTGGTGTTGTTGGGAATGCAATAGCATCTAATTTCCTTGCTTCTACTACTGGAGCTGCTGCAACTCCCTCACATTCTTTTAGGTCATGGCCTGCTTATGGTATGTATGTGATAGGTGGTTCAGCGGGTGTGCAGCGGTTGGCTTTTGCAGCAAACGGTGTTATAGCGATAGGAATAAACATAAGCCAACATGTGCTGATTGAAAGCGGAGATTTTTTCATTAAAGAGATTACAGCAAAATCAACAAAAACAAATTATGGTCAGATTTATACGAAAGCTGATGATTTACTATATTTCAAAAGTGGTGATAATGTAGAACATGTGGTAGCTTATGTATAGGAGAATAATATGATTACTCAAGACGATACGCACGTTTTTATAACGCAAAAGATATTGAAAACAAAAATAGCCGAATTCAAAGTTGGTTTTCTGGTGATGTACCCCACTCCGGAAGGTATGACTGAAAATGAGCATATTGATAAATGGGGTTTGTGGCAATACATCGGAGCGTATGAAAGTGGGAAAAAGGTTTTAGCAAGAGATGCTGCGGTTGTTGATGGTACAATATTTGACGAAACTTAACAGATTTTAATTTCGAGGAAGAATAATGGCTAACGAAAGGAGCAATGGTATGAGTAAGGACAAAATAATTAAATATGATTTTAAGAAAGTTGTGCTAAAGGATATTGAAGGCAATCGCCTTGAACACAATATGCACGAAACTATAGGCAATGGTCTTTACAGGTGGGGCAACGAAGACCTCGGCATTCTTGATTTAGCACATGCGATTCACAGGGGCGAGCCAGTCATGCTGACTTCATCTCAATTCAACGAAGTTAAACGGATTGTGAAGGACGAAAGAGTAGGATTTTTTACTTTTTCCAGGGAGGCAATAAACTCTTACATGGATGAAGTACGGGCAAAAATAGGAAAGCGGGAAAATAATGGCGCATGAGTTGGAGCTACAATTTCAGCCGGGCGAAACGAATGTTTACGTCTGTTTGTTCAAGAACGACTCCGGGACAATCAAGGTAAACATTGCGGGCGGCGATACGTGGGAAGTATTTGACGATGCGAATATTGACAACTACGATATACTTATATCCGAGCGTGGGGATGAAAGCGGATTTTTCACAGGGACTTTCCCGGTCATAGCTGCTGGCAGATACGTTGCTGTTTACTATCAGGGCAACAAAGCCGAAGGCACTACCCAAACGGTACTCACTGCGGAAGTGATGAACTGGGATGGTACGGCGGAGATATTTACTAACTCCGAGATAGTGGACTTACTCAAACTGCTAAGGGCTGATAAGTTTATTGACATTACCGCCGACCCGTGGGAGATTATATACAGAGAAGAAGGTACGGGAAACGCATTGATGACTAAGACGATGAAGAACACGGCGGGCAATGATATTGTTAATCGAAACAATGTTTTAGGGCAATTGACGCAAACGTAAACAAAAGGAGCAAATATAATGGAAACTACAATTAAGCTTCAAGAAGTTCTGAAAAACATCAATGTAACGATAAAAATCAAAGGATTACTTAAGGCTCGTATTCGGTTCAAGATTACCAGTTGGCTTATTCGGTTAGGCGGATGGATAGCTGGCTCAGGAGTAAAAGTTAATAAAACTTAAAAGAAAGATATTTTTTTACAGGCTTTTTCGGACGTATAAGAACGGGCGATTTCAATCACTATTCAAGGTGGCAGCGATTCAGTTTTCTCGTCAAGCACCGCTAAGCCCAAAGTATTGGTTAGTTCAGAAGGTGAAGAACAATGCCGTTTCCAGCGACAGAACCGAAAAAGAAAAGGGCGATATGGCCTTCGGTATCGCAAAGGGAATAATGTAAATGCTAACAGTCAAACAAATACAGGATGTTGGCGAGGCGGTTGCTAAGTATAAGCCACTGAGGCCGGAGTTCCACAAATCACAGAAGGATTTTCGCTGGATATTCGGTGGCAATCAGGCCGGTAAAAGCTATACGAGCATGATGGACCTGGCTATGCTGGCTATGGACATTCATCCATACAGGTCGGCACCGAACGGCATACATTGGGCGGCAATTGAAAGCTGGGAACAGGTGCGGGATATTCTGTGGGAACAGTACCTGCAGAAATTCATACCGCCGAACCAGAGAGGCCCGATAAGCTGGGGCCAGAATAAAATACCTAAGCGGATTTACCTGCGGAATGGTCACCGCATAGAATTCAAGGCGTTCAACCAAGGCAGGGAGCTTTTTCAGGGCAGGGCGATAGATTCATGCCACTGCGACGAACAATGTCATCACGACTTCATGGGAATCTTTAACGAAATCCAGGCGAGGCTTATGAAACGCGATGGATATTTAGCATGGTCGATGACTCCGATTATCCCGCAATCGGAACTTGAGGAAAGGATGGGTGATTTGCCTGATACTGACGCCACGTTCTTTGTTAACCTTAACGACAATCGTATAAGCAGAGGCGGCTACGTATCGGACGAACGGATAGACGCCCTGATAGCCGACTGGCCGGAAGAGGTGCAGACGACGAGAATAGGGGGCAAGTTCGCAAGCTATTACGGCGCGGTTTACAAGACGTTTAATCGCAACACGCACGTAATCAAACCGTTCGACATACCGAAAGAGTGGCCGAAATACAGGGGCTTTGATTTTGGCTTCACGAACCCGTTTGTGTGTCTGTGGCTTGCAAAGGACGGAGACGACAACTGGTATGTCTATCGGGAATACTACAAAAAACAAACCAGCGTTGGAGACCATATAAAAGTAGTAAAATGGTTTAGTAGAAAAGAACAATATGTTGATGATTATGCTGACCCGGAGGATGCCAGGGCAAGGGAAGAAATGAGGGTTGCGGGCATTCCTACTTTGCTGGCCCGCAAGAATATTTTTAGCGGAATTGAAACTGTACAAAAAAAACTGAAAGTAAAAGGCAACGGCAAGCCGAGTCTGTTTATTTTTGATAACTGTAAAAACACCATCAGGGAAATGGCGATTTATCATCATCCGGAGCAAAAATTGCGGGGAGCAAATGTCAGAGATGGTCCGGTTAAGAAAGACGACCACACTTGCGACACGCTCAGGTATGTGTTAGAATCCGTAGAGCATACTGTAAAAGGAAGCGTTTACGTGGCTTGATAAAAAGGAGCAAAAAGATGGCTGAGAACAAATGTATTCTTGGGAATGTGCTGATTGACAAGCTGAACGAATTAGGATTGCTGCCAGAGAACTGCCAGCGGATAATAATAGATTTGGAATGTAATGATGTGGCGAAGATTTATTATCAATGTGCAGGCGATACGCGATTGCTGGATGTGGATTTGGTCAACGAGCTTGCCGTAGTAATCCGTGAACAGAAGGAGAAGTCTACGTTAATTGATTCTGGAGTATTGGGTGATTTAGTTGGCGTTGATTCTCTGACAGTTAATAAATGGGCAAGGGAAGGCAAGATTCCTTATACATTTTTGCCGGGCAGAAAACGCAGACTTTTTGACCGCGAAAAAGTTTTTGAAGCATTAAGAAAATTTAACAATAATGCAAAGTTGTATTAAAATGATAGCCGAAATAAAAAAAGGGAGCCTTAAAATGGAAGCGGAATTGAATTTGAAAATGCAAAAACACGTGGTACTTATTTGTGATGGTGGCGCACAGTTTGGTGTGGTGGTTGACGAGCAATCGGTCAAAAAGGTATTGAGACAGATACTTGCGGACCTTGAGAAGTCGAGTCCGCGATTTATATGCTTCGCCCATTATGTGCCGGTGGAAAACCCATGCCATGAGTTGTGGGTGAAAAAAAGCATAGTGAACGCCGTGAGGGTTGCTGACATAAGCAACATACAAGTTCCCGGTAAACAGATTTTATTACCAAATATACCAAATCGAGGATAGACCAATGGCAAAAGGCAAAGTGTTCGTAAGCACGTCGAGCGGCAAGGTTGTGCCGTTCGCCAAGTTAAGAAGTCCGATTAAAAAGGACTCCAAACAAGTTGAGCAGACTAAAAGATGGATGACCGAAAACGATTTAGTGCCGCCGCGTTATCCGCCCAAAGTGTTTTTAGGGCTGTATCAATCAAACCCGACATTCTGGCGGTGTGTGAATCAGCTTGCGATTGACGTGGCGGGCCTCGGCTGGCAGCTTGAACTCAGGGAAGATAAAAAGGAAAACCCGGACGAGAAGAAGAAAATAAATGAGTTATTTGAAAAGCCGAACCCGGAAGAGACGTTGGAGGTTGTGCTGAAACAGGCCCTTGTTGACTGGGGTTCGATAGGCTGGTTCGGGCTGGAAATTGTCAGGAACAACATGGGCGAAATTGGCGAGATGTATCATGTGCCTGCGCAGACCTTCAGGATTCACGAATCAAAGACCAAGTTTTGCCAGCGTCGAAATAACAAAAAGGTGTGGTTTAAGAAGTACGGATACGAAAAGGACATCTCTTCCAAGGATGGCAAAGAAGGAACATACGACCAAAAGTTAAAAGCGAACGAACTGATATATTATCGCAACTATGACCCGGAATCCGATTTCTACGGCCTGCCGAACGTCATAGCGGCAATAGGCGATGTGATAGGTGCTATCGGTATTCGGGATTACAACCTCAACTTTTTCGAGAATTATGGTATGCCGATAGCCCTTATAGTTCTGGAGGGCGGCTGGGACAAAGGTTCGGATAAGAAAATAGCAGACTTCTTGGAAACGGAAATAAAGGGCGTTGAGAATTCGCACCGCACGCTGGTTGTAACCCAGCCGGAAAATTGCAAGTTTGTATATACGCCATTAGGGAAAGATGTAAAAGAAGGCAGCTTTAAGATTCTGCAGCAGATTCTCAAGGAAAATATTATGATGACCTATTCCATGCCCCCGGACAGGATAGGAATCGAAACGAAGTCCGGGCCGATGAGTGGCAGCGTTGCTGTCGAGCGGACGAGGGTTTACATTCAGAGCGTCGTCGAGCCGTTGCAGACCGACCTTGAGGGCATTATCAACAACAAGATAATTCGGCAGGGATTGAATTGCGAGAATTACGTTTTCAGGTTTACCAATATTGATATCAGAGATTACGAGACAGAGGTCAAGCTGATAACGGAACAAGTTGGGCTGGCATTGCTGTCGCGCAATGAGGGAAGGATAAAGATGGGGTTGAAGCCGTACCCGGAAGGCGATACGTTTGTTATGCCCAGCAACCTTATTGAAGTCGGCGAAGCGGAAGAAGAAACAGGGTAATTTACAATGGCGAAACTACCGAAAATACACGCAGTCCTTGATTTGCTTTGGAGAAAAAACAAGAACGACATGCTCGTTGCTGTCCGCCGGTGGTTTGATTTCGCGAACAGGCAGATTCGCAGCGACCTGACAAAGAAGTATGTCAGCAAGGATATCACGTCGGAGCTTACTGACTGGTCGTTCATTGAAAAGAAGGGCATAGAGGGAATCAAGCCGGTGACGCTGGAAATAATACGAACGGGTGGCGAAGGAGCCTTTAAGATAATGCAACTGGAAGGGGTCTTTGACATAGTGAATGTCAGGGCCGTAAGTGCCGCCGAAAAAATAACGGCTACTATGGTGAAGGAAGTGACGGCAGAGACAAAGAAGGGCATTCGATTGTTCATAAAAAATGGCGTACAGGAAGGCAAATCCATGCCGAAAATCGCCAAAGAATTGAGACCGCATGTGGGCCTGACTGAAAAGCAGACGCAATCCGTTATCAACTTTAGTAAGAATCTGGCCGTGAAACATCCGGAGATGTCCGCCGAAAAGATAAGGCAAAAAACGCAGGTGTATTCCGGCAAGGTTCACAGGCGAAGAATGGAAATGATTGCGCGAACCGAAACGGCAAGGGCACAGTCAGAAGGAATCCTGATGGTCTATGCCGACGAGAACGTGAAACAGGTTGAGTTTTCAGCCTATCCGGACGCCTGCGAAATATGCACGCCGCTGGATGGTAATAAATATAATGTTGGTAGAGCATCAGGTGTAATTCCCGTTCACCCTCATTGCAGGTGTGCGTGGCTGCCGGTAGTGGCATAATTTAACAGGAGATAAATATCATGAGAATCGAAGAAATAAATAAAACGAAACTGGCCAAGGCGTCCGACCGGGAACTGTACAGCTTGCGGGACGGTTTTTTGCAGCTATGGCCGAAGCACTTTGAGGGCAATCTGAAAAAGAAAAGTTCACCTTTTGAGCGCGGCGATTTTCTCGGCAAGTATAAGCTGCTGATGAAGGAGATGGAATCACGCAACCTGCGATACAAAACATCTTCCATAGACAAGGCCGTCTTTAAGCGTGGTATGCTCGGCATAGACGTTGCCGACCTTGACGAGATTGTCGTTATCGAGGATTGCGTTTCAATTATCGGCGATTTCGTTAAGTCTGCAAAGGACAGCGAGGAAGTTAGTATTGCCTGTAACATTTTAATTTTCGAAGAGCCGAAAGATGATTTCATTATGGGTATAGAGAAGAAGATTAAGGAATCACTAAAAAAGCAATTCGATATTGATAAAGAATGTTGTATTGATTATGATGTTTGCCTCGATAACACATATATCCCGCTGTTCGACCTCGTACTCAGACCGAAGAGCGAAACGAAAAAGGTGAAGGCGGCGGTCGAAAAGAAGGAGACGGGAAAGTCTGCCGATGATAACAAGGAAACCGAAGATGACGGCTTGACGTTGAAGTTTGAAAAGGACATGCGGATTTTCCCGATGGACAAGGCGAAGGACGAGCACATAGTCGCCGGGATAGTTTACGAGCCGGACGAAATGGATTCTCAAGGTGATAAGGCAAACGCTGAGGAGATAAAAAAAGCGGCGTATCAGTTCATGGAAGAAGTGCAGGTTTTCAAGGTAAATCATTCCGGCAAGAAGGTCAAAGTGAAAATCCTTGAGAACTATCTTGCCCCTGTCGATTTTACAATGTCAGGCCAAGGAATTAAAAAAGGAACTTGGCTCTTGACAATACGAGTTCTTGATGCTAAAATATGGAAAGCAATAAAGGATGGAAAAACCTTAACTGGCTACTCGATGGCGGGGTATGCACAGAGTACTTGAAAAATAATAAAGTTTTAACGGAATTAAGGAGCCGACTAATGAAAAAGAAAACGAAACCCCAAAAACTACAGTGGCCGAAAGATTTATTTTGCCCTATGTATCCGTTCAAGCAAGGCCAAAAAGATGCTCGGAAAATAATGAGGCGCAAACTGACAGCGTCTTCCAAATGCATTCCGGTTAGCGGAAGGATTCCACTAAACAATGAACAATTGAAGATGATTAAAACAATCGTTGGTTCTTATAAACTCATAGACATCGGGACATATTTGCTGAGCCATTGTGGAAAGGCCAAATTAACCCAGGAGGAATTGAATGAAATGCGATGGTCAGAGATTTTAGCGTTTCTGAGGATGTCTGCACCCTCGAAAATGAAAAAACCAATCAAATGGATGAGAATAAATGAAATCCGATGGGCCAGTGAGGAATCGAAAAAAGCAGCCGTTATTTGTAGCATTGAGCATTACAAGCAAATGCTTTCTGCGACTCAGCATCAATTAATGCATGCATTTGTAAACGGATTAACAAATATCAATTCTAAGTATTGTGCAATTTGCTATCGTTACTTGAATAATGAAGATAGAGAACATGAAAGTTGTCCATTATGCTCACGCCAGTCAAAAAATTGTTGTAGAGAATGGCAGCAAATAAATCTTTGCATGGGTTATTGGATTAGAAACTATAAATTTGGCAGACGTAGCGGTTTTGTTTTATTCCGAAAGAGCCTAAAAACAATGTTGGAGCGGGTAGAAAAAATTTACGGAAACAAATTATGAAAGTTAAACTGAAAATGTTTTTATAAACAGATAGGAGTAAATTATGAAAAGACGTGAATTTCTAAAAGCAGGGGCGGTTGCTGTTATGGGCGGTGGATTGATAAAGATGGCTCCAGCCCGCAGAGAACAAATTGGTTTTATAATGCCAACATACACAATCACGGTAAAAGCCAAAAAGGGCTGCAAAGAAGTAAAAGCCCACTTTGATTGTGAGAAAGTAATGTTTAGTTGTGCTATTAAGCCCGGATGTAAAATGCCTGCAATCGGCAATACCTTATATATAGATTGGGATGATGAGCCGAAAAGAAAGGAATATGTTGTTACAAAAGTGGAAAATACCGAAGGCAAACATCTACATGTATGCTGATAAAGCCAAACGACTTAACAACTTATAAAAAAGTTTGAAAAAATTTAATTTTTCTATTGACAAACCCACAGCCAGGGATATAATGGCATAACAATGGTGTATCAGACGCAAGTTTGTTGATTGAGTTCACTCTTGGCGGACGTCAAGTCAAGCAAGATTGCAAGGATGCAAAAATGCTTGATTTGGCGTTCTTTTTTTGTCAGGAGACAGAAAAATGCCCGGTGAACTGAAAAACATAAAACTGGGGGAAGTTTCACTCGTTGACAAGCCCGCAAACAAAAGACCCTTTCTTTTTTTCAAGCGGGATATTGAGAAGAAGAAACTTACCATTGGCATTGTCAGCGACGGAACAAAAGGCGGCACGGAAATCACTTTGAATGGGGATATAGTAAAAGACCTTAACAGCTTTCATTTCGGCTTCTATCCCGGAATGGATGGAGACGATGGCAAAGACAATGCTATTTCCTGTTCCTATTCAAAGGTGGTCGAAACCGATGATGGCTTCAAGAGAAGCGAAACTTTTTACTTAAGCAAAGGAGAATTTGCAATGAACAAGGAAATTGAAAAACAACTAAAGGCGTACTTCGGTGAAGACGCTGAAATTGACTTCGAGAAGATGGAAGCAAACGACCCCAAGGCCATCAGCGAGGCTCTTGTAACTATCAATGAGTACAGGGAAGATTTCCCCGGCGAATTGAAAAAGGCCATCGGCTTGATTGCTAAGCAAAGCGGGTTCTGTGATGTCATCGTGAGCAAGATTCTGGAGCAGAAGAAAAAGTCCAATGACAAGGACGGTGAAAACAAAGACATCGAAAAGGCCGGAGCCAAGTTCTCAAAGGAAACTCTGGAGAAGCTTGAGTCCGTCATCAAGGCAATCGAGGCGTTGAAAAAGATACTTCCGGCGCTCACAGACGCGACCGAAAAGTCCGCCGACAGCGGGGACAAGAACAAAGGCGATACCGATGAGACCAAGGCGGCCATGGAAAAGCTGACCAAGGCTATCGAGGGCATTCACAAGCCCGACAAGAATAAGGATGAAGATGAAAAGAGCGACCTTGCCAAAGCCGTCGAAAAAATTACCGAGCGGCTTGGAGTGGTCGAGAAGGGAACCGGCGTCGCAAAGAAAATCGACGGCCAGGAAGATACCGACAACAGCGGTAAAAAGTGGCCGAGTATTGCTGTTGATTAATCGTCGATAGATTCATTAAAACTTGCGTTGTAGAGAAACCTGAGAAAGACTTAATTAAAGTTAAGGAGATAATCTAATGTATTCAAATAAAAATTTGCTGAGCAAACGTCAGCAGATTCAAAAAATGATTAGCCTGCCCAATATCAGCCTTGAAGCCGAAGAGGCTGACAGATTCATCGACTATATCGTTGACGAATCGGTCATGAAGGGCAAGGCTCGTATTGTTCGCATGAACAAAGAGACCAAGAATATTCGTGCCCTTGGGTTGGGAACAGGCGACTTCTTGCGCCCCGGAGCTACGTTCAGCACGTCGGAATATAAGAAGGTACTCTCGGAAAACCTGATACAGCTAACGAGCGTGAAGGTTCGTGGCTGCATTGCCATATTTGACGACGACCTTGAGGACAACGTCGAAGGCGACGCTTTTGTTGACCATCTGATGCGGATGGTAGCAAAGAAAATGTCTAACGAGCTTGACATCGCTTACTGGATTGGCGATACCGGCGCGGGCAATGCTTACGGCGATACCGACATCAAGAGCCTGTGGGATGGCTGGCGTTACCGCATAGCCAACGGCGACACCGACGGCGATACCTACTACAACGACGTATCCGGCGGAGCGACGGTTCTGGACGCAACTGATAGCGGCACGTATGATTTGGAAGAAGGCAGAATCGCAATGGTGGCTGCTTCGGCACCATACAACTGGGAATTTAAGTACAATAAGATGTTACAGACATTGGATTCCAAGTACAAAACCGGCGGCCTTGGCAATCTGGCACTTTACAACAATGATAATGTTTCCCAGAACTATATCGAGGCACTGGCTGCACGCTCGACCGTTCTCGGCGACAACGCCATAATTGGCGGTGCCCCGCTTCAGTACGGTTTGGTTCCGATTGTATCGTGTCCGAATATGCCCATTACGATGGCTGGTGGAACACAGGCAACCGAGAAAGCGACTACTGGCTCCTATGCCGACGTACTGCTGACACCGAATGGCAACCTGATTATCGGTATACAACGCGACATCAAGATTGAAAGCCAGCGTGAGGCTGCGGACGAGGCGACTTATTGGTTCTACAGCATGCGGGTCGTACCTGCAATCGAGAACATCAACGCCTGTATCCTGCTCCGGAAGCTGCTTGTAACCGGCACGATGCTGGATTCCTAAAAACCTGAAAGGGTTGTCTTATGGCGGCTAAAAAATGGCGTATTGTAAATTACGGCAACGTACGGTCTATCTATATCAACGGCCAGACTTGGGAGAGTCCTAAGAACGGCACGATTTATACGACGGACAAGGAAGTGGCCGATGAGTTCGCGAAGATGTTTGCGATTGACGTTGATGTCATAGAACAACCTGAACCTGAGAAGGAAATCGTGAAGAAGGAAATCGTTAAGAAAAAGAAGAAAGTTGCAAGGAAGAAAAAAGCTGTTAAGAAAAAGAAGGTTGCGAAAAGGAAAAAGGCAAAACACAAAAAACGCAGACGTAAAGTTGCGTAAAAATGAGTGGCAACAAGGAAAAAACAAAAAGATTAAACGAAAAAAGTAAAGGAGAATTAAAATGAGTAAGAGAAATTTAGCAACAATAGATTCCGATATGTTCACGCCTGTCGGACGCGTACTTCAGCAGGCAATGGCACACGGTATCGTCAACGACATGATTTACGGCGGACTGGAAACAGGACAGACAACCTTGCAAGCTATACATGCCATTAGTGCCACACAAAACTGTCGTATTGGAACTCGACGTGTTACTTGGGATGGAATGGTGTATCGCTACGGTGCTGCAGAAAGTACATTGAACACAGCTTATCTGTGTGCAACTTCTAACAGAACCCAGGAAGTTGGTTATGTTATAGTTACAACTGGCGCTGCTGCTGGTGGAGACACTATTATCTGTACTGTTGGTTCTGGTGATGGTGATGGCAGTGGAAACATTGCTGTAAATGCTCTCAAGGATGGTATTCTTTGTGTTGATATGGGGCAAACTGGTGCTGTATATCAAATGCGTATCAAGAGCAATACCGTTCTTACAGGTGACGGCGGCGGCGCAATGACAATAGTTGTTGATGAGCCCTTCCCGCTTGCGGTAACAGATTCAATGTATATTGAAGCCATGATGAGTCCTTATTCTGGTTTGATAAATAGCGGTGTGTCATCTCGTGCAAGTTATTTGGGTTTGCCTCAAAGAGATGCAACTTCATCACTTCCTTACAACTGGATTTTAACTCATGGGCCATGTTGGGTAACTCCAAACAATAGTCTGGCCGCACACAATCTTGGTAATGCCGATTATAGCAATCAAGTGGTTGCACACCCAAGTGAATATGGTGGCGGTGTTGGCCCACACGATGATGCTTATGCTTTGACTGTATATCAGCAACATGTTGGCTTCGTGCTTTCATGGGCACAAGCAGGAACACAAGGCGCACCGTTCATAATGTTGGATATTAGTTCGTAAGAAAAAATCGCGGAGAGAAAAGTCTGAAGCCGTTTGGGGGCCGATTGGTTCGGCCCCCAAATTTAAAAAGGGATTGCTAAATGCCGGATGACCCAAAAACCATGGACATTGTTAATCCTGAACTTAGAGGTATGCCTCAAAGGGATTATCTACAGGAGCTTAATATCCGTTCGCACAAGGCGGGCTATACGACACGTGAGGGGTCTTCTATACCCCGAAAAATTATGGCATGCGGTTTTGGTAAGTCGAAATTAAATGTATGGCCTCGCGATAAGAACGGAAATCTGATTGACTAAAAGGAGAACGATATGGCAGCGCGAAAGAAAATAACGCAGGTGAGCATCACGACCACCGGAATGTACAGTGGAAATCTGGCTGGCTTTTGCCCTTATACGAGCGGCACGACCGGCATGAATAAGTGGTTTAATTTTCTTTTAACGGAGCTTTTCGGGGCACCGAAAGGTGGCAGTATTAAACTCCCTGTCAATGTTGCCGGTACTGATTATATTATGATTGACAGGGGATTGATAACGAGCGTTACAGTAACATTATCATAGCAAATTAAAAAGGAGTACAAAGATGAGTGTTCCTGGAAATATAACCGAAATAAATATCACGTCCACGCAGAGTAAGACTGGAAACTTCAGCAACGAGTGTCCATACGACAGCGGCACCGGCGAACGGCGAGCATGGTTTCAGCACCTGGCCGCCGAGCTTGCAAAGTCGGCTGGAGCCAATAAGACGTTCAGGATAACGACCGGCAGCACGCACGTTCCTTACTACCTTGACCGCAGCCTCGTGAGTTCCGTTACAATCACCTACACGTAGAGAGGGGGGTATTAGGTTATGATTGTCGAACTGTACAAACACAGCGGGGCAAATGTCAAGCAGTACCTTGGCCTGTCCTCTGATGTCAAGCCGACTGAGAACATTCAGGACGGTTCGGAGTTTATCGAGATTGACACAAGCGACCAGTATATCTTTGCCGAAGGTAACTGGATTCAGATTGACCGTGCCCGTTCTCACTGGGACATTAAAATTGCCAAGCAGCAGGTATGGCTTGAGACGGTCACCTATGGCATAGATGACGAGGCCGATTATATCGGGACCGTACTTACCCCGATAGACCACGTGCATTCCCTGATTAAAGTAAGCGGAGATAATACGGCGGAATTTTCAGGCTCGATACATTTTGCAGGCAAAACGTCGGCCACATATCTGCTCGAAGCAGTATCGGTAAAACTTCCCGACCCCGAACCGCCTGAACCTCCAGCCGGTTACGAGACGATGTTCAGATACAGAAAATCCTCGTACTATCTCAATACGTGGTCGGAGCCTTTTGATGTTACCATTGCTAATAATCAGTGCATGATTGACGGCGTAGCGATTTCCTTTTCCGATGTTGCGATAGGCGATAAATATCAGTTTGTGGCTGGTGGAAGCTGGCATACGGCTGAGGTTGGAATGCGAAGCCACTTGGCGGAGCTTTATATCTGTGCAAGCGAGGGCGTTGATGCCACGCCTGCGCCACTGCGTGTAAACATATACGCGAACGACGCTTTTGTCTGGGGTACTGACGCCAACAAGAACGGTCCTGTCGACAAGTTTTGGCAGCTACCGTTTTACGCACGCGAGGACGGCATAAATAAAACCTTTGAGGTAAGGCTTGCGGAGTTCGAGGCCGGAAAGGTCGAACGGATTACTCTGGTTATGAAAGGCTGGGATGAGTAATGAGTGCAAGTGGTAATTACATCGTATCTGCCGACATCGACAACTGGGATGAGCCAGTTGGTTTGGAGGAGGAGTTCGCAACTTCGGCGGTTGTTATTGGCACTGACAAGATTACTGTAACGCATGACATAGCCACAGGTACGGAGATTAGTTTTAGCACGACCGGAACACTGCCAGCAGGGCTGGAACTGGACACGACATACTATGCAATAAGAGACGACGCCACGCATATTC
>SDBU01006058.1_pt1 | contig 14308 bp, 13 predicted proteins | sample 2277071 | NCBI WGS metagenome assembly SDBU01 (sample SAMN10397929, study PRJNA504765) | marine sediment metagenome | isolation source: marine sediment core GS08_GC12, 126 cmbsf | place: Arctic Ocean: Gakkel Ridge, Loki's castle | collected 2008
ATTTGGCTCATGCTGTACGCACGAAATATCAAACCCTAGCCGTGGGACCATCAGGCTGAAAAACTCATGGCTTTGCCATGAGTTTTTAAGGGCGTACGGAAAAGATGTTGATTTTTTCTTCACTCATTTTTGTATTACGAAATTGTAAGCTGGATTCGATTGAGGGTCATTAATCCCCCTCAAGGTGACTAAGGCCTCGGCTGCTATGTTGGTGGTGAGTTGCGACTGCTGTTCAGAGAGGATTTGAGCCTTTAATTGGAAAAGTTCTTTCCTTGTCCTAAAAATGGTAGAGAGAGTTGATTTTCAATACATTGTTCTGCTTTTGAAAGCGCATCTTCATACATTTTAAGTTTTCTGTAGATATTAACCTTGAGTATTTGAAGATCAAATTGAACGAGTGGCTGTGAAAAACTCGGAATTTCTCGTGCCAGCTCTGCTGTTTTCAGAGCCTCTTTATATAATCCCTGATTATATAAGGTTGTTGCTTTGCATTGATAAAGTAAGGCCCGAAAATTTGGGTCACATATCCCCCCGGGGATATGAATGGCTTTTTCTAATAGTACAAAAGCTTCTTTAAAATAGCCTTGGTGGTTGAGAGTATATGAGTCGAAGAAATACTGATACGCTCTTGCATCTAAACAATCTCGGTGTGATTCAGGTGGAATAAATTGGTAAGTGATTCCAGAAGGATGAGTAAAATGAATCATATGTTATTTTAAAATTTATTTTTATTAAACCCGTAACTGCCACCTTATCTTTGATTTTACACAATAGATTTTGGTGAGATTTTCCAGATTTTTCAGAGTAGATATCTGAAGATATCTGCGATGAAAAAGATTGCCTGAAGCTATTGATAGAAAATCAAATACTGGATTTCTCATATTGATACAGAACGACTTCATCACCAACTTTAGCCCTCTAATAAGCTCTTTTAAGATCGCATCTTCGCAGTTTCTCTTCTCATTCAACTCATTTGGAGTTGAACTCGTCGTTCACCTCCAAAACTGCGACCATAAAAGAACTTCTTATTCGGGATAAGGTAGCAGTCACGGGTTAAAAAAGGGGAAAGCACGTAAGCCGGATTCTGTCGTGGGCAATCATTCCTCTAGGGCATCTGTTGCCAGTGCCTCAAGCGGTCGTTGCCATTCGCCATGCTGGGAAACATATTTGGCGCATTGACTCCTTGCTTCAGATGGGGTTTACAACTCCTCTCTGTTTCCAGAAAGGGGACAACTCCTAAAGCTGTCATTTTCAACCTGTCGCACTTACTAAGTGCGCGGTGTGTTTTCTGTTGCACTTTCCGTAGCCTTTCGGCCCCCAGCGTTTCGCTGGCATCTCTCCTTGCGAAGTCCGGACTTTCCTCTGCTACAAATTGCATCAGCGATTGCCTGCTTTCCCGAAAATTATACCAAATGTGCGAGTTACTTGCATTTTGTATTAGGTGGTTGCGGTGCGTCTGCGGCGGCGCTTGGTCGCGACAGGAGTTCCTTCAAGGGCTTCAGCCTCTTGCCAGAAGTGGATCCGTGAGCAATGCTCACAGAAAATGAGATTCTCTCCTTTGCGGACGATGTTTTCATGTTGTGCTGTCAGGGCAATATGACATCCGCTGCAGGTGCGATTTTCTATGGGGACCACGACCCGATCTTTCTTGTTGCGCAAAAGTCTTTCGTAGATGCGTAAAGTATCTGGATCGGCAGTGGTCGCAAGGGCATCCCGTCTTTCTTTGAGCTGCGTTCCCTCTTCATTGATCATGTTGATGCTTTGTTGGATCTCTTTTTCCAGAGCGATGCTGCTTGCTTCGGAGGTTTTGAGGCTCTCACGGATCTTTTCGAGCAGTTCCTCTTCGATGGCTTTTTGGTCGACGAGATCAGAAATTTTTTGCTCGACAGAGATCTTCGCGCGCTCGGAACCGGTCATTTCTTGGGTGAGGGCATTGAACTCTTCCACTTTCTTGATTTGGGTTTGACGTGCTTCGAGTTCTTTGAGTTTTTTTGAGATTTCTTCGATACGGATTTCATGGGCTTTGATTTGCTTGGTTAGCTCTTCAACTTCAAATTCTTTTTCCTTGACTTGAGCATGAAGATCAGCGCGCAATTCTTCAATTTGTTTGAGTTCTTTTTTCCGCTCGCGCTTGAGGCGCATCAGGCGGATCATTTTCATATCGAACTCTTGGATTTCAATAATGGGTTTTAAGATCTCTTGCATGTCAAAATTCCTTTTGTCTAAGGATAAGGGTAATGCTTCAGAGGAATATTTCTCAAGGTTTTTCCAGGAGGGGAGCGAAAAAAAGTCTTGAAGGTTTTTGGCAAAAAAGAGGAAATTGATGCTTATGGAATATCTAGAAAAGTATTTTCAAAAATTTTCTAAGGAAAAACAGAGTAAGGGCGCGATTGCCTATCTTGCAGCACTCGATCATATCGGTGAAAAACATCCCGATGTGGTCCGAGCCATTGTGGGGGAGTTGCAAGATCAAAGAAAATATTTAAAACTCATTGCATCGGAAAATTACTCTTCTCTTGCTGTGCAACTCGCAATGGGTAACTTGTTGACCGACAAGTATGCAGAAGGGTATGTCCATAGAAGATTTTATGCCGGTTGCGAGAATATCGATACGATTGAAGATCTGGCAATCAATGAGTTGAAGGCTATTTTTCGTTGTGATCACGCGTATGTCCAACCGCATTCTGGGGCTGATGCCAATTTGGTGGCGATTTGGGCATTTCTGACTGATCGTTTTGAAAATAAAGAGATCCAGCGGCTGGGGAAAAAATCGATCGACGAGTTGACGGCTGAGGAATATGAAGAGGTGCGCAAAATCCTGGTCTCCCAAAAGATGATGGGAATGGGGCTTGGATCGGGGGGGCATTTGACTCATGGGTATCGGCGCAATATTTCCAGTAAGATGCTAAAAGCGGTGGCCTATGAGGTGGATCCGAAGACGGGTCTTCTCGACTATTCAGCACTCGAAAAACAGGTGGAGAGGGAAAAGCCCGCTCTTTTGATGGTCGGATACTCGGCTTATCCGCGGCTGATTAACTTTGCCAAGATGCGTGAGATTGCCGATCGTGTCGGCGCCGTGATGATGGCAGATATGGCCCATTTTGCTGGACTCGTCGCTGGGAAGGTTTTGCAGGGAGATTACGATCCTGTTCCGTTTGCCCATTTGGTCACTTCAACGACGCACAAGACACTGCGTGGGCCGCGTGGTGGCCTTGTCATGTGCCAGAAGGAATTTAAAGAGGCAGTGGATAAAGGATGTCCTCTTGTTATGGGAGGGCCTCTTCCTCATGTGATGGCGGCTAAGGTTGTGGCGTTTCAGGAGGCGAATACGCCAGAGTTTCAAAAATATGCTCATAAGATTGTGGCAAATGCCAATGCGCTTGCCGATGCATTGATTTCGAATGGAGCTAAAGTGCTCACAAATGGAACGGACAATCACTTGATCGTCATAGATGTGATGGGGTCGTTCGGGCTTACAGGCCTTCAAGCAGAAAGGGCGCTAAGGGAAGCGGGGTTGACAGTCAATCGCAACTCGATTCCTTTTGATGCAAATGGAGCGTGGTATACTTCAGGTGTCCGCATTGGCACGCCAGCACTCACAACTTTGGGAATGCGCGAAAATGAAATGCGCCAAATTGGAATCATGATTGTCGATCTCTTGAAGGGGACAAAGCCAGCTTTTTCCGAAAAACTACAGGGCAATAGTCGTGCAAAAGTCGATATTGACCCCCAAGTTCTCAGTCGTGTGCAAATCCAAGTAAAAGATTTGCTTTCGCATCATCCTCTCTACCCTGAAGTAGTCGTTGAATAAATCTGCTTCCCAGGCAATAATGAAAACAACCCAAAGGAGATATACAAATGGTCATGCAAGAAGGTCAAAAAGGACGAGAAAGTTTAGTAGAAGATCGAATTGAAGAGGCCCTTCTCAAGTCCCGTCGGATTTTCTTTTCTGATGCGGTTGATGAGAAGTCTGCCAATGCTATTATCCGCAAACTTTGGTATCTCGAAATGCAAGATCCCGGCAAACCCATTCTTTTTGTGATCAATTCCCCAGGAGGGGCGGTGGACAGTGGTTTTGCGATTTGGGATCAAGTCAAAATGATCACTTCTCCTGTGACCACTTTAATTACAGGCCTTGCTGCTTCCATGGGTTCTGTTTTGAGTCTCTGTGCTGCACAAGGGCGCCGTTTTGCAACGAAACATGCGCGGATCATGATTCATCAGCCCAGAATCATGGGTCTTGTCCAGGGGCAGGCAACAGATCTGGAGATTCAGGCAAAAGAAATTTTGAAGACGCGCCAGCTGCTTATCGATATTTATGTCGAGGCCACAGGGAAGGATCAGGCTATCATTGGAAGAGCGATCGACCGCGATACATGGATGTCAGCTGATGAAGCTCTTGAATATGGACTTCTCGACAAAGTGGTCGAGTCTTATGCAGAAATTGAGACCGTTGCATAACTCATTCCGCCGATTTGGAACTTGCCTTTTTCGACTAAATTTCCCTTTCATGCTATACAAGCTCTTATGAGCTTGCTCCGTGTTCCAAGGCCAAATAATTCAAAAAATTCAAAATTCCCCCAGAGAAAGCAGTTATGCAATGGTCTCAAATTCAGTAAATATCATGGAGCAGGGAACGATTTTATTCTGGTTGAGGATTTCGAAAAAACATTTCCTCATGCTCTTGTCAAACAGTTTTGCGATCGACGTCTGGGAATAGGAGCCGATGGGCTCATTCTTGCCCAGCCTTCTTCTATAGCTGATTATCAAATGGTCTATTTCAATGCAGATGGCTCGCATGCTGGCATGTGTGGTAATGGACTCCGCTGTTTTGTCCATTTTTTAAGAGATCTTGGAAAGCTGGTTTCTAAGGTGGAAGTGGCAGGGAAAGTCTTGACTGTTAAGTGTATTGCGTCGAAAATTCTTATCTTTTTGCCACTACCAAAGATCCTGCATTGGAAAATTGAGCTCTTATCGAGAATGGTTTCGGTGGTAGATGTTGGAGTGCCTCACGTTGTGGTTTTTGCAGACGATGAGGTAGATGTGCTGCGAGAAGGTAGAGCGATGCGCTATCATGAAAAGTTGCTGCCAGAAGGAGCCAATGTGAACTTTTTTTGGAAAACCAAAGAAGGAAATTTTCGGATGCGCACTTATGAGCGTGGTGTTGAAAATGAGACCTTGGCTTGTGGAACGGGTGCTGTGTCTTGCGCTTTTGTGGCAAATCGTTTGGGTCTTTGTGATAAAGAGGTTGCAATACAGACTTCTTCGAATGAAATTTTGGAAGTTCGCATTGGCAATGAGGTTGAATTGACAGGGCCATCGGAAAAGGTTTTTGATGGTCTGTGGGATTGCAAGACGGGGGTTCATGCACATTTTTTCAAGTAAGGATCTCCTTGATGGGAAAAAACTTCTCAAAGAAGGACGCGTTCTTAGTGTTCTTTTTTCTGAAGGGACTTATCAAATTGAGATTCTTGGATCGAAAAAACTCAAAGAGATCGTTTGGCCTTTTTTGCAGATGAGCGATGCGGGACAGGTCATGGATGCTTTTTGCACCTGTGGCATTGCCGAGAAAAAAGGATCTTGTCTTCACTTGGCCGCAGCGTATTTGAAAATCATGAATGACGAACCTTTGCATGTTCGTTTTCGAGAGAGTTTATGGAATCAGATAGGACTCATTTCAGCAGAGCGTCATGGATATGCTCCTAGTTCTTTAAAAGCTTCGAAAGAGGGTTTTGAGGCATTTTCAAAATTAGGAAAGCGAGCTCTTTTGCTCAAAGTCAGGGGCAAAGCCAAGCAAAAGCTAGAAGAGATTCTTTTTAAGCGCCCTGTGGAAACGGAAGAGACTTCGCTCAAATTTTCCAATCTTTCTCAAGAAGAATTGATGCTTTGGCGGGAAGGGCGCCCTTCTCAGCAATTGCGCTATGAGCTCTCTTTTTGGGCAGACCTTGCCAAGTGGTGGATGATGCTGCAAGAAAATGGAGTTTCATACACGTTGCACTTTTCTGATGAAGTTCCTCCACAGCTCCTCCATGTCCGATTCCCTGAAATGGAAGTGGAATTTGTCATAGGACTTTCCGATTACCCGCAGATCATCCCATCGCTCGAATCGGTCTCTTCTCCTTTGCAAGTCCATCCCTATTTTTTTGGCAAACTGGAAAAGCTGGTGTTTCACAAAGATCGCGGAGCATTTTCTCTTGAGTTTGAGGAAGGGAAAGAAAGGCTAGGAGAGCCTTTGGATCAGAAAGATGCCATTCAAATTGACGCGTGGCGCTTTTTCCCGGGAGTGGGATTTTTCCCTTTGGAAACCGATCCAATGCTTACGCAAAAGCAGATTGAAAAAGAGCAGGTGGATCTTTTTTTTGAGCGTCACTTAAAGCTGGTCCAAAAACTGCTCGAAAACGAAAAAATTCACAGAGAACCTCTCCCGATGCGTTACGCAATGGAGTTGAAAGAAGACAGCTCTTTACATATCGAGGCATATCTTTTCGAAAAAGGCGATTTAGCAGAAAAACGGGCTCATTATTTTGGTCAGTGGGTCTATCTCCCAGAAAAAGGATTCTTTCTTGTTCAAGAACAACTCTTTGATGGGATTAAGCTCGAAATTCCCAAAGACAAAATCTCCGATTTCATTGATCGGCATCGGGTTTGGTTGCAGGGAATGGAAGGTTTTCAGACGCATGTGAGTGAAATGGAATCTCATTTGGGATTCAAATTTAACGAAAAAGGAAATCTTAAGTTTTTTACGCGTCTGGAATTTTCTGAAGCTACAGAAAACATTGTCGATGTAGGAGATTGGATTTATGTTCCTGGCAGGGGCTTTTATTCAAAGGTGACAACCCGTCCTGGAGCTATCATTAAGTCTGGCATGGAAGTTCCTTCGTTTGAAATTTCGTCCTTTATCCACCAGCACCACGATGAGCTGGAATCGATTCCAGGTTTTTTTGCAAAAGAATGTCCTCTTGAAAAATCGGGACTCAATATCGGTTTCAATGAGGAAGGAAAAATCTCGATCCACCCCGAATTTTTCTTTCATGAGGGATATGTACCCGAAAATGTGAGTATCTATGGTGATTACACTTATGTAAAGGGAGATGGATTTTCTCTTATCCCTCATATTTCTCGTCTCCCCGAAAGCTATAAAGTGGAAAAAGTGATTGACCGGATGGCCGAACCCTATTTTGTTGGCTATGAACTGGAACTCCTCTATCCCCATGTCATCACGATCGATCCCCGTTTGAAGCGGCCCAAAACGATGGATCTCCACATCCAGCATCTGAAGCGTCAGCCCACAGCAAAAACAGGACAGTGGGTATTAGAACTAGCCTATGAAACTGATTTAGGTCGCGTCCATCCTTATCAAATTTGGGAAGGATTTGGACAGGGAAAGCAATATCTTTTTTCCGATGCAGGTCTGATTTTCTTGCGCAAGAAACAATTCGATTGGATCAAAGAAAAAACCAAAAAACGGTGGTTAGAAAATGGCAACGCAGTCCGCATGACGACTCTCGAATTTTTGCGTCTTTGCGGGATGGAAGAATTGTATGAGCCAGAAGGCGAGTCCAAAAAAGCAAAAGATGCGCGGAAACTCCTCCATGATTTTCTCTCTTTTAAAGCGCCTTCTGAAATCGATCTCACTGGGCTAGAAAGTGATTTGCGTCTCTATCAAAAAATGGGTGTTGATTGGCTTTGGTTTTTACATTCTTATGGTCTTTCTGGTCTTCTCTGTGATGAGATGGGGCTTGGAAAAACCCACCAAGCAATGGCGCTGATGGCAGGGATGCAAAATGAACAAAAAAAGAAAAGACCCCGTTTCCTTGTCGTCTGTCCAACATCTGTCATCTACCATTGGGAAAAGCTCATCAACCAATTTTTGCCTACTGTAAAACCCTATGTTTTTCATGGAATTGGAAGAGAGTTTGAAACGTTTAGTCACGATGCCTATGACCTTTTGCTCACTTCTTATGGAATCGTGCGCACAGAAAATGAGGCTCTTTCTGGTTATGATTTTGATTTAGCCATCTTTGACGAATTGCAAGTCGCAAAAAATGAAAGATCGCTCACAAATAAAGCGTTGCACAATATCTCCGCAGGGATGCGCATTGGTCTTACAGGCACACCAATTGAAAATCGCCTTATGGAACTCAAAGCACTTTTTGATCTTGTGATTCCTGCTTATTTGCCCTCAGCAGGTGTCTTTCGTGAAGTTTTCATCAATCCAATTGAAAAATACCAAGATGAAGAAAAACGTGAGTCTTTAGCTCGACTCATTCATCCTTTTCTCCTCAGACGCAAAAAAAGCGAAGTTCTCACTGAGCTACCAGAAAAAATTGAAGAGGTGGCTCTCTGCGACCTTTCCGGAGAACAACACAAACTCTACCATGAAATCGTTGTACAAAATCGCGAGGCCCTCCTCAAGCAGCTCAAAGATGAGACAACGCCTCCTCCCATGGCACACATCTTTTCAATGCTCTCAAGGCTGAAGCAAGTGTGTAACCACCCGTGTCTCATCACCAAAAAAATCCAAGATTATAAGGATCACCAGTCAGGCAAATGGGAACTCTTTGTAGAACTCTTAAGTGAGACACGAGATAGTGGACAAAAACTCGTTGTTTTCACCCAATATCTCCACATGCTCGACATCATGGGCATGCATCTCAAAGAACATGGGATACAATTTGCAGAAATCCGAGGGGCCACACGCGATCGGAAAGGGGAAGTCGAGCGATTTGCTACCGATCCCAAATGCGAAGTTTTTCTCGGCTCTTTGCTAGCTGCCGGAGTCGGGATTGATTTGATTGCCGCATCGGTTGTGATTCACTATGACCGGTGGTGGAACCCCGCCAAAGAAAATCAAGCCACCGATCGGGTCCACCGGATGGGTCAGAAACGAGGGGTCCAAGTCTTCAAACTGGTCACAAAAAATACCATTGAAGAGCATATTGACCGCGTCATTGAGAAAAAGCTATCTCTGGCCAAAGGAGTGATCGGTTTTGATGAACAGGATCAGATCAAAGGTCTTAAGCGTCAAGAGCTTATTGAAATCCTCCAAATGTTGGAATAGCTTTTTTTGTGAAATTTCCTTATAATTACCTGCATAATGGGTAAAAATCTTCCTAAACTAGCTATTGTCGGTCGGCCCAATGTGGGCAAGTCGGCTCTTTTCAATCGCTTATGTAAGCAGCGGATCTCCATCGTCGATGAGGCAGAAGGGATCACACGCGATCGCCTCTATGCCAAAGCTGACTTTTTTGGACATCCCTATGAGGTGATCGACACCGGCGGAATTGATCCTCATTCCAAAATTTCTTTTAATGAGTCGATCCGACGTCAAGCAGAAATTGCCATTGAAGAGGCCGATGCACTCGTTTTTGTGGTCGATGGAAAAGTAGGGCTCACCGAGCTCGATGCGGAGGTCGCCCGTATCTTGCATCGCAAAGAAAAACCTGTAGTCCTCGCAGTGAACAAGGTCGACAATCTCGATCAGATGGACCGCATTCATGACTTCCATTCTCTCGGATTTCCTGAGATTGAGGGGATCTCTGCTGTGCATGGATTGCATGTAGCCGAGCTTTTAGAAAAAGCTTTTCGCACGACCAAATGGGAAGAAGAAGTTGAAATCGATGATGGTGCTCTTAAAGTGGCCATTGTCGGCCGCCCTAACGTGGGAAAATCCACTCTCGTCAACCATCTTCTCGATGAGGAGCGGTGTCTTGTGAGTCCGATTGCTGGAACCACTCGCGACAGTATCGACATTGATGTTGAAGTGGACGGGAAGAAATATCGTCTGATCGACACAGCTGGTATTCGCCGCAAGAAAGCCGAACACGAAGTCGTTGACAAATTTGCCGCCATTCGGACACAGCGGGCTCTTGAGCGGGCAGATCTCTGCCTTCTTCTTTTAGATGCAGAGGAAGGGATCACAGCGCAGGAAAAACGGATTGCCAAAGAAATTGAATCGCTTGGAAAGGGATGTATTCTCCTCTTCAATAAGTGGGATCTCGTCAAAGGATTTCGGATGGAACATTGTTTGAAATCTGTGCGCACAGAAGTCCCTTTCTTAAGCCATTGTCCAACCCTTTTCATTTCTGCAAAAACAGGGCGGAATCTAGAAAAGATTTATACGCAAATGAATGAAGTGTATTCCCAAGCGCACTTCCGTGTTTCCACGGGCGAACTCAATCGTTTTGTGGAAAAGGCGATGCAGAGCTATCACCCGCCGATGCTGGGGGGCAAGCGACTGCGGATCTATTACATTGCGCAAGTGGATGTCCACCCTCCCCAATTTGTCCTATTTGTCAACAGGCCCGATCTAATGGTAGATACGTACAAAAAATATCTCATCAATACTTTCCGCAAGACTTTTGGTTTTATTGGAGTTCCTTTACGCTTTGCCCTGAAAGGCAAAGCTGCAAGAGAAGCCAAGGAAAAAAGGAAAAACGAATATACCGATCGTGACTGACCGATCCTACGGATATTTTTAGCCCATGGACCTCTCGAGCTTCTCATGGGCAAACTTGGGACCAAAATCGCGGTATTTTTCCCCTATAAGGTCTAATGCCCTTTTTTGACTTCCTCGGGCAACCGATGGTTGCCTTTGCTACCTTGTTTCTTAGAAATAAGACCTTTGGCTCCTTCTTCCTTGAAGGCCTTCCAAAGCCGCTTGACCTGTCTCACACTAATTCCTAGAATATCAGCAGCTTGCGCTTGACTCAGTAAGAACCTCTGTAATTGAAGCATGACGTCTAATCGTGATAACTCCTTGGTACTCATAGCAATAACCCTTTCCATGGTTTGTAGCCTCCTTATGTGTAAAATTATTTCTTTACACCTAGGGTGACATTTCTATTTGTGGCCTACAATAAATTCGATTTTTATTGAAAAATATTTGAATAAATGTTATTATTTAATTAGCTAGGAAAGTTAATAAAACAAGAGAGTTAATAAAACAAGAGTTTAAAAATGAGTACAATAACCTCCATATCAGGTTCTTCTAAGCAAGAATATATTGAAACCTCCGCGCCTCCGCTTAGCAGAATACCTTCGGTAGAAAAACTGAGCTCTCTCGCAAAAGCAACACTAGAAGCTAAAAAATCCAAGAAAACGGCAGTAGAAGAAAAACGACAGAAATTTTGGGAAAAATATAAACTCTATGACTTAGATAGCGATTCTTGGCTAGTCGCAGGAGATTTCTTCTCTATGGGCTACCTGGGTTTTGAAGCGACCCAATGCTTTATACCAGCTTTGAAAACCGCAGCCATAGTCCAAGGTTTTTCCACCGCCTTTGGAATTATCGGCGGTATTATCAATATCGTAGTTGGACTTTCTTGTATTGCACAAGGAGTCAAACTACTCGCTAAAGGACAAAAAACAGATGGATATCGATTGCTCTTCGATGGAGCTTTGCTGATTCTCATCGGAACTTTAATGACTATCGGCCCCCTTTTACTGAAACTCGCTGCAGGAACAGCAGTCACTGCTGCTTTAACCAATCCAATCATCCTCCCCGTACTATTCGCCCTTCTCTCTACTTACATCACCTACGAAGTGCTGAAAAAACTCGTCCCGATTTGGCGTGGAACAGATTTGGGAACACAAGTGATGACTCAAATCGATATGCTTCAAAAAACCTTTGAGAAAAATGATGCGATTAAACTCTTAAACACTATTCTTCCTAAGCACGTCACAATAGAAGTAGAGTCAGAGGATTCAGAAGATGGCCCCCAAAAGAAAGCAGTTCAGTCCGATTTTGCCTCGCTCAAACAATATATCCAACAAGGTGAGCTGAACAAAGTGAAAAAAATTCTCTGCGAAGTGATGAATCGCGTTGAAGAACAAGCCGGTCTAGAAGCAACTCTTGAAATGTTCGAAATGCTGCAGCAAGTTCTCGAACTAGAGGAATCTCTAGAACTCTTAGTGCAAGAAGAGCGAGTTGACCATATCGCTCATGAACAGATGGATGGAGAAGTAGCAACACAAGCATCAGATTTTGGGCAGAAAACAATTGAAGAGATTCATCCTCATCAAGATCAACAAAATATAGCAACGGCTCGCCAGCAAATGGAGGCTATTAAGGAAAAAATTAGGCCTCATAAAGAAGAGCTAGCAAAGCAGCTTAGCAAATGGAAAAAAATTCAACATGTGCGCTTTCTCCAGCAAATTTTATATATTGGCGCTAGTATTGCCTCTTTCGGAACTTTTTTACCTAAGGCAAATGCTGATTTAATCAATGGCGTTGTCAACACATCCATGACACTCGCGAATTTCATCCCACTTCTTTTAGATAAGCTCGATAGTTGTAAGTACTACCGAAATGTTCCTGTCACTGTTCCAGGAGTTGAGCCAGAAGAGATCACTACCAAAATCTAGCGGCCAAGCTTTGGCAAATTTCCGATTTTTGATGTTTCTTGGGTATAGAAGCAATTTTTCAAAAAAGGCAAGTAGGTTCGGATTCTGTTTCGATTTTGGGATACTCTGTTTTTCTTGCTTGGAAATATTCGATAGAAGGATTTTTTTCTTCAATATCCACAAAGTGGGTATAGATGCGGGAGTCAAATCCTCCATTTATTTCCGCTTTTTTGAGACGTTTTTCTTCGATTTGATCCATGGAAATTCCATGGCATTCAGCTAATGAATGAATCACTTCAAGCATATCGGCCAATTCTTCTGTGATCTCAGTCGATGAATGCGCATTTTGGACTTCCCGAGCTTCTTCAAGCAGCTTTTCCTTTAGTTTTTCTTCGAATTCTTCCCTGTCCATCACACGATCATGCACAATGATCCCCTTTTTTCTCATGATTTCTGGGGCCTTGTTTCTGATGAGTTTTGCAAATTGAAAACGTTTAAAACTTTTGTTTGTCATGTGTTTTTTCCCAAGGATGGATAATGGGACAAGGTGGGTCCCACTTATATAGCTTCTCATCGAATACTTTGGAGCGATAAACCCAAGGATCGGGGTTTTCACGGAGCAATCGATCGCATCCCATGATGTACCCTTTTACAAAGCCGTATTCTCGAATAGCCTCTAGCATATACCCTGAGGAAGTGGGCCGGTAGTTGCTGCGGGGACCGCTGATATGGGTGAGGACATTACGGTGAAAGAGGATTGCTTTTTCTGCAAATAATCCCATAGGGGAAAGCTTAGTGGTTTTGGGGGGGGGAGTGATTTCGATGTGGGAGTCTTTGCCCCAAGGCTCGACGTAGCCCATCTCGGCGAAGAGAGAAAAGGGAAGAAGAAACAAAAATAACTTAAAACGCATTTTTCAATTGATAGATGGGGAAAATTCCTTCGCGATTCATGTAGGGTGTTACGATTTGTTCGTAAACTCGTTCATTATATAATTTACCTTGCGCGCTGCCCCCTTGGATACCACCCAAATACCACCCGGCTTCAAAGCCGAGAAAGATAATCGCAGCGGCAATGGGGCGGCGTCTGAAAAAGTAAATGGCTGCGGCAAGAAAGAGTCCATTCATGAGAAGTGCGGTAATGGCTGTGTTTTTTTGCCCGAGGTAAAAATAGCCAGATCCAGGGATGATCGCATTGAGAGCAGCAGCTATCTTGGAAGACTTCTTTTGCTCTTCATAAATTTTCATTAGGGGGAGATCCTTCCCGAGTTTTTCGAGGACAGAGAAATCAGCCTTTTGCAAGGCTGAATACAAAACCAGGGTTTTTGCCGTTTTTTCATCGTATTGCCCGAGGAGCTCAAGGATGGGAGTGCTTTTTTCCACTTCGCCAAGTTGAAAATAGGTGTCATAGAGAATGACAAGTAAGTCATGAAATGCGGGAAAATTGGTTGAGATTGAAGAGAGGTTGCTTTCTCTATAGCTTTGCTCGACTTCCGCGTAGCGCTGGCCCAAGTAGTAGCAAAGAAGAGTTTCATATTGGGCCTCGAGCCTGCGGTCTTCGTCTTGGGTGAGGATTTCCGCCCTGCGAAAAGCGGTGATTGCTCGGTAGAAATCGAGTTTTTTTGCAAAGTGATTGCCGATCAAATATTCACTTCCCCAGCTGGTTTCGCGCTCGAGAGTGCTCAGCTCGGAGAAAGGAGAGGGGAGGGATTGTAAATATCGGTCTTGGACGGTGTAGTGGATCTGGGGCTGAATTTCTTTTTTTGCCAGGTCACATCCCGCTAAAGATAAGAGGCTAATCACAATCAGGGTCTTTAATCCAATCAATCGCATCGTCAATTTCTTCTTTGATAATCTGTTTTGATCCTTGGTCTTTAAATAGCTGCTCTTGATTATCGGTGATTTTATCAAATTCTTCAACAGAATCGATAATTACAGGGCGTATAAAGAAAATAATATTATTCTG
>SDBU01006059.1_pt1 | contig 14307 bp, 11 predicted proteins | sample 2277071 | NCBI WGS metagenome assembly SDBU01 (sample SAMN10397929, study PRJNA504765) | marine sediment metagenome | isolation source: marine sediment core GS08_GC12, 126 cmbsf | place: Arctic Ocean: Gakkel Ridge, Loki's castle | collected 2008
GGCCAATGCACTAACGACAATTAGCATGGATAAGTCGCCCAGTCCAGCAAACAGAACAGCCCAAGGCGCGTCTCTAAAGAGGAACTCAGGAAACAAAAACACCGTGGCAACAAACTTAGAAAGGATGATTATCAGGGCTGACGCTTGCAGGTACCGGGTTACAAGCACTCCTAGTCCATATCCCAGCCCCAGGCTGATAAGAAGAGCACCGCTTTGTCGGGACCAAAAAGGGGTTTGGGTGGGGATAGGCATCTTCAGCGCTATCACCCAACTGGCAGAGAGTAACCAGTTCATCACGCCCAGAGTGATAGAATGTAACGCGACCAAAGCTACAACTATTTGAAGAATACGATGACGATTCACTAATTTTCCCTTTCGTTATGTGAGTTTAATTACGAGTTTTGTAACTTGACTTTGGTAAATTAGAACGCCATGACCCGTAGTCTAGCCCTTTATGGGCGTCGTTTGCCCTACTATGGACGTTCGTAAACATAAAACGGGCATAGAGCTACTAGACTACAGCGTAGGGGAACGAAATCTACCAAAGTCAAGGTAATTTATAAACCGTAAAAAATATATATTGCGTGCGATTACGCGCCTACTACTATTTTGTACTACACGCCCCGGATAAAAAGTATCAAGTAGATGATGCTTAACACTAACACCAGCACACGTAGCACCCATCGTGGGAGCGCGCTCTGCGCATTAGCATAATTAGCTATCATCCGTCTGCCCAAAATGAGGGTAATTATGGCACCAAACAAAATTATCATAACCTGGAAACCATGCACCATTGCTGGCGTTGCTTGAATGCCAAATCTCTGTAGCTGGTCATAGCCAATTTGCCTGCTCAGTGTCGGTATCAATTGCCCCGCCTGTAGCAAAAGCGGCGCTAGTTGATGGGCTAGTTCACCGGCAAAGGTCAACGGGATGAACGCCAGCGCTAGCCAGCAAAATGTATCGATAGATTGACCAGGCTTCCGTATTGCGATGAGGCACCCCGACCACAGGAGGCCAAACGTCATGACTGAAAAAACAACCAGCGTAAAAAAGAAAGTCAGGGCGTCCGTGCCCAATATCTGTCCAATTCGTTCATAGACAGCTACTTCTTTAAACTCTCGGGCAAATAGGGAACCTATTAACACAGGGACAAAAATCGCCAGCCCCAAGCGTGATGAGAATGTTTTTGCTCCTAGCTGCTGGGTTTTGGCAGCTAATTCGATTGCCGGTGGACGCAGATTAATGCGAGGAGATTGATTTTCACAAATCTTAATACAATTGCCACATAACACACAATGTTCATTACTTTGCAATGAAAAAGGGCCTTGATATACGGGACAACCTTTTACTGTATCCGTCCCAACAAAGCAAGCATGCGTCTTACACTCATTTGCGCACAACTCCATATTACCTCTGAGCTCGATTGCTGAAATAGTTGCGAATGTACTCGCCATCCCACCAAGCGGGCATAAATAGCGACACCACGCGCGGCGCTCAAAAAACAAGCTCGTTATAATTGCTGTTGTAAGAATGCCCAACAACAGAAAAGATGTCGCTTTTGGTGAAGTATTTATCTCGGTTGCTTGCTCTACCCATACAATCAAAGCAAATCCAGCGATACTCAGATATATTCCATATTTGCGTATGAAGGATGGCACTTTGAGGCCGAAATTATAAACTCGATTTATCCACATCGCAATGGCGCTGATAGGACAAACACCACACCAAAGCCGCGCTGCAAAGAAGAAGCTGAGTACCAACACAGGCCACCAGATTGCCCAGATTAAGATGAGCGCAATGTTGCTAGTGGGATTTTGCGGTCCAAGCAGTCCAAGAAGCAAGGTAAATCCAAAGAAAGCAACAGTGCCAATTTTCAATAGATTTGGAAATAGTCGATTTTCAAATGTACGCCGAAGCCATTCAAAGCGGAATAAATTGAAACGTTTTTCTCCTTCTAATGGCCGCAATCCGATGAATATTTCCTGCGGAGTGAGCATTTCATCTTGTGCTATATGTACACCGCGGCGAATTACGCTTTCTAACTCTTCGACATTGTTTGGCCAATTGTAGCTCATAATTAAATTCATCGTCTCAAGAGTCACACCTTCGACTTCTTTTTGACTTTCCTGATTATACTTGGCAATAAAATGTCGAACAAGCGCGCCGAGGTCCCTTTTTCGGTCGCGCAAAGGCGGAATGGACACAGATTGTTCTGATAATTGTTCGTATAAATCTTTATCAAAGCGGCCTTGTTCTACTGCTCGCGCCAGGTCGATACTGCTAGTGGCAATCACCCTGACATCAGCTCGAATCATATCACTGCCGCCCCAGCGCGAAAAATTTCCATCGCGTAAGTAAGCCGTCAACTTAGCTTGTACACTGTGCTGGAGTTTATCTACATTCTCAAGTACCAATGTCCCGGAAGGTGCTGCTTCCAAGTAGCCGATTCGTCGCGACTTCGCAAAGGAGAATGGAACGCTTTCATGACCGAATATAGCGCTATCCTGTGAGATTCCCATGAGAAAAGATTTTTCTTCACTTTCCTGCGATTGACTCAATGGTATTATTGGTGGGATAGTAACGCAGTCAATAATTAATAGCACTTGCTCTTGCCGTCGACTTTTTTTGTGAATCAGTTGGGCGACTATCAAATGCTCTACGCCTACTTCGCCGACAACCAGCGTTGGACGGTCAATGTCCGCCACCTCTGTAATGGCTTTATTAAGCGTCGCTATACTCCGGGATTTACCTATAAGTTTTAGACTCAGACCACTGGTGTTGTTGGGATAGAAATTCACGCAACGCTAGTTCTAGAGAAGTCCCCTGTTCAATCCTTAGGTCGGCTTTCCGCACATATCCCGCTATAATCTTAATAAAGGCTTGCGCCAGGGAAGGGTTATCGGCCAATAACTGGTCGAAGTCATCATTGGTGATGACAAGTACGATTGAATCCTCCGTTGTCTGCACAGATGCGGAACGCGATTCACCCGTCAATAGCGCCATCTCACCGATAGAATCCCCCACCCCATGATGAGCTAAGACTGTTTCTAACCCATCGCTACTGGTTCGAAACACTTTTACCTCTCCTGACATGATAATATACAGACTATCCCCCACATCTCCCTGTTTAAAAAGCATCTCGCCTGCCGTTAGTGACCGCTCTTCTAAAACAAGAGCAATCTTTTTCAGTTCTTCTGAAGGGAGGGAAGAAAAGAGGGGCGTTGATAAAAGAAAATTGAACTTATTATGCAATGAATCATTCACTCACATCACCGTCCCAAGTAAAATTTTAGTAGTCGATGTACGGATTAAAAACGGAAAACGGAAAACAGAAAACGGAAAAAGTGGAAGGAGATAGCGCGCGAATGTCACCGCGTTAGAACTTTCCTTTTCAGACGCCGTTGCGAGCAAAGCAAACAGGACTTCTGCGACTAGGACTTTACCGAAAACAAATCTCGTTTTCCCGTTTTCTCGTTTGCTTTTTTAAACCCATCACATTTTAAATGCGCTTCCCGAACCTTTGCTAAAAACTTTATTCACTACATAAGTTCCGACAGCAACCACAAGAATCGCCACGACTCCCAGGCAAGCTCCTGGTCCCCGTCCGACAGCACTTTGCATGTAGATGTAGATACCGTAAGAGAGCGGGCCGTATTCATTTTTGGGCACTAGCATCATGGTCGAACTCAATTCTACTGAAGATGTGATAAAAGAAATTACTCCGCCGGCGACCAATCCTCCGGTCATCAGTGGAAATGTGACCTTGAAAAAGGTTCTGCGGCGGTTCGCTCCCAGATTCATGGCGGCTTCTTCGAGCGATTCGTGAATCTGCTGCATCGCGGCATAGCAAGAACGCAAGGTGTAGGGTAATCGTCGAACCGAGTAAGCGATAACCAGGATAAACCAGGTGGAGGTTAAAGGGCCACCAAGAAGTGGAATTTCATAGGAGTGAAAGACTCTCAAGTAACCGATTGCCAGTGCAACACCCGGAATTGCCAGCGGCAGGGTTGCAATGAGGTCCAGAAGTCCTTTACCGATAATTCGTCCACGAACCAACAGGAAAGCAATCAGCGCGCCTAAAACCACATCAATCCCCGCCGCCATTAGACAGTAAATCAAGGTATTTTTTATAAAGTAGGGCGTTTGTACAAATATTTCTGCGTAATGTGCCAGCGTCCACCCTTTCGGTAAAAGCGAAAAACTCCATAATTTGGCGAAGGATAGCAGGATAATCCCAATATGAGGTATTAAACTTATGGTTAAGATGGAGATACAAAACCCAAGGACCAGCGCTAATTTCCAACCGGTAATCTTTTTCGCTATACTGGCTCCTGTCGTGCCGCGCTGAGTCGTCGCGTATTCTGACAAACTCAGATATTTCATGGCAATCCAGAGGGAAATCAGGGACAATATCACCAGAATGACAGCAATAACATATCCCGCTTTGTCCTCAACTCCGATGTTGGTAATCCGTAGATAAGCTTGAGGCGCCAGCATGTTGGTGTAGTTGAGCATTAGGGGGGTACCTAAGTCATCCACAGTTTTGATGAAGACGAGTAACGCGCCAGCAACATAGCCGGGCATCATCAAGGGGAAGGTAATCTTTCGGAACAGACGAAACCCATGCGCCCCCATATTTTTCGCCATTTCCTCTAAGGAAGGGTCTACATTCGCCAGAGACGCCGAAGCGTTGAGTAGAATAAATGGAAAATAATGGAGGGTTTGAACGATAATGACGCCGGTTAACCCATCCATGAACGGAATGGTAGTACCAAGCCAACGTAGCAACAGTAAATTGACAAATCCGCTACGACCCAACACCAACTGCATCGCGATCGCGCCCACAAATGGCGGCATCACCAGAGGGAGAATCCCCAGTGTTTGAATCAGGACTTTACCTTTGAAGTCATATTTTACCGTAAAGAATGCTAAAGGCAGGCTGATTAAACTTCCGAAAATCACTGCCATTAGCCCGGCAAACAGGCTGTTCCACAGTGCCTCTCTGAAAAGCTCCCGTTCAAAAAAGTTTAGAAAGTTGGCCAGTGTCAGAGTATTTCCCCGGGTAAATGCCACATACAGTACCCGTAGGATGGGGTACAAAATAAAAACAGATAATAGCATCAACAGTAGGAGAAAAACAATAAACTGGTTACGGTCAAATTCTTTGACGTTAAATCTGGATTTAACAAAATTAAGAAGGTATTCCATTCGAGTACGCTTTGCTCAAGAATTTCCTTTAGCTATTTTAAAAGTGTTTAACGGTTTGTTAGCCGTGGTTTAGAACCGGAACAGGGTAATTACAAATCATGTTATCCACAGTCACAATTGTCAAACCATTCTCTATAGCTTGACAAATTAACATACGGTCAAATGGATCGCGGTGAATTGGTGGAAGATTAGCAAGTTGAGACACGCTGGCTTCATCTATAGACAAGCTGTAAATCTGGTGTAATGCACGCTGTTTCGGTAAATAAATTTCTGGTGGTTGAGGTAACGGTAGTTTGCCAAGCTGGTGTTTAATAATAGCTTCCCACAGTGACACAACACTCAAATATACCTCGTTATCAAGGCCGCGAATACTATCTCGCATAGTCTCTGGTAAACGTTTATCCCCGCTGATGAACCAGAGAAAGATGTGAGTATCTAAAAGTAGCTTCATTTTCCCTCAAACTCCTGAATGATGTTCTCTGGTAACGGCTCATCAAAGTCATCAGGCACAGTAAACTCTCCGGCACATAATCCAAAAGGTCGCAATCGTTTAGAAGATGAAGCGATGGGTCTAATCTCTGCTATTGGCTTACCAGCTTTGACAATAACAAGCGTCTCTCCAGTTTCTACACGCTGAAGATAGGCTGATAAATCTTGTTTTATTTCATCTACGCTAACTTGAACCATGTGGAGATGAAATTCGAGTTCTTCTTCAGGTTTATTCATACGGTTTCCTTTTTGTAACAAGTAGAAAAACAGCGCGAGTTCATCACCGGTTTGAATACATAAGCTACAGTGTTGGTTTATTGTTATTCAAAACTAACACCGATACTTTAAGTCTGAAAATTTTCAGATCGATGTAGTTGGCTTTCAAACGTAGAACAATAAACGGAGAACGGGCCTTCGACATCTGCTTTCCGCCTTCTAATTTCCGTTTACTTCACCTCCTATATCGCCTCACCAATTCTTTCGTTTTTGCATACATCAGCAGGAACAAAGTACCTAGCCAACTGATTCGACTCGAATTTCCCGAATAATTGCTGAAACTTGCTCTTCCGATTGTATGTGCCGCGTGAGCACTTGGGCGGTTGTCTCTAGCACTTGGTCGGAAAACAGTTTGGCTAAGTCTTGTCGCAAGCCTTGCCCAATATAAAACTTGAGCAAGGCTTGATAAGACATGTTTCGATTGGCCGCCACTTTTTTGAGCGAATCCAGTGTGTCCGTTGGTATCTTGATAGATACCGTTTCTACTGTGCGCTGGCGTAGATGCAATTCGAGTTCTTCTTCAGGCTTCTTCATACAGTTTCCTTAAAATACGAGTTCACAGTTCGTCAAACCTCAGATTCTTCACCCAAACAGTTCTGATGCCCTCGTGCACTTTTTCCGCCAGCTCTGCTAGTTTATCCTGTGAATGGGCGAAAACGTTGTTCCACCGCTACTCATCCATCGCCTGCATCGCCAACTTTTTCGCCTTTGCATAGTTTGCCTTAGCTGTGGAATCCCACTCAGTTTCATACTTTGCTTGCATTCCGGTAGCCTCTTTCTTAAAATTTTGATTGAAGGTCGGGTCATTTACCTGTTCTTCACTGATGGGAACGGTACTAACGAGAACTTTAGCTTCAGTTAGCAATGCCATCGCCTTACTTACATCTTTGCCGCGAGACTTCTTCTTCTGAATGGCAGCTTCGGCTTTGTAGATGGCTTTCCAAGCTCCCCTCAATTCTTTTAAACGAAAGGTTATCACCTGGTCGAACAGGGAGTTTATTAGCCCATAGCGGTTCAGAGACAGGTCGATGTCAAATTTCGCATCGGACACCGCCATTTTAAAGGGATTCGGGAAACCTTTGGGAGCTTTGGCGTAAAGTTCTGGAATGACCGGAAGACGGCCGATTTTGGAATCAAACAGCAAGAGTTGTCCTTCTTCGCTCAAAAGAAAATGGATGAATTTTTTCGCATTTTCAGGATTGGGTCCACCTTTGATTAGACCGATGTTCGCGGGTACAATTGGCGTTATAGAAGGATAAACAAAGTCTACCGGATATCCACTAGCAACTGCGGACAATCCAAAAAAGTCGATTACTATTCCGATTCCAAACTCCCCGTTAATCACACCCTGGGGTACCCCAAAACTCCGTTCGGTAATCGCCGCCATATTGCCACCCATGTTGAGGATAATCTCCCACCCTTTTTCCCAACCGTATCCTTGCAGAATGGCTTCAACTGTCAGGTGCGTAGTGCCGCTGCGGGATGGTGCGCTCATAGCCAGATGTCCGTGGTAAATCGGAGTTGTTAGGTCGGTCCACTCCTTAGGTGCTTTTAGCTTATAAGCTCGTAAATACGGCTTGTTCCACATTATGCCGTATCCACTCAGTGCAAATCCGAAATAGGTACCATCCAGGTCGTGAATCGGAAAATGACCTATTTTTACCGGGATACGTTTCGCTATTTCTTTCGGTAGGGTATGTGGCACTAAAAGACTATCCTCTTTCAATACTGCGAAGGCATCTACCGCACTCGCCCACATAATATCTGAATCCGGTTTAGATGCGGTTTCTCGAATATATGCTAGTGCAGCCGAGGTCTTTTTTGATTTCACTACAATGGTAATTTCCGGATACTTAGCCTCGAAAGCCTTCTTGTAGGGTTCAAACAGGTCTTTGGGAAAAGAAGTGACAATAACGACCTCATTAGCGGCTAACGTGTTTTTAGCCAATATGAAGAGACCTAATAGGGTACCTAATAAAATGGTTAAAACAAATATTTTTCTCATAAAACGTCCTCTCGTCTACCCGTTGCTTAGTACGACTTTGTTAATTAAATACGTTTGGTGTGGACTTGCGGATGGCTAATACCAGTTTAGGCTTGCTGTTTCTCATAAAGTTGGTAATTAGAAAAATGATATTCACGCAACACGCAACACGTAACACGTTTCACGCATCATTATAAGTCACGAAAGAAAGAGTAATGGGAAATGTCAAGCCTAATTTAGTATAAAGCCCTAATATTATACCATGAAAAATTATTTCGCGCCAAATTTCTCTTCCTGTAATCTTCCGGTGAGGATAATCCCCGTTGCTATGAGGACACCGGCAACGCCTACGGGCCAGAAAGCTCCCACCAGGTCCACCGTCAAACCAAGTACGGGAGCAATCAGCATCGTCGCAAGCGATTTTGCCTGCGATTCGATAGAGAGCACGGTGGCTCCCATCTCCGGCGTCGAATGCACATTGACCCGGCTGATTAATATAGGCCGCCAGAAGTTCTGAAAAATCGCCAATGCCACGAAACCAAAAATCACTAGAGGATACCAACGAAACCAAAGCAAAGGTACCAGGCATGCGAACAACAGCCAATCAATACTCCAGATGAAGCGAGATGCCTTATCTTCGTCACCTTTCCAATCCACTAGCTTGTGGGAGTGACGGGAAGCAAAACTTGACAGCAAGTGGAGCACAAAGCCAACCGCTCCCACCAACAGTGCTGTGCGCTTCTTGTCTCCAAGAGTCAAAAGTAACGGCAGGGCAATCGCGGTTTGCTTCATAACCGGCTGAATATAGTCTTTGCTCGCCTTAAACATTCCTTCAAATCCCATAGATTCCACAACCAATCTGCGCAAAGGAGGATGTTGTGTCGCCTGCTTCAGAGCTTTCTTGAGCAATACCGCCACACCTTTCATCGAAAATTTGCTTTTCCTGTCACAATCCAATATAGCCGGATAGCCCAGGAAGTTGATGATATTGATTACATAAGGAATAATGGAAAACCAGAAGATGTTGCTATAGTTGCCGCTGTAAAATACCAACGCGCTGGCAATCACCACAGAAACTGCCGAGCCCATCTTCGACCAGGAGCGGGTGTAACCATAAACCCTTGTTTTCTCATGGCTCCTCCCCTGAAGTCTTAGCCAGTCAAAAATCATCGCCTTGTGTGTTCCGGTCCGAAATGCATCACCGATAGCGAAGAAAAACATCGCACCGAATAACAATGCCAGAGAACGACTCAGCGCAAACACCACAAAAGACATAATGTAAGCGCTAAACGATAGAATCATAGCCTGCCGACGCCCATACAGGTCAGCGACAGCACCGCTGGGAATTTCAAAGATATTCACGCAAATCTCGCGAAACCCAATCAGGATGCCAATCTGAAAGAACGAAAGTCCTTTCTCCAGGAATACCAAGATTAAGAATGGGTCATAATACTGTTGGTTTTTGAGAAACCCATAGATTGAAAAGCGAAACAACATCGGTACACGCATAAGCTAGTTCCTCCATGCCAGGCAGGTCCCGATAAAAAAATGGGGCTTGTGAATCGGGACTTTGCATGCTTTTTCCGTTTTCTACTATATCAAAATCGAACGTTTCTGTCAATCTTTTTTTGATTAAAACCGTTTGCATCGCTTTGGAGATTCGTGATAAAATATTCATTGGAAAACCTAAATGACTTACGACTTACGAATTACGAATTGGAAAAACCTGATGGCTACTGACTTATTTTTTGTCCCTTCGTTGCGCTCAAGGGCAGGCCAGTGTTGACGCAAAAAACCACTACAAAAGTCGGATGAAACCCGACGCCTTCGGCTTACGGCATCGGCGAATGGAGGCAAAGCTCGCAACGGTGCCTTCGGTTTTTTCGTTTTCCGTTTTTAAGGAGGTCAGCATGTTTTATCCAGCAAATATGATTGAGAAGGCGAAAGCAAATGTCAAAAAGTACGCTTGGGCTGCCGACATTCAAAAAGGAATTGTTGAAGCTGTCCAGCCCTGGATGAAGTTTTCGGACGAGCAACTCTGGGACCTAATGTTTGGCAACACCATTATGCGTTCATGGATGGTGTGGTCGAATGGTTACTGTCCAGCTTGTAAAGACCCTGTGCCCATGTATAATTGGGAAATTGACGCGTTTAAAATGCCCTGGAAAGTTCGCTGTCCAGGCTGCAAGGAGTTATTTCCAAAGAACGATTTTTATGAATTCTACCGCTCCGGTCTTGATGAACATGGCGTTTTTGACCCGAAAATCGCAGACCGCTCTCTCCTCTTCAATGTCGAATATCCTGACTCAAAAGAGCCGCTTCATAAGTTTGGAGTGGACGACGGTGAAGGCTACGTGGAAGGTGACAATCGCTGGCGTTTCATTGGCGCGTATCTCATCTATGGGCAATGGAAACAGTTAATTTGTGGCGGTATCCGAAATCTGTCGGCAGGATATGTGGTTACCGGCAACAATATCTATGTTCACAAAGCCGGAGTGCTTCTGGATAGGGTGGCTGATTTGTATCCTACTTTTGACTTTGCCAAGGAAGGGCTGGCTTATGAGCAATCTCATGGGTCAGGCTATGTCTCAACCTGGCACGATGCCTGCGAAGAGACGCGTGAACTGGCATTGGCTTATGACCAGATATTTGAAGCTTTGGGAGATGACGGAGAGTTGGTGACTTTTTTATCCCGAAAAGCTGAACAATTTAAACTCAGCAATCCAAAGTCATCTTTTGAAGATATTCAGCGGAACATCGAAGACGGCATCCTCCGCGACGCAATCCAAAACCGATATAGAATCGAGTCCAACTACCCACGGACCGACATCGCCATTGCTGTCATCAAGACGATTCTCGGCTGGCCCAAAAATCGCGATGAAGTGTATGCCATGCTTGATGGCATAATTGAGGAAGCCACCGCCGTCGATGGGGTAACTGGCGAAAAGGGGTTGGCGGCTTACTCTACTATCGGGCCTTCGAGCATGGCTGAACTTCTGGAGCAGTATGCCAGGCTGGAGCCTAATTTTCTAAGGGATATATTCCAACGTCATCCCCGGCTTCACCAGATGTATCGCTTCCACTTTGATACTTGGTGTTTCCAGAAATATTATCCACTTGTTGGAGACACCGGCGGGTTTGCCCAAAAGGTAGAGAGGTATGTGGGCGTTTCGTTCTCGAATAATCCAGGCTTAGCTCCCTCAATGTACACTTTCTTGTGGAATTTGTATGAACTCACAGGTGATGCGTCATTCGTCCAGATTTTGTATCACGCAAACGATAACACCGCGGATGGCCTGCCATTTGACCTTTTCGCGGATAACCCCGAAACGTTTCAGCGGGAGGTGAGTGAGGTAATAGACCACGAAGGCGCAGATTTTAAGGTTGGAAGTGTGAACAAACAGCAGTGGCACCTGGCTATTCTGCGTTCAGGTCAAGGGGCGGATGCCCGCGCTCTCTGGCTGCACTACGATTCAGGCGGTAGACATAGCCACGCCGATGGCATGAATCTTGGGTTATTTGCAAAAGGTCTCGACCTCATGCCCGACTTTGGCTATCCGCCAGTCCAATACGGTGGTTGGGGTTCGCCCAGAGCCGTCTGGTACAGAATGACAGCTTCACACAACACCGTGGTGGTGGATGGTCAAAACCAGCGCACATCTGCAGGAGAAACAACCCTCTGGGCAGATGGGAAACAGTTTCAGGCTATTCGTGTGTCTGGCCCTGGTCTGATTGAGGGAAAACAATTCGAACGTATGGTCGCCATGATTGATATTTCAGAACAGGATTCGTATATTGTGGATATCTTTCGCGTTGTTGGCGGCATTGACCACGCCAAATTTACGCGTAGCCATTTTGGGCAGATTACCACGGAGGGACTGGGAAAATCCCCCCTTCCTCCCTTTGAGAAAGGGGAGATTGAGGGGGGATTGCACCTACGTCCTGCTGACGATTACGGATATGGGACGCAGATGCGCAATTTTTACGAGGATGCGGCACCCAAACCTGGCTGGAGCGTTGATTGGAAAGTTGAAGACCGACACCAACTTCTCCCGCCAGACTCGGACATCCATCTTCGCTACACGGACTTGACTTACAACGCAAAAGCCTCTACGTGTGAAACATGGATTAGCTTAGGTGGAACCAAGGACGCCTGGATTCCCTGTATCATGGTGCGCCGCCAGACCAACGAGGGACCTCTAACATCCACATTCGTCAGCATCATCGAACCCTACGAAGGGACATCCAACATCGCACAAATCCGTCGCCTGCCATTGGAAACATCAGATGGCGCGGCGTATCCTGAGTCAAACGTGGCAGTTGAAATTCAACTGGCAGATGGACGTCGGTACCTTTTTGTCACGGCTGACGTTGAGAATCCACTCGGCCTGAACCCTTCAAGAAGCGAAAACAAAGTAATGGTGCAGAAGGAATGGGGATTACGCCTTGACGGTGAGTTGTGCATGGTTCGCTTAGATGCGGCTGGAAAGGTGCGGCGGATTGCGTTGTGCCGGGGGAATTCGGTTGGCATCGGCGACTTCACTTTGAAACTGAAGCAAGACACCGATTTCCTTGAGGTCAATCTAAATCAGGGAGACGTATCCGTGGTTTCTGGCAACCCTGAAGATATACTAAGTACATAATACTATAGACCTTCAGATAATGTTTGAGAAAATGAGTAACGAGTTACGTGTTACGTGTTACGTGTTTCGTGTTTCGTGTTTCGTAGCTTATACGCAACGCGAAATACGTAATACGTCGTAGTTCCGTAAGCCCAGCGACTTGGGTTGAGTAGGCGAAGCCGTATCGAAACCAGCCAGGCGTCGGTGAGCAAAGCGAACATACTTACCTTCCGAGGTCGTAGACCCGGAAGGCTTGAACGGCATTAGTTTTCACATTCTTTTTCTGAATATCTATACTACGAGACTTTGTCACAGGAAATTCCCTAAGACGCCTTTCGTGGCGGGAATTTGGCAATAACTTCTTTGAAAAAGAATCTATTTTTGCCAACCGATTTTGCCAAATGGAAATTCCTGTGTCAGAAATAGAGCATAGCGTCTAATCGCACGCTAATTGCTGTTTTTTTATCTTCATGTAAAATCAAAAAATGTGGTATACTTTTGAGGCAGTAACACAAATTTTGTTTGGAGGTATAAATTATGACTATTTTGAAAGCTGCTGTCGTCGGTCCGGGTGGTAGAGCAAGAGCACATTTGCCCATTATTCCTCTCCTTTCGGATAAGTATCAGTTAACTGCTGTTTGTGACATTGATGAAGAGAGGGCGAAAGCCGCTGCCACCGAGATGGGAGTTAATGCATACACAGATTTAGAAGAGATGTTAGATAAGGAGAAACTGGATGTTTGCTTGGTTGCCACTCAAGCAGAAAGCCATCACGTCATTGCTCGGCTCTTAGCCGAAAGAAAAGTCAATATCATAACGGAGACGCCAATCGCTCTCACTGTACCTTGCGCAGACGCGATGATAAGGGCAGCCGAGGAAAACGGCGTTCTGTTGGAGGTATCCGAGAACGCCCGCAGATGGCCGCATGAGAGATTGAAAAGAAAGATAGTGGAGAGTGGACTCATCGGTGATGTCAGTGAATTCTATCTCTCCTACACCTCTGGCTCCTATCACGGCATAAGCGCAATAAGAGGAATACTTGAAACAGAGGCGCAGAGCGTCGTCGCTGAATTTCCAGATGAAGAGGATGTCATGGAACGAGGGGCGATCGAGTGGTCGAATGGCATCAGAGGGAAATACGAGTTCAACAAAGCTAAAGGAAACTTCTGGGAAATTATAGGAAGTAAGGGCACCATTAGAGGAAATGAATTGCATCTATATGAAGGGGATAAGAAGTTGAGCATTGTAACTGAAACTATTGGTGAAGACGCCGAAAAGACAGTCAAAAGAGCTTACGTGCAGACCGAACCGGAAGTTGCTTGGGAGAGCCACCTGCAAGCTTATGCTCTGCCTGGGCCTGATAATATCGCGGTAGCTGATGTTTGGTGCAGTTTGTATGATGGCGTGGTTCACGGAAAGCAACTCGATTACGGGGGGGAAAACGCCAAGAAAGATATAGAACTGCTGATGGCTGTCAGGGATTCAGCCTCAAGGGACGGTCAGGAAGTTGCTATTCCTCTGGTGGAGATTACCGAACATGAAAAGCTAATTCACTCGGAGTTTGAAAAGGTTTACGGGATTGACATGCTGGAGTTGAGTTTGCAACACCTAAATCAAAAGTACACACTGCCGGGTCGTTTGCGAGAGTTGATGTATCACGGCAGAATACTGGCAAGGTCAACAACCCCTCCTGATTCATAGAATCAGAAGGGGCTTGCAGAGGTAATC
>SDBU01006060.1_pt1 | contig 14306 bp, 11 predicted proteins | sample 2277071 | NCBI WGS metagenome assembly SDBU01 (sample SAMN10397929, study PRJNA504765) | marine sediment metagenome | isolation source: marine sediment core GS08_GC12, 126 cmbsf | place: Arctic Ocean: Gakkel Ridge, Loki's castle | collected 2008
TTTCACTAAACTAAAATATTCTGACGAGGATTTTCACATCCCTTATTTTGTAAACGGTGAAAAGGATTCCCTAAAGAAACGGCTCCAAGAGACAGCTACATATCTCTGTGCGTCGCTGGGATTGAAGAATGTGTTTGAGAAAATAATCTACCGCACCGAAGTTGGCTTTTTAGAATTAAAAGGTAAATTACCTGAATTCTTTCTGCGGTTATTAAAAGGCGTCGAGATATATATCAAGAAAAATCCTTATGGACCTGAAGAACAGGCTAATTTATTGCAAGTGTTTCGGAATCGAATGAATGTGTATAATGAAGATAAAATCCAAAACGTTTTAAGAATGACAGAGACCCTACCAACCTGGGTTACAGATTGGCTGAATGGTAAAAATATCTTCTTAGATTTATCTCTATGTAGTAAATTCATTAAGCCTTTAATTGTGAATGCGATATTCCAGCTTGTAAGGACAGTTACTAAAGATAGCGAGGCGGAGGAATTAAAATATCTCATCATTATTGATGAGGCTCATGCCCTATTAGAAAAGCCGATAACTACAAATAGCGATGATGCTGATTTCATCACGAAAGAACAAATGGCTAAGATATTTTCTGAGTTATTGAAAGAATACCGAAGTCGCGGAGTTGGAATTGTTATTGCGGATCAATCTCCCTCACTCCTATTTAATGATGTCACTTCTCAACCGAGTATAAAGGTTATATTTAGAGTTGATTATCCGAATAACCTTCTTTTTTCTGAAGATCCTATTGAACGCCAAATTTTAACACAGCTACCACATAGACTAGCATTAGTAATTAATGGTGCTACAGGAGAGAAATATCTGATTAAGACATTAGAATATGAGATGGATAATTAATAGAATTGTTAACGAATTTTAAATAATTACATTGAATACAATTATTTAGCTTAATTTCCAGATTAGCAAGATTTATAATAAATCCAATAATTTCACTGACTCCTTTTAGCTATTATAATTGAATTGTATCAAGATAATATGGTCGAAATTATAAAACATAATTTTCCTATTCCCCATTGGAATTTTTCTTTATATATCCTTAAAATAAAATTCATTAAAAATAAATTTACCTTGGTTTAGAGATAAGGTGAAAAAAGGAGATAAGATATGAATATTAAAACTTCAAGTAATATACCTAGTCAAGAAAAATTAGATTCAAAACCTAATAGTTTGAATAATTTTCATATTCAGATTCAATGTCCTGTCTGCGGCAATATTTTTATTCTCAATGAAAAAAGAAATTACTATTGTGAAATCTGTAATCGAATTTATACTGAAAATGAAATCAGAGCAAGTTGTGGGTTGTAATTTTTAAAAAAAATACTTTTTTTTATTTATTAAATAGGAAATTTTCCACGTCTAAATAATTCAAATAAAATTTTAGCCTCATGGATAGCATCATCCGCTGCTCTATGTTTTTCAATATAATCACTATTTGGAAAAAAGAAATCCCATGCTTCTTGGCATTTGGGCCATTTATATCCACTTCTTCTGTAAGGTGATGGAATTCTACATATATTTGTTGCAGTCTGCATTATGCAAGGTAATTCTTTCGGGATATTAATACCCCTAGCTTTCAAAAAACCAAGATCAAATGATTTATTAAATGCTGTTACTCGATATTTACTGAAGATTTCAGCTATTTCATTCTTTAAACTCTCAAATAGAGGTGCATTTTCAATATCTTCAAATTTAATGTCTGAATTTTTGAAAATCCATGAATCTCTGTGTTCTTCTCCAAATGATAATTCTTTCACATAGCGATCAAATAAAATTTTTGTCTCTCCTGTTAACAAATTTAATTCTACTATTCCAATTTCAAGGATTAAATCATTTATTGGATCCAATCCTGTAGTTTCGATATCTATTACTGCTACTATATTTGAACTTATATCTTTCTTTATAGTCTGGTTCTTTCTGGTAAAAACTTGCTCATTTAAACTCTTTGTATAGTCTGTTAAAGTCATAATTTAATTTTGTTTAACATTTTTTTATTATTGTTATACGGTGTTATAAAATAAGAAATGAGCCTTCCTTATTTATAGAAAATTATTAACTAGCTATTATATCAATGTGTGAATAGAAGATTTATTTACTCGTTAATAAGTTACATTAATATTCAATTTAAGATAAAAACTTTTAAGTGATTTTCTCAGTTTATTTTTAAGTCATGACTAAAAAAAAAGATCAGTTAATTGGTATTCGATTTACAAGAGAAGAAAGGCAAATAATTGAAAATTTTGCTCAAAAACGGAATTACACACTTACAGAATTTATAAGAGAATCCGTTTTTTCGCATATTAATAATTTATCAGATAATGTCGGGACTTTAGATGTTGATAAATTTCTATTAAATTTTAATAACATTGAAAGATCAGCAGAAATAGTTTTAAAAAGTATTGCCATATTAAAAAAGAGATTAGATGTTTATGACTTTAAAAGACTTAATTTTAACCTTTCAAAACAAAAAACAAGTTTAGAAGAATAAAAAAAGTTTTGAATCTATTGGATGATGTAATTTCTCAACCAAGTCTTCTTTTCTCAGATTATTTAATTTCTTAAAAAATAGTGTTGATCAAATTCTATTTTAAAAAATTATTATAGTATTAATCATAATATTTTAAATTTCATTGTTTATTGATAATCGAAATGGATTTTAAAAAAATTTTTAAATTAGTAAAACAAAAGTTCGAAAATCTCATTTCTGATAATAAAATTAAGAATCGTTTATTTGATGAAATGAAGAAACCAAGGTTAGTTTTAAAATCAAGCCATTTAAAAGCACTCCCTTTAACCGCTGGAAGTTTGCCTGAACCCATAACCTCTCAATTTATAATTAAACTTCTTAACAACATTGGAATTGAAGATGAATATATTGTTCCTCAAGTAAGGTTAAAATCAATTTCATTCATAGGTAAAAGTTTAAATAAATATCCCGATTTTGGAATTTTTAATAAAGGGGAGGGAAAATCCTTATTGTTTGAGATTGAAAGTCTTAATAAACCACTTGACAAAGTAGGAGATGAAGAGGGAATAGAACAAGCTCAAAACTGGTTCCATGACTTTATAGGTTTAGAACAAGAATATAATGCGATAATTACTAATTTTAATGAGTGGTATATTCTAAAATATGACGAATCTACTCATCAAATGAAGCCAAACAGAAAGGAGCCTTCAGAAGTTCTAGAAATAATACGTGATGTTGCACTAGGAAAGGAAAGATCCTATTTAGAAGAAGAAACAGGGGAAGAAATTACAAGGGATTTTTACAATTTATTCAGTGCAAAGCTTAATAAGCTCTTGGATCCCAACGAAACTACTATTAATATAAGAAATCTGGCAGTTCAATCTGGGGAAGAACTTAGTGACATGCAAACTACATATTATAGAACAATTTTCTTTCGTATGTTGTTTATAAAGATCTTATTAGACTGGAAATTGTTACCCTTAGACCCTATTCAAGAGATATTTAATGAGGAAAAAGAAAGAAATTATTTCAAATGCCTTAAGGATTTATTCTTTGAAGTTTTAAACAACGAAGGTAATAGAATCGACGTTTTAGAAAAGTTTAAAAATTTACCTTATTTAAATGGAGGATTATTTAGACTATCGGAAATTGAAATTAAAAATCCTACCATTTCTCTTAATTCTGAAGCTATAAAAGAAATTTGGGATTTATTAAAAACTTACGATTTTACTTTTAGCGAAGAGAATGGTGAAGAGGAAGTAAACGAAAATAAAAAGAATATTATCAACCCTAGTATCTTAGGTTATATATTTGAAAAATCTATTGGTGATGTGAGAAAACAGACTGGTACTTATTACACCAGAGGTACTATAACAAATTACATATCACGAAATACATTAGAGTTATATGTTGTAGATAAAATAAATAATAAATTTAAAAGTGATATCCCTTGGGAATTAAGAACCATACGAGAAATAAGAATGTACGATATAGGGATCAAGGCAAAAATTTATGATTATGTAATTAAATTACTCAAAAAAATAAAGATCTGTGACCCTGCAGTTGGCTCCGGAGCTTTTTTAGTCAGTTCTGCTAACTTACTCCTTGAATATTATTCTTTCTTTATAAAAAGTTTAAAATTAGATGAATTGAAATATCAATCAGAGGAGGAAATCGAAGGGGACAAAAGACCCTTTAAAGACCTAATAGAATTAAAAACTTACATAGTGCAAAATAACCTATATGGTGTAGATATAAATTCCTCTGCGATCGAAATTTGTGAACTAAGGTTATGGTTATGGATTGTCCAACCGCCTCCTAATTTGGACACTATTGATGTAAAATTATCGCCTTTACCTAACATTGAGTATAACATTAGAGAAGGTAACAGTCTGTTTGGTTATACAAAAGGGATTAAGAGCATTGGATGGTTAGATAAGAAAACAAAAAAAGAGGTAAAGTTTGCGGCCCTTAGTGAATGGGTAGGAAAAGAAAAGGAATCTTTAAGCCAAATGTTAATAGAAAGGAATAACAAGATAAAATCTTATTATCAAGAAAAGAATAAAACTAAAAGAATTACACTTAGAACCGAGTTAAGAGATTTAACTGAAGAATATACTACAAATTTTAATCAGTTACTATTAGAAGAATACCAAGAGAATAAAATATTAGGTAGAGAAATTAATATTGAACCTAAGGATGTCGAAATTACAAATTTTAGAAATATATTTTCAATATTAATACGATTAAAGGAAGGACAAGAGATTAATCTCACCGATATAAAGAAGAAAAATTTAAAATTAGATAAAAACAGTAAAGATATAAGAGGTATTAGTTTTAGAAGTAATTCAGTATCCTTATCATATCGAGTTTTTAAACCCGAAGAAACGGATGTTTTTCAAGAACAGAATCCAAAAGAAATATATACAAAAATTATAAATGTTATTGGAGTAAACAAAATTCAAAATATAAAGTTAAAGTTCTTAATTAATTTAGCACAACTTGAGAGTCTTAAACCTTTTCATTGGTCTATGGAATTTTCTGATTTCTTCAATACAAAAGGTTTTGATATAATAATAGCAAATCCCCCTTATGGAAATATTCTAAGTAATATAGGTAAATCAATCTTAAAAGATGACATAACCGAAGATATTTACTTAAATTTCTTGTTAAAGCTTGCTAGAAAAGAAATCCCTTTTCTCTATGCAGGAATTTTAACACCAAAATCATACCTCCTTAGGCAAAAGTTTATTAGAGTAAGAAACGAATTGCTTTCGGAGATTGGTCCTTATGAAATAACAGATATTGGATCAAAACAATTTCCAGGAGCAACAAATGAGGTTCAAATTCTTTTCTTTAATAAGAATCATGGTTATTCTGAAAAATTGCGAATAAAAGATCTTTTTGACAGTCAACTCAGAATTGAATATGTACTAAATGGGAAAAAAGCATATAAACAAATAGATGGTTTAAAAATCTGCAAAAATTCACAATGTTCTTACTATGATGGAAATGCAAGTTTTTACTATTATACATTTAAGAATAAGTGTCTGAAATGTGATGCTAAGACGGAATCACTGAATAGAATTAGAATTAAATTAACAAATGATATTTATCCAATAATTACTAAAATCGAAAAAAATGGAGATCTAAATTTTTTAAATACTATTGATTTTCCTAAGATGGTTCGAGGAGAAGAAGGTAAAGGTTTGAAAAAAGTTAAAGCAATATTAAAAGAGGATAATTCCCAAGCGTGTATATATGTATATGCGAGAGATGACTTCACATATTACTATATTGATAAAAATAAATCTTTTGATATAGATAAGATTAAACCTTCTAATCTAAAAGGAGACAATTATGAGTATTATAAAGGACCTAAATTACTTATAAAACATAATAGCATCGTTCCTGAAACGCTTTATACCGAAGTCAATGTATGTTTTACTGCATCAATCTATTCTTTACTTCATAATGATAAAGATTTATTAAAATATTTATCAGCTCTCTATAATTCTTTATTAATGCAGTTTTATTGTGTTTATGGAATTAATAATCAAAAAGACACCACAATTAATCTTAATCAATATATGATTCGGCACTTACCTGTTAAAAAACCAAATAAAACTATCGTAAAAACTTTAGCAAGCAAAGTAGATTTACTTAATAACAAATTTATTTCAAATAATGGGGCAATTAATAACGAGATATCTAATTTAATTAAAGAAATAGATAACATCATCTTTAAGATTTATAAAATTGATGAAGTGGAAAAGGAACTGATAATTAGCTTAATAAAATCACAGATAAAATTGGTTAAGGAGGTCTATAAATAGATCTTCACTTAATAAGAAATTGCAATCTAAAAAAGAGTTTGAGGTTAATTTAGATAAAATAAATCGTAGGTTTTTTAAATGGCTAAAGAAAATTCTAGAGTTTGACATATCAAGAACACTACAATTGAATACATTCCTCATCAATTTATATATCGCCCAAAATTATTTTCATAGATTGGAAGAATTATATAGGATGCTTCCACAGCTATTACCTGAATCCTTCAAGGTAGAGGACATCAAACCATTCAGGGTTAATTATGAAAGAATATCTAGTATCTTTATTCTCATGGTGTTAAAATTTAATTGGAAAAAGAAGCTTTCTACAGCACAAACAACCCAACAAATAGATAAGTTACACGCTTACGGGCCTTTAATTATGAATTTTTTTACTTTGAATTTCCTTCCATCTAATTTTCCCAAAAAAGATTTTGAATTTTTATTAGAACAGCTTCAAAAATCCATGATTGTAGATAATTTACTTCCACATTTAGAGTTTGATCCTCTATTTCAAGAAATTCTTAATAGTGATGCGGTTAGGCATATATTTTTTACTTCCGCTCCGCGTAATCTCCTTAATTTTGATGCAAAACAAGCTACAGAAGAGATAAAATATGTTCCGGAACGTTATCTTTTTTTGAAGAGTTTAAAAGCTAGAAAGGATCTCACAAAAACCATATTTAAAATTAATTCTGATTTAGGAATATCAAAATTTCTCTTAAATTACTTCAATTATAATGGAATTTATGATTTTGGGAATTTTACATTGATAAATGAATTAATGGATTCATTTACTAATTATTATTCGGTTAGAGTTCCTTCAAAAGAAGAAGAATTAAGAAATTATCTAGGGTGTTTTGGAGAATTATTTAAATTAGCGGAAGGGAAATTATATCAAGAAATTAACTGGCGCTCAGTTGTAGAGAGATTAGAAACGAGAGTAAGCCATGTATCTGCTTTAACCTTTCTGGATAGATTTTGTTATGAAATTGAAAATAATGTATTTAATATAGAATTTATAGATTTTGATCCTAACCAATTTCTACGTGAATATCATAACTTCTTGATGTATGCAGGATATGTTCATTATGGAATAATAAGAACAGGTGTTTACCTTATTTGGAGGGCTTTAATTAAATATTTAGAAAGTTTACAGGAAGAAGATGAATTTAAAAGGGTAAAGGGGAAGCTTTTAGAATCGTGGGCTAATGAAAAAGCTGTCGAATATGGTTTTGCTCCTTTTAAATTAATTTTAATTAATCCCAAAAAAAGCCCAACTCAAAGATATAAAGCCATGAGAGAAGAAATAAGATCATTCCCTGGAGAATCAGTTGAGATTGAAGCCGAGTTTCCTGTTAAAGATAAATCTTACTATCATGAAATTGATTTAGCCTTTAGAATTAAAGAAAATTTATATTTATTTGAATGTAAGGGAACAAGAGCACGAATTGGAGAAGAAGGGAGATATATTAGCTGGGCTTTAAACTTCCTTGAACAAATTAACCACCTTGGTTATAAATCTGAAATTCTGCATAGAAATATCCGAAGAAAATATATAACTCATCTCTATTTGGAAGGAATTAAATACCATACTATCCAAGTCATCAAGACTGAGGGGATTTACTCACAGTGGGGTGAATTGACGGTACAGGAATATGAAAATGATCTCAAGAATCTTCGAGAACACTTAGATAAAGGAACGGTTGATGCATATCTTAAAGAAAGAACTAGATTTATAAAATAAAATTTAAACTTGCAATTTGGAAAGTATATTTTTTATAAAAGTATGTTTATATAATTAAATAGAAAAGGTTTACACTCTAGCCAATTTTTTACGTTTTTTTCTTTATATAATTAAGGGAGACATAACTTTATGAAAACCAAGTCTCGAAAAATAACTCTAGGGACAAAAGAATGGGCTGATAGCAATGTAAACTGCTATTCTGGATGTTCAAATAATTGTCGATATTGTTATGCCAAAAAAATGGCAATTCGGTTCAATCGGAAAACGGAACAAAACTGGAAAGTAATGGAACCAAATCAAAAAGCTATTGAGAAAGGTTATTCAAAACGGAGAGGAAGGGTAATGTTTCCTACTTCACACGATATTACTATTAAGAGTTTAAATGGGTGTTTAATAGTATTAAAGAAACTTATAGACTCAGGAAATGAAATCTTAATTACAACTAAGCCGAGATTAAGCGTTGTTAAGATTATCTGTAACAGTTTCTATAAAAAAAAGGATTTAATTCAATTTCGATTCACAATTACTTCCCTAAGTAATAAATTATTGTCTTATTGGGAACCAGGAGCACCACCTTTTGATGAGAGGTTAAAATCCTTAATTCATGCTTATGAACAAGGTTATAAAACGAGTGTTTCAGTTGAACCTTTTTTGGATGAAAACCCGTTTCTTCTTGTTGAGAAGCTTATTCCTTACGTAACTGAATCGATTTGGATTGGAAAAATGAATTATTTGGGATCTTCCAACAACTCAAAAAATGATAAATCATTTTATGACAATATCCGCTTCAACAATAATAAAGAAAATCTTAGAAAGATTATTGCAAAAACAAAATCTAACGACAAAAAGATTATAAGAATAAAGGATAGTATCATCAATTTCTTACTAAACTGATTTTAAGAAACCACTACTCTCTTTAGTTTAAAATATTATTTTCCATCTTAAATTTTCTTGTTATAGGTTGAAAATTCTTAGGAGAATAATACATTAATAAACAATATTTAATTAATTTCACATTTTATAGTGTTTAATGACATAAATTACATTTTAGTAAAAATACTGGTATTAAATTTGAGTTATTTCAAAAATATTATAAAATTTCCAGCTCATACAAAGGAGAAACTGGATGAAATAAATTATTATTACAAAACCTGGTTTAAAATTGTCAAAAATCAAAAGACCTATATTGTAGATGCTTTTGCAGGAACAGGGTATGTTGAAATTGAAGGGGATACAAAAAAAATACCAGGTTCCGCGCTCATTGCTGTTGATCTATTTAAAAAAGATGATAAAGAAAATTTAAATTTAGTTTTTACAAATATTAATGAAGAGGAGTGTGATGAATTAAAAAACAATGTTTTAGATTACGTGTTGAGAAATAAAATTAGCAATGACGCTATTTCAAGAATTCAAATTATTGAAGGTGATTGGTCTGATTCAATTTGTAATCTTAATTTAAGTACTCAAGATGGAATTAGTCTCTTTTTGTTAGATCCATATGGAATCGACTCTTTACCTTGGAGTAAAGTTAAAAACCTTATAGAAAGAGGAAAGAGTAAATTTGGATATAAGGAGTCTGGATTTGAAGTGTTAATTAACTGGGCTTGGCATACAATAAGAAGACAGATTGGAAAATATTACACCGAGGAAAATTTTGAAAGAAGAAGTTTAGATAATTTTTTTGATCCTGTTTCTTGGAAAGACATCGCTGATAAATATCCAAAAAATATATTTAAGGAAAAATTAGAGGAGAAAATAGAAGAGTTAAGAGAAGAATTATTACTTGCCTATATTAGAAGTTTTTTCAAATACTTCAAGTATGTAAAAATTCATGATGTATTTAGACGTAGGAAAAGTAAAGAAATTCATTACAAAGAGCGAGGAAAAGTTGTATATAGTCTAATCTTCGCTTCAAATTACTATGATGCATTGGACATTATAGATATCAAATTCAAGCAATACCGAGATACAAAAATATATTCTTCATTGCCTCCTGGACAAAGAGATCTAACTAAATTTGTAAAATTTAAAACAACGATAAAACCTATTAATAAATCAGAAAAAATTAATATTGACAAAAAAATTAAGAACTTGGAAGAAGAATTAGGAGATAATTTGGATATTAAAAGTAAGGAAATTATTAAATTTCTCTATAGACGCAAAAATTATGATTATGGATGTTATGATTTTATTCTTCTTAAAAAATTTAATGTCAATAAAAGTACTTATATTCACTATCTCTTAAAAAAAAATATTATTCAAGTTCGGAAAAAAACATCAAAAAAAGGTAATGTTGGAATTTACTATTACCTATCTCATCCCAGATTAGTTGATAGGGGTGAATATCTATTTTTTAATGATAAACGATATTTTTTCGCAGAAGGACGATTTAAGGAGTTTTAAACAAGAATTTATAAAAATGAATTAATAACATTGTTACTATTAAGTGCGGTTTTTAAAATTCTTACTTAATAAAGATTTACTAAGTAAGCCCTTTTAGTTAAGGAATAAATTTTTTTTTATTTCTTTCTAAAATCTTTATTGCAATCTGGACAAATTTCAAATCCTAAACTACGTGCATTTTTACACATTGGACAATCAGAGTTTAAATCTAAATAATCTTTTCATTACTTATTCCGAAGATTCATATTGGATTACTGCTGAAATTGCACCAATTGCAGGAGTAAAAACTGAAATAACTTCACTAAGGGGTAGTCTTGCAAGAGCTTCATTTATTCTCGATTGTAACACGTCTGATGTGTTCTTTCCTCTTAGTTTCATATGAATAATTTCTACTTGTTTCATACTTGATACCTCAAATACATATTGAATTTTATCTAATTCCATAAATTCTCTTTTCCTTTTAACATATTTGTTTATAAAACGATTTTGTATGTGAAAATTTGAATAAGGAAATATTTTTTTTATTTTAGTATAAGTTATTTTTTAGAAATGTTCTCAAACGTTAAAATTAAACTAATGATATAATTTAAAGGAAGGACTTGTTCTTTGACCTTCTTTAGTACAGATCTTTTTGCTGCAATTATTTTATTGTTCACCTATAAAAGGAATGGGGGATAGGAAAAAAATCTCGTATCTAATATTACGTCTTATATTGCGGCAATTTATTATTTACTACTTAATACACTAAGTCGTATTAAATTGCTTTATCAAAATAAAAGTAAACCAAAGTAAAGTCAAGTTGTAAAGTAATGTGTCAAGCTCTTAGTAGATAGATTTAAATAGATAAAAATCTTGATATATAGTAGTTATTTAATAAAATTTTTAATATATAAGGCGGAAATTCAATAAAATATGTCATTGTTCCAAGATTAGTTCAGAAATGAGATAAAATATGGTTGAATAAATTTCAAGTATAATGTCAAATTCAGAAATATTACCAAATAGTATTATTGAAGGAATTAAGGATATTCTTTCAAGATCACGTGACTATTCTAGACCAATCCAACATGAATTTCTTCAACAAGAACTATTTGACTTTTTCCGTTTACATGGATTCGAGACATTTTTTGAATTTGAATTTAGTTATTTCCACAAATATCGAAATACAAAAAATTTGGGGAAAATTAGACTAATTGAATTTGGAAGAATAGATATCTATGCTAAAAAAGAAAAAAATGTTGATATTGCTATAGAATTTGACTCAGGAGCGACACTTAAATGGAAAAGCATAGAAAAATTATTACAGTGTCAAGCACAGTATTGTTTTGGAATAGTTGGAGGAGGAAAAACTAATTCCCAGCTAAAATTAGATATGTATGATGAGAAAACTCTCTGGAAGTATAAGCTAGTTTTTGAGGAACAAATCTTATATTTTGATGCAAAAAAACAGTTTACTGATTTATTTAACCTTCTAAATAAGAACATTTGGATTGGGAATATTAAAAAGAATTCATTAAATCTTATAGATCCTCAGAGGATTTTATCTTCTAAGATATCTCTACAGCATCTTTCAAAAACTCAACAGAAAATGAATAAAATTATAGAAGAAAAAAGAGAACATATAAGTAAAAAGGTTAAATTAAAATCTGATTCAGTTATTGTTTTTAAATTAGAAAATAATAAATGGTATGTAGGAAAAAGTGAAAATATTCAGAAATTCATTAGAAATATCAAAACTGGAAATGGTCCTCGATGGACACAAATTAATAAATTGAATTCCGTTCATAAAATAATAATTAATGGAGATCTAAAAGAAATAACCTTAGAATACATGAAAACATATGGTTGGGAAAATGTGAGAGGATATGGATGGAGTCAAATTAACATGAAACGCCCACCAAAAGTATTAAGAATAGGAGATCTCAAATATGCTAGAGTTCAGAAAAATTTAATGAAACTATATATATACTAAAATTAGAACAAGATAAATGGTATCTTGGAAAATGTCTTAATCAGTATTTAACCCAGAGATTTAATCACCAGAAAAATGGTTTTGGAAATCCATGGACAAAAACTTTTAGAGTTGTTAATGTTGAAAAGTTAGTAGAAAATGGTGATTTAAAAGAACTGACTTTGGAATATATGAAAACATATGGTTGGGAGAATGTCCGTGGACATTCATGGACTCAAAAGAGTATGAAAAAAGCACCAAAAGAATTGAGAAATTTTATATCACAAATCAAAGATTGATTTAAAGATCCAAAATTAGTATTCTACATGTAGCCTAATAACGTAATCAGAACGCTCCTTGATTAAATTTTTAGTTTTGATTCTTCATAATTTATACTGGTTTAGTAAATAAATAATTGAACATTATTAATTAAAGAAAATAACGCTACTATTATGGTTTAAATAGTATTGCTTTTTTTATAAGTTAGGTAAATTCAGTAAAGATGATTTTATTGTGAATAATTCAGAAGATACTAATAGATTTATTCAAGAATTAGAAAAGAGAGCCAAAAATATTGAAAAATCGGCTTATGATTTGATATATAAAGCGCCTTTAGAGTATTTCTCCATTTTAAAGCAATATGACTGGGATATTTTACCAATAGAATTAATAAATCTTCAAAATACGATATTAACAAGTTATAGAAGTTGGTATTATTCAGTTTTAGAGTTGATAAAGCAATTTTTGCCAGATGAGATAAGAAGATTTGAAGAATGCTATGAGAATAAAAGTGGTAAAGGCTATGAATATGGTGTAATTGATATCCTTCATTTTAAAGTGGAGGTATATAATAGGGATAGACGTGATGTAATAAAGAAATTTCAAAACAAATTTCATGTTCAAGTTGGTTTATTAAGCAGCTTAAAACCTTTGGATATCAAGGAATTTAAGAGAAATGTTCTCGATATAAAAACCCCTATTTTCCAAAAAATAGAAAATTTATGGCTTAGATTTCATGAAGTGGCATTGATACTAAGAAATAGAGTTAGTAGACCGAGTAGACCTGGATTTAAAATAGAGGATGAATATGACGTACAAGATTTACTCCATGCATTGCTTCTAATAGAGTTTGAAGATGTGAGACCAGAGGAATATGTTCCAAGTTATGCAAGTAATAACTCCCGAATTGATTTCTTCCTGAAAAACGAGAAAATTCTTATTGAAACAAAAATGACTAGAAAAACACTAAAAGATAAAAAATTGACAGAAGATCTGATATTAGATATACAATATTATCAAAAACATCCAGAATGTAAAGTTTTGTATTGCTTAATTTATGATCCAGATGACCTGATTCAAAATAGATCAGCGATTATTAATGATTTAAGTAAGGATGAAAAAAAATATATTATCAAAATTCTGTTTTCACCAAGACGTTCATAAGATTATATTATTTTTTACAAATCCTTTGTGAAGTGGGTGGGGTATCCTTTGAAAAACTTGAGAACTATATTGAAAAACTCTATGAAAAACAAGAAAGTCGAAAAAACGATAAAAGAAGGTAAAATCACACTAATAATCTCAATGAAGTTCGAAATCCAAACAGAATCCAAAAAAAGAACCCCACTCCAAGAAAGGCAAGGAATTTTGATTTAGAACGAAGGATGAATTTGTTAAAGATCATAAGATAGATTCCAATTGCAATAAACAAAATCGCTAATAGTGAGATAAAACTAATTAGAAAAAACAGACTTTTCTCATATAGGGTCAATGTATAGACTTGTTCTAATGAATTTATTGAAGCTAATTTATCTCCTATATAATTAATGACAATTTGAGGTTCGGGGAAATTAGTAAAGACATTATACAGAAAGGCT
>SDBU01006061.1_pt1 | contig 14306 bp, 29 predicted proteins | sample 2277071 | NCBI WGS metagenome assembly SDBU01 (sample SAMN10397929, study PRJNA504765) | marine sediment metagenome | isolation source: marine sediment core GS08_GC12, 126 cmbsf | place: Arctic Ocean: Gakkel Ridge, Loki's castle | collected 2008
TTATGCGACTGTAAACGACAAAAGAGGGGCAATCGCTATATGGGCAGGCTTCGAGCCGTTAGATTATAATAATACTCTGATGGTAAGACTATACAATGGGGAGACAGTCAACGGCTGGACTCTCGTCTATGAATCAGATCAACAAATAAAAGGGATGGCAGAAGTCAAGGTGTTTAAGAGAGAGACTATAGAGGGGTGAAACCGCCCCTCTTTTTTTATTGTAATTATTTTTTAAAAATAGTTTGACAACTATTGACTTTTGGGGTACTAGGGTGTACACTAAGGGTATGACAGTAAGAAAAGTAGTAAGCTATAGGATTAAGTGTAAGCGGTGTGGGCATCTCTGGACAAGTAAGAGTAAAAACCCATTGAGATGTGCTAAGTGTAAATCACCTTATTGGAATAAATCTAGGAGTAAAGAGTAATGCCATCTCCAGTGTTATATCATAAAAACAGAAAACTTTTGGGGGTGAACTGGGCGATAGTTCAAGGTCTTAGAAGTCATACAAGGCATAAGGAGGATAACGGCAATGGTAGTCAATAAGGCAAGGGCTGCACCACTAGAGTTGTGCCAATATAAAGGTTGTAAGGAACCAGTAAAATATGCCATTTATCAATTGATGCCGGGCGGTACAAAAATATGGGGCCATTACTGCAAAGCCCATGACAAAATAGTCGCTCAAGAGAATGCAATATTAAGAAAGCAGAACCTGGGCAAAGTATTTGTGGAAAGCACTCAAGGAAATAGTCAATGACACAACAGGCCACAAGATTACACAGTATAAGGCATGGGCAGAAAGCGAAAACATACTACCATTAACTACCATTATGCCCGCGCAAATTCCTTGAAAAAATGAAGGAAAAATAAAATGTTTAAGTTTAAGATTAAAGAAGATATTAAAATCGAAGAAGCCGGCGGATTCTTCTGCCAAGCGTGTCTAACCGGAAAGCTATCCACTGAGCACTCATGGCAATAGCGCTCGTCGACTGAGTGCTCAGAGTTATTACAGGCCGATAAACAGGAAAGGGCGGCATACCCCAAAGATTACTGGCCTCCCGGTAAACCTTATTTTGTCCTCTCCGGGCAAAAATGGGGGATTAATGAAAAATTACAAACTGTCTGCGGTGGTGCCGTTCAGGACGCCGTCCCTGATGCCGTTCTGGGGGCGTCAGCCGGTGCAGAGGGTGTAACAAAACCTATCACTAAGGGAAACCTACCTGCGGAAACCATTCAGGCACAAGATACCGCTGAGGTTATGTTACAAAAAAACAAGGGCGGGCGGCCCCGGAAAGAGGGCAGGGTTACCCGGATGACAGAATACCGGCGAAAGAAAGCCGAAACCCAGGGGGTGTTATGTTAACAGAGCGCACCGTTAGCGAAACAGGCACCATAAGCACAACTGAGCTCTATAAACATTCCTCAAGCCCGTATAAAAGGGGTTAAAATAGAGATTATGAAAAGTCATCCGGTATATATATATCAACATCAATCAGGCAATTAATACACTAAGGGAATCAGACGGCATACTGCGGGAGGTTAAAGTGTTCGACCTGGAGCATCACCTTATCAGAACCCCACCGGCGATACCATTTGAACTGATTAAGAAAATACAGTGGGGCGATAGACCTCTGAGGAGATGATTATGAACCAGTGTCCATTCAGTGAGCAGCCCCTGGAATGCCCTGAGTCTGTCTGTGGTGACTGTCAGGCGCGGCGGGAGTATGCGGGCCTAGTCCTACAAAGGATATGTGATAGCTGTATACCAAATCAGCAAGCGGGGAGTGAATAAAGATGTTCATACGAAAAAAGACATTCATTAAAATACTTGAGGAATACGGTATATTATGTCTACAATCAGGTTTCAAACTCGGTGAGCAGATGGGAAGGATGCAGGCCGGAGACAAAGGGATAATCATTTCTGGCAAGGCGATACGGGAAATAGAAGAGATAATGAAAAAGGAGGAATTATGAAGGAACTAATCAATACAGTGGTAGAAGCAAGGGCAAAGGCAACGGAAGCAAAGAAAGCGCGACACGATGCCCAAGTAGCTTGGGAAGAATCAAACGCAATCCTGTTCCAAGCCGAAGCCGTTGCGTCTGGTGAGTGTGCTAGTGCCGAAGCCAAACTTAAAGAAGAAGCTCTCAAAGTTTATGCAGAAGTAGGAAATAAAACAGTCGCCCCCGGTGTCGGCATCAGGTTAATGACACGCCTACTCTACGAAAACAAAGAAGCTATGGACTGGGCCGTCAAGCATGAATTGGCTCTTAAACTCGATACGTCAGCATTTGAGAAAATAGCCAAGACAAGCAACCTGCCCTTCGTCACTATCACGGAAGAGCCGATTGCTACGATAGCTACTGAGTTACAGGCGGTCGATGAAGAGCCAAGCCTTCAGGTGAATACGAGGTGAGAAATGCCTAAGAAATATCGGAAAGGCTCAACAATCAATTCGCTTACCCTACTTGCACTAGGGATAGAAGCTGGTGAGTGGGTATACTACCGAGGCCGATCCCTCCACCCTGGGTTTATTCTGCACATGAACTTCGCCACTGTGCTTGGTGGCCTACGGGCGAGCAAATTTGCAGTGGCAATAGAGAGGTAAATAATGCCACACTATCTTGAGACAGACGACAGGGAACTGCTTGAAAAGCTACGCAAGGCTCAAGTATGCGCTGAGTGCGGTCATAAGCTCGGCAGCTTCTACGATATACGAAAGCATCTACCATACCTCGTCTGCCTCAGTAATCCTGAACACGAAGGAATAGCCAGGGAATATAAACCACCCGCAGAAGACTACGAATCAAATATAAGGAGGACAGTTGAATTGGAAAACGCAGTAGGCATGGAGAATACAAGGGCATTAGCGAACATACCAAAACAAGGTCAGCTTACCCAGCCACAGGCAAAGCATATCTTGAGCCTCGTTTACCCGGGGGTGCCGAAGGATGAGATTATCAGGTGCGCTATCCTGTGCCGGGACTTCGGGCTTCATCCACTTATGAAGGAAGTCTATATTATCCCGTTCGGTCAGGGTGATAAGCGGACATGGGCGACCGTCCTGGGTATCAATGCAACCCGGAAGATAATGTCGCAGCGGGGTACTTACTCTTACACAGACGATACCCCGCGGCTGATGACCGATAAGGAACAGATGCGGATATTTGGTGAGATTGACAAGTTTAATATAGTCGCTATCACCAAGCTAAGAACAAAAGACGGGCTCGAAGCGCCGGGTTATGGCCGGTGGCCAAGTGACAAAGCACCCTACGGAATGGATAAAGGAAACACTAAAGCCAATATGGCTTTTATCCGGTCGGAGAGAAATGCTTTTGGCCGGCTTTCCCCTGACGCTTTGCCGGTAGGGGTAGAGGTCATCGACGAAGCCTATGTTGACGTTCCGGATGTCGGCAAGGTGGACAAGCTAACCGGGGAAGTTGTTGAAGGCACGGCTGAGGAGCTTCCTGACGAAGAGCCAGAGCTGGTTTATCCGGAAGAAAAACATTGGTGCGAAGAACATAATTGTGAGTTTTTCAAGCGTGGTCGTATGAAATGGTGGGCTCACAAGATAGAAGGGACTGACAAGTGGTGCAGCGAGAAAACAAAGAAGGAGCCGGCACCGGCTAAAGAACCTGCCCAGGAAGTGGTAGAAGCTGAGGTAGACAAACCAGATGAAGAACTGACACCCAAAGAGCTAAAGAGGGACCCAGCCACAGTAACCACTATAGAGAAACTGACGAAGGCACTCACAGAGGACTATGGTTTAACCATTCAGCAACAGTGGGATTTTTTGAATATCAAAGACTGGAACGAACTGGCGATAGCACCATCGGCAGCCTATATAGAGGTTGCGGCAACATATTAACAATAGAATAGCTTGCTGTGGTGTAGGTGCATACATCTGGTGACTGAAGGTGAGAGTCCTTCTTGGAGTCAGCAATCGGCAGCCAGTGAGGAGTTAGAGCGTAACTAGCCAGCAAGAGCCAGCCACCCGAAAGGGCTGAATGACGCAGAGCGGAGTCACCGCTTGAAGCAATATGGTTGTCGTACGCAACCGCTGAAAAGTGGCAGAACAGGTCTCAGGCTGGCAAAAGGTTCCTCTCTACTCTAAATGTGGGGAGGTCGAAGGCTCTGGGGTGAAAGGATTATTTGTTGAGAGAAACCCCTCGTCACGGTATCTTTAGACTTATTTAGTAGCCCCAGAGCCGAAGGAGATAAGAGTGAACAAAACAGGTATAGATTGGGTAAAGAATCCAGATGGGACAAAAGGATACTCGTTCAACCCCATTACTGGCTGCTTAAATCACGTCAACGGAATGTGTAAAGGTGGTAATTTCCCCTGCTGGGCTTATGGGCTGGCGAATACCAGGCTGAAGGAAAGGTATCTGGCGAATGCAAATGTATCGCTAGAGGGAGAATATACAAAGCAGCATCCAGACTTGTTATCTAGGCTTAAAGATCCCTTCTATCCTCGCTTCTGGCCGGAGAGAATGAGAGACATTAACCCATATCTACACCAGCACCCGCAGAAGCCCAGAGGTGTATTCCCTTGCGATATGTCCGATCTGTTTGGAATAGGGATACCTGAAAATTGGACAAGGGAGATTCTAGGTGGTATTGCAGAAATGTATGAATGGCGCTTCTACCTCTTAACCAAGCAGCCTCAGAACCTCATCAAGTTTTCACCGTTCCCTGATAACTGTTACGTGGGGGTGACGGCTACCGATGATTCTATGGTGACTCACGCTGTTGTCGCTCTGGATTATATTGATGCCAAAGTTAAATACCTATCCCTTGAACCTCTACTGAATTGGGATATGTCAAAGATAGATTTGGCGTGGACACTTGAAACATACAAAATTGATTGGGTAATCATCGGCGCGCAGACGAAACCCACGGTCATGCCGAAGATAGAGTGGGTCAAAGCGATAGTCGAAGCCTGTGATAAGGCGGGGATACCGGTGTTCCTGAAGGATAGCCTGAAGCCACTAATATCATCGCAGTGCAACATGAATGACACCTGGGCAGCAAAGGAATGGGTACAGTGTAAATATCCTGTGTTAAGACAGGAAATGCCAGGGGAGATAAGATGAGTAGACAAGAAAAGATTAGGGAAGGGATGGCGGAACATTTAAGGAACGAAACTTATCCCAACTGCAACTTTCCCAAGAGACGGTGTGATAAATACATTGACTGCTGTGCTTGCGAAGTGGACTCACTCCTAGAATATCTCGACTCTCAAGGTTGTAAACTCACGGTAGAGGGGGAGTTGGCAAAGATACCTCGCATTAAAGAAATGAAGCGGAGATCGATATAGAATTATGAACGAGACTAAGCCTGAGCAGGTGAACCGATTACCTATATAAAGATATTTTAGAGGAGCAGAAGGGAAGTTGAAAGGAGAAGATTATGAAAAAGTTAATTGATGCTTATGTGGAAGGTATACGAGGGAATAGGGCTGGTGACAGGTCGGAGCTTATAACCGTAACAGCAAGCTATGAGTGTGCGAGTATTCTAAGCAGTATCACATTTTTAGTTCCGATTGCTGATGCTACTGATTATTATATCGGTCAAAAGCTACAAATTGAAATCACCAAATAAGCTAATTCAGAACTCAATACAAGGAGAGGTTAATTATGAATGTGAAAAATATTAAAGCCCTGGAATATGCCATAGGGGAATGCGTTGATGATGGTGAAGACCCCGCAGAAATAATTGCAGAAGTAAAAGACCTTATCATCCAGTTAGAACTCAATACAAGGAGAGGTTAGGGGTTGAAAGAACTACCAGAGGGTTACGATCTCCGGCAAGCATTTAACGATATAATGTATCTTGCTAATAGGGTGAATGAATTAGAACACCAACTAAGTGAATGGTCTGAGTTTATAACCTATGAGACACTTGATACGAAGATGAAACAAATGAAGCCTAAATCGAAGATGTTTCGGTTAAAGAAGTTCTCTTAATATATTATTATAAATACATATATAGGGGGGTTACAACTATGAAGGGGCATCTCAGTCATGGGCTAGGCACACAAACCGTAGTTGTAATAGTTGTAAATCACGCCTAGCATAGTTGTAAATAGGTAAATATAGTTGGATAAGTTGTAATAGTTGTGAGCGGTGTAATAGTTGTATGAATAAAGTAACTGCTGCTGATGTCAGGGAATACCTTTTGAACCTACAGGGTAGGGAAATAACATTAAATGAGCTACGTAAAGAATTTAGGATTACCCCTGAAGATGAGTCATGGGATGCTATCAGGAATGTTGTCTACCAACTTGCTAAGGGGAAGAATAGATTAATTAAACCCGCAGGATATAGGGATGGTGTTTACAAAGTCATTAAGCAGGTCAAGCCTATCAGTGTTTTTGGCGAGAAGAGAGAACGCAAGCCGCCATTTGAGTTGTCCTTTCCAAGAGATTTTGAAAATGGTATGGAGTTTCCTTTTGCCGAGAATGTTGTTGTCAGGGGGGGTGATGCAGTTTTGATAGCAGGTTTCTCCAATTTTGGCAAGACAACTATTGCCATGAACTTCGCTGGCGAGAATATTGAGAAAGCCCCTGTCTTGCTAGGGAATGAATACTCGAAGGACGGAGAGCCAACCCCACGCTTTCTGAGTAGGCTGGACTCTATGGATTGGGTTGAATGGGCTAATGCTGATGGGCAGGACAAATTTCTTTTAAAGCCAGTTTATGACGATTGGGCGGAACACGTTGAACCCGATAGGATTAATATTATAGATTGGGTTAACATAGATTCAAGCCAGTTGCATAAAATCAGTAGCATTATGGAGGAAATTAAGACTGCTGTCGGCAATGGGGTGGCTATCATTGTCATTCAAAAAAGCGAAACATCGGAAACCGGCAGGGGCGGGCAGTTTACTAAAGATTTCTCAGATTGTGAATTATTGATTGATAAGCACACTGAATTTGAAAGCCGTATTACCATTGGCAAAGTTAAAGAATATACTGGTAGAGTTGTTGGAAGGAGTTGGGCTTACGAGATACACCAAGGCGTTAAAATACAGCGCGTCAGGGAAGTGGTGAAGTGTCATACCTGTCATGGATTTAAATTCATTAAGGGCAAAGGTCGTTGTGATACCTGTGATGCGATAGGTTGGTTAGATAAATAGTAGAAACAGGGAGGGTGATTATGACAATACTTGATAAGGAAAAGAGAAAATCCATTGATGAGCGTTTGGCGTTGCATAAACGATTACGGGATTCATTTGATGGGAAGAAATACAGTAGTCAGCATTGCCATCTTTGTAACTGGGCTAGTAATGGACTCACGTTTGAAGAAGCGATTAGGCTTAATAAGGAACATGAGGCTACACACCCAGAGGTGGCGCAGATTGAAGCAACAACGATTGAACCTAGTGAACTTATAGCATCTATCCATGACCATGAATGTAAAATGGAATTATGTACTTGTAAATGCGGATGTCAAAGTGGGCCCTTTTGCATCCTTGTTTTTGGTCCGCTTTGTTCTACGTGCCAGGTGAGAGAAATGCGAGGCGACCCAGAACACGGGGAACACGACCAAATAACCAACAGTAAGGAGGCGTTATGACAGATAAAGAGTTCTGGGAAAAGTGTGGGCTAAAGGGGTTAGTTTACAAGAGGGGAGTTTGGTATTACTGGTTATATTACACAGATGAGGAAGGTAGACAAGAGCGCATACCCACTGAAGACTCACTGGAATATTTAGGGTTTCTCTTTAAGTATGCTGTTCCGAAGTGTAAAGAGATATATGTAAATACAGGTGACGGAGAGACTAATGCTGGGGCAAGACAAGAAACATGGGTAACCACTAAAGATAAAGACCCTGCCCAAGCGTTAAAGAAGGCAATCGAGGAGGTACTCAAATGAAATATATGAGAGCATCCGGCAGGAAACTGGGCAAGGCAGAGAATGGTTCGCAGGTAATGGATGATAAGCTGGTGGAGAAGGTGGCAGGGCAAATATGGTGCTGTAGCATTAATCTGCAAATGGATAGGGCTGGTGGGCCAACTACTGGCAACTATAAGTACAAACCCGATGATTTTAAGGTACAACTACTAATAAACAAAACACCCTATTATGATACAGCCGAGGAAATCATCCCCCTCATCCAGAAGGAATATACTGATGAGGAGTCGAGGGGTGAGGTGACAAGAATAATAGATGAACTATTATTTAGTGGAGACGGTAGTTTGGATAATCCTTTTGAAGAAACTGAGTGTATTGACCAACTACCCACCCTATCCGAAGCCCGTCTGCAAGAAGCAAAGATAGATATATTCAAGAAAACAGCACAAGCCTGTGAGCATAAAGTCAAAGTGGCTGTTGAGGCAGAGCGAGAGAAGATAAAGAGGGAGTTGGTAAACAAAAGAAAGAAGCTGTCTCAAGAAAAAGCACACCAAGCCATATTAAAACCTAACGATAAACAAACGCAAGTAATATTAAAAGCGAAGATGAATGGTATACAGTACGCGATTGATACTTTGTGCCATATAACTTCTGGGAGGGGGTAGAATGAATAAGTTGACGAATCCATATCCCGAATTAGCCAAAGGTTGGTTTGGTAGTGACAATGAAGCAGCTATAAGGTATTATGCCAAACGGTTAGGTTGGGGAGAAGGCACCAAAGCCCAACTCCAGGCAGTCCTTGACCACTTGGGGTCTAAGGAAGTGAGGACGCAATTTACTATCGCTATGGGTAAATGTTATAGCCAAGAATTAAGTGCTTGCCCTAAACACCCAATATTCCAACCACAAAAGGCTCTCAATGCCATCCTCAAGATTATGAAGGAGGGGTTGTGATAGATACGCTATGTGGCGACTGCAATGAATTAGAGTATAAATATTACTACTCGTCTCCCCATCCTGCAAGGAGGTTTTGGTACTGCAAAACTTTAGGGGAAGAGCTAGTAAAGAAACTTGGCATTTTGGGTGGCATTAGAAAGGATGTAAAGTGCCCTAAGTTACAGGAGGTATCCAATGAGATACGAACTGACAGATATAAGGATTGAAGAACTATGGGTTAATGGGCAGCTTGCAAGAGATGTGGAGGTAGATTCCCTTGAAGAAACCGGCGATTTGGAAGTGATAAAAGAAATACTTGAAGTTCAAATTAAAGAAGTTCTCCGTCTAGCTACTCCTGATATTCAAAGGGCGGAGAGGGAAAAGATATTTAAGATACTAGATGACTATGGTTCGGGTGATGCCGCCAAAGGTTTGACTTGGCTTGAATTTCACAAGAAGTATGGCGCTGGCTTAAACAGTAGAGAGCCATTAGTGGATATTCTCAGGCAAGTTCTAGGAGGTGATAAGGGGTGAAGGAAAAGAATTTAGAAGACATGAATCCTGACGAGATAGAGGGCGTTCTTATTGATGGAATTGCAGACGGGGCTATGGAGTTTGCTGGCATGAAGGATGGCGATATTTCGGTTTCGATAACAGAGCAAGGTGAAAAGCGCATACAAAGTTTGCTTGGGGGTGTTGACGTTGCAGAGGTAAGCCATGAACTTTATAATCTGCTTGTCAAGCATGGTGCGCTCGGTTTTCCAGTAGAAGCTAATTTTATTAACTTCACTATAATTGCTGCGCTGATGCAGATAGTAAAACATTATGAAAATTGGGAGTCTCTAGTTAAAGCTACACAGAAGGAGAAGAATGATTAAGTTAAAGAAATATCATGTAGGCTGGAAACTCATAGATACAGAGGAATTAACGCTTATAGAAGGTACACTTTCCAAGTCTGATGAAACCCACTATGTATTACTCATCCCTCAATCCGCAATAAATGATTTAAAGAAGGGTGATATAGGTGAATGGGAATGAAAGCTAATATCGAGATATTTTATCCAGGGGCTTGTATATCAGTTAATCACTATTGGCTCAGGAAGAAAGGTGGTGGCTTCTATACTAACAGGGATGCTAAGGACTGGATGGAAGGTTTTGGGTGGCTACTCTTAGCTTATAGTGTCCAAACTTTCAAAGCACCCCTAAAGGTCACGGTATCCGGTAGGTTCAAGGATAAGGGAAATCAGCCCGACCTCGATAATCTGGCGAAGTGTATCCTTGACGAAATCGAAGAAGTGACGGGAATCAATGACCGAGATATGCGGTTTCATTCAGGTGAAGTAACCTATGGTGAGCCAACGCTATTTATAGAGATAGAGGAGGGGTGATGGGAACTCAAAGGGAAAGGCGGTCCGAAGAACTTAAAAGACGCAGGGATTTGAAGGCTCAGTTAATCGAGGAGAATGGGCTAATCTGTATGTCCTGTGGCGCAAGTGAAGGCTGGCCCCCCATATCGCTGTCACATATTATCGCTTTAAGTCGAGGCGGCAAAACCACCGAAGAAAACTGTTTACTAGAATGTTACCCTTGCCATGAAAAGTATGAAAAACGACCCGAGTTAAGAGAGAAACTGAAGGAGTTGAGATGAAAGCAGAAGAGGTATTACTTCGCAGGGAAGACGTGCAAGAAGCATTCGCCAATTCCAACATAGATTATCATGCCATCCTTAATTACCGTGACAGAATAGTAGCCAAAGCTCAATTAAAGAATGTGGTGGATTTCTTAGAGGATGCAAACAAAAGGTGCAAATATAAAGGTATCTCTACTCTAAATATAGACCGCGAGGACTGGCAAGAACTTCAAAGGCTAGTAGAATGATAGGAGGGAATGATGGAAGAGATTAAAAAGTGTACTAATTGTGGGAAGCAGTTCTCTACCAAGTTAGGATTAGTTTCCCTCTGTGGAGATTGCGAGGATATACTGATAATAAATGAAGCGGAGAATGAGGTAGAACCATAAAGAAGCAAGGAGGAGAGATGACTGATATTGAATACTTGGAACCGCCAATACTAAAGGAAATATTAGAACAGCATAGATTGATATTAGAAATACATAAGGAAATAGTGGCTCATTTCGCAAAAGCTCCTCTCATATATTCAGGTGCAGAAGATTTGTCAATTAGGAGTCCAGATGAATAAATACATAGTAGGGATAGGGGTATGAAACACCTTAGTCTCTTTTCAGGTATAGGAGGAATAGACATTGCCGCGGAATGGGCCGGGTTCCGAACTGTATGTTTCGTAGAGAATGATAAGTATTGCCAGAAGGTTTTAAGGAAGCACTGGTCAAATATACCAATAATAGAGGATGTGAAAGATGTCACGCTTGACTGCCTTGCCAACCTTTGGTATAATAGTAGTGGAGGTGGAGATATGGTAAGGAAGTTAAAAGACTATGATGGAGCCGTGCAGATGTATGAATCGGGATTTTCTATTCAGGAAGTTGCTGATTACTACGAAGTGACCCGGCAAGGTATGTGGAAAATCCTGAAAGTTCGTAATGTGGTTATGCGGCCACAATTAAAATATGGTGAAGATAATCACTTTTATCGCGGTGGCAGCGTGGCTAGTGACAATGCTCAGAATGTCGCAGAGAAGGCAGTAGAGAGAGGAACTTTAGTCCGTAAGCCTTGTGAAATATGTGGAGCGCAAGGCTCTTTTTCTGATGGTCGCAATGAAGTTCAAGCGCATCATAATGACTATAATAAACCCTTGGAGGTGAGATGGTTATGCCAGAAACATCACCACGAATGGCATTTGACGAACAAGCCAGTGGCAAAGGAGGTGATGCCAAAGGAAGTCGATGCTCAAATAACACTGGTGAGCGGAGGCTTCCCGTAGACTGTGTCAACCTCACTCGGTTGCAGGAAAGCGTGAAGGCTCTGCTGACGAGCGTAACCTCTGGCCAGAGTTCAGGCGTGTCATTGGGGAGATTAAGCCAAGATGGGTGCTATGTGAAAACGTTCCAGGCCTCCTTACCTCTGATGGAGGACTCTTTTTTAATGGAATACTTTGTGACTTGGCCGAAATGGGGTACTCTACTGGATGGGCTACTTACGGAGCAGTTGACGTGGGTGCGTTACATAGACGAAACCGAGTCTTTATTGTGGCTTACACCCAACTGTATGGATTCATTGCCCCCCAGGGGCCCGGAAGCCCTTGCTCATCAAAACGAAAGGAACAGAAAAGGCAGAACGACTCTATCTACTTTGAGAGAACAGGTATTCGAGGGCCCCAATTTATGGCCAACTCCATCGGTCGAGGGGAACAACAACCGGAAGGGGTTATCAAAGAACTCAGGCGATGGTCTGGCAACGGCAGCCAAGATGTGGCCGACACTACAGAGCAGGGATTGGAAAGGTCAGAGTCAGAGGGGGCAACACCAGCCGGGGGATTGCTTACCCAACGCCGTGAAATATCCAACACCGAAATGCCCCTCCGGAGGCGGTCAAATGGAGAGGACGACACCGGGCGGTGGCATCAGGAAACTGGAAGACAAAGTAAGCCAATTAGAGGGGAAGAATACTGGTCAGTTGAACGCCGATTGGGTGAGCCTACTGATGGGCTTCCCGGCAGATTGGACTGTAATTGGGGAGAAGGATGGGAAGATGGAATCCCCAGAGTAATCAAGGGGCAAAAGAACAGGGTGGACAGACTTAAATGCCTCGGAAACGCCGTAGTGCCTCAACAGATATATCCTATTCTGAAAGGGATAGCGGACATTGACTGACTGCCTGAAGTGCCAGCGGTGGAAGGAATGCGGGATCGGTAAAGTATTCTATGAATATGTCGATATCAGGTACTGCCCTTACCAGGTCATGTGGATACTCGAAAATGCCGCGACACTGCTTGAAGGCAACTGGCCGGATGATATTACCGGCAATAGTGACGCTCAGACTACCAGGCCGCATGAGGCCAGTTTTGTCAAGCCGGCAATAATAATAGCCGAGGTTGAAAGAAGGATGAAAACGACCGGCGCCATGGGAGTATCATTAAGAGAGAGGGCAGAGCAGGGATATACTATCGACCAGTTAAGCTCCCCGGAATATAACGTGCTGATGTACCTCAAGGGGAATCAGAGGAAATTGCAGACATACAGCCAGTGGAAAAGGAGTTGAGTCCAGATGAATAAATACATAGTAGGAGGGGTATGAAGATAACTAGAGTTTGGGCTATGCCGAATAAGTGGACATTCACGATAAAGCCTATTGCCGAATTGTTAGCTCGTTATGTCGGTGATGGGAAAGGTTGGATAGACCCGTTTGCCGGTGAGAATAGCCCTGCTGAGTTTACTAATGACCTTAACCCAGACAGAACAGCAACCCATCACTTGGAAGCTGCTGATTTCCTAAAACAATTGAACGGGAATGAGTATAATGGTATTCTATTTGACCCGCCATATTCACTTAGGCAGGTAAAGGAATTATATGATGGTATCGGCAAACCAATAACAGGGCTCGAATTGAACTTTGGCAATTTACGAAACTTGATAGACAAGATAATTATCCCTGGGGGGATTGCGGTATCATTCGGCTGGAACTCAATTGGAATGGGCAAAACCCACGGCTTTGAAATTATAGAAATCTTGCTCGTATGTCATGGACGGGCCCACAACGATACGATTGTTACAGTCGAAAGAAAAATACAGGGTAATTTATGAACAAGATTATATTAGGTATCGGGGTCTGGCTACTCCAGGACGGGTTGGCAAGCATCTGTTACTACCCCACTGAAAAGTGGAAGTGGAACCATGCAGCTAGATTAATCAGGATGGGCATGGGGGCAGCTTTGATAGTGATAGGAGGTAAGAAATGAAAAACCTAATAATTGTAGCGGTAATTGCCGTTATTCTCTGTGTCTTTAGTGTGCCAACCTTAGCAAATGGGGGACCCGTATTCAACTTTCTCTCACGTAACGTGTTAGAAGAGCCGAACGTGGCACCGAAACACCGGATAGACTTGCGTGATTTATGGGTGCGTGGTGGAGTCTTACATATACCCATTGAGGGATTAATAATTGGCGAAACTACTGGAGACTCTAACTTACCTATGAGTGGTGAAGGGAATTTAGTGTTATTGACTACGGAATTTGATTTTGAGGACATTATTGTCGGGGACTTCGTAGTTATTGATAGCAAACTCGGTAAATATTTGCATCAGGTAGTGGAGATTGGTAGTGACAAACAAGGTGACTACGTGGAAACAAGGGGGTTAAACAACCCTGCGAGAGACTGGTTGCGAGCCCGACCGGAACAGATAACGAGATTGGCATTGGGTATATTGTGGTAGAGCAATCTATCGCCGGGCGAAATACTGCCCTACCATCCCGATAATGATGATAAAGAGCATAAATGTTAATGCAAATGTCAGAGTATAGAGCATATACTGGAAAACAGCCGCGTTACCGCCAAAGAAGCTATAATCCCACTTAACCAGCCTGGGTATCCCAACAAAAAAG
>SDBU01006062.1_pt1 | contig 14303 bp, 31 predicted proteins | sample 2277071 | NCBI WGS metagenome assembly SDBU01 (sample SAMN10397929, study PRJNA504765) | marine sediment metagenome | isolation source: marine sediment core GS08_GC12, 126 cmbsf | place: Arctic Ocean: Gakkel Ridge, Loki's castle | collected 2008
AGTGCTGTTGCGGCGCGCCCACCGAGCCGCTGAACAGTTGCGGCGAGACCCCATGGATTGGCTGCGAGAACTGCTCGTGCTGCTACTCTGACGAGTACCTGGTGTGCATCAGCAATGGCGATGCCCCATGCGATGTCGTCAACAACAACAGCCCGGGCTGGACGCTGACTGAGGATTCCGCCGGCGAGTACAGCTACACCAACGCGGGCGTGGTCAAGATTACGCTGAGCCTGTCCGGCACTGACTGCGTTACGTTCACACTTATTGCCTATCGCTGGGATGGAAGTTGGATCGAGTGCTTCAACACCGGCGCCAGTTCCCTGGACCATTCCAGCCCGACTGCCACCTGCAGCACATCCAACACGAGCGGCAACTATGCCTTTGAAATCATGCCGCTGGAGAAGTGGACGCCTGGCGAGGTAGTGGTAACGCTTGCCAATATTACGGGAACAGGCGATTGTCGTGATGTATGGATTGGCCAGAACTGGCAGCAACGGCTGGGCGCCCCGGCAACGGTGAATGGCGCATTCACGCTATCGCGTAGGAGCACCGGCAATGTCTGCTGGTGGGAGGGGCACTTCTACCGCGTGCATGAATACGTACACTGGAATGACTACGACACCTGCAACGGTACGCCCAACAGTGAGCATAGTTGGTATGCAGCGATTAGGCTAACCGACTACCTCATACTGGCTCAGCTTACTGCGGGAGGCTGGACGGTTACTGCGACATTCGGAACCGGCCCGGATATGGTGCCAGCGTTCGTAGCCGACCAAGAGGCCGGTGATTGCCTAAACGGCACCACGGACCCTGCTGCAAGCACCCTCCTTGAGGAAAATGTGACACACTTCTGGGGCGGGACCGCGACGGTGACGCCGACCTGGCCATAATGCCGACCGCACTGACAAACACAAATATTTGCCGAGCCGGCGTCCACTGCCGCACCTGCCGGGACCGCGAGGGCGGCCGGGCGCTACGGGCCTCGTGGGCGGCCGCATTTGCCGTGCCTGCCGGCTCGCCGGACTGGGCCTGCCCGCATGGGCGGGAGTGGGGATATGCCGGCAGCGGGCCTACAGCGGCCCCGGAGAGGCCGCGGGCAAGGACGCCTAAGCCCGTCCAGCGGCTGAAGGCGTTCGTAGTCGAACGGATGAATGTCTGCGGCGAGTGCGAATATCACACCGACGGCGCGTGCGCCGAAATGGAACTCGCCGGGTGCCAATCGTGTAAGTGGCGTGCACGCCTGAAACAGCCGGCGGCGACCTGCCCGCTCGGCAAATGGAGCCCGAACCACAATGGCTGAGCAAGAACACGTACCCCTGCCCGCGTGCCTCATCCGGCTGGCCAACATCGACGGCCGGCTGGACGCCATCGACTCGAACATGGACGCGGTTCGTAAGGCGGTACTTGGCAACGGCGACCCCCAGCGGTCGCTGATTGACCGCGTGGCGCGGCTGGAGACGACGTTGAAGGTCCTCGCCTGCGTCATCGTCGTCGGCATAGCCGCAGCTTCGGCACTGGCGGCGTGGCGGTGACTACTCCTCACATAAGGCAAGGTCCTCACATACGGCTGTTCCCGACCGAGCAGGCCTATCTTGACTTCTGCGAACGTTTTCGGGAGGCGGTCAAGCCCGAACTTGACCGCCAGCGCGAAGCCCGCCGGCAAAGTGAGGAATCCGCCATGCGACATGCTGTGGATGCGTGGAAATGAAGCGTGCTTGCACCATTTTGCTGGCCCTGGCATTATGGTCCGGCTGCGCCCAGCGGCCCTACACCCTCACACCGCAGGACCACCGCGACATCAGCCGCATGGCGATCATCAGTCACGTGTTGGCTGAGTCGGCGAAGAGAGGCGGCATGAAGGAAATCGACATGGTCATTGCCTTGAATGCACACGCGGGGGCGTGGCAGGGGTTTCTGAAGAGGACGCAGCGTGACCGCTGAAGAAGACGCAGAGCCCGCATTCGACACCATGTGGAATGACTGGCACACCGTCACTCTGGCCGAGATTAAGCAGATGCATCGCGAAGACGACGCCGCTCTGCTGGCACACATCGAGGCTAACGTGCCGCATGGCGAACCAACAATCCCTTACGAACAGCTCAAGAAGGAGATGCACATGACCGAACCAATCAAACCCGGCGTTCACACGAGCGAATTCTATACGGCCATCCTGGGCGCCCTGGCGGCCGCTGTGCCCGCCGTCCTGTCGGCTACCAGCGGCTACCCAATAGTTGCCGCCATCCTGGGCGTCGCCGCCGTCGTGCTGCCCACTGTGTACATCTGGGGCCGTGCGGTCCTGAAGGCTGAGGCGGCCAAGGAGACCGACGTTATCCCGGACAACTGGGAAAGCACGCTTGACAATGTGCTCGAAATCGCTAAGGTGCTGGCTGAGGGGGCGGCGAAGGCACAGGTCAACGCTAAGCCCATGATAGGGCCGTCCAAGGACACCAACGGTGAGTAGTCGCTTATTCTATAAGGAGCTTGGAAATGGGTTGGTGGAAAGTCACGGACGTGGAGACTGGTGGAATCTCGTGCAAGTTGCCGAGCTGTCATCCTGGCGGTGATATCGCCCTTCATGGCGGGGACCAGCCTGCCGATATTATGGGCAACGCCATCTCTGCAATTGACAAGGCGTATCAGGAGAAATGGGGCCGGCACGCTCAGCCCGACGAGCTAAGAGCGTGTTTCAATTTCGTGTTCAACGGATGGCGCAGGCGAGTTCACGCCCAGGTGCCTCCCGAGGGGGCGGCGAAGGCGAAGGCGAAGCCGGCTGAGGGCAGCGATAGTGAGTAACAGCTTGACGCCTCATACCAAGAAACTCAGGGGCAGGCGCGTCAGCATGGTACCTACCATTACGGACGAGCAGCGGGAGTATGTTCAAGGCGTCCGCCTCTGGTTGCGTGAATCCATGCGGGATAAAGGGCGAATCATCGGCGGCGAGCAGGATGACTAGCCTGCTGCCCATTCTGTCCTCCGTCGCCGCCCTGGCCCTCATCCTCGTTCAGTATTGGCTATCCAGCAGCCCGGCGCGGAAGCTCCGGGCGGCGAAGAAAGAGCGGGTGCGGATTCATAATGAAATCGCTTCTGGTGATACTAACGCTGTGCGTGCTCGCATTCGCCGGCTGCGGGCACAGAGTCCTTGACTACGGCTCGCAGGAGATAGTGCGCCTGGAGGCCGGCCAGGCCGCGCCCTGGCCGGGCTGGCTGCTGAGCGACGCAGAGCTTGAGATGCTGCTGAAGAAGGCGGAGAAATGACCGACGACCACGACGACTGGGACCGACTCCTGGAGATGCTGCAGGAGGACCGACCGCCCACACCTGCGATGCTGAGGGCGGGCAGGCGGTATCAAGAGATGGTGGAGCAGCTGCCCAGCCTGACAGAACTTCGCCAATTCGAGCACGACTCGCGACGACGGACTATTCGGGTACAATGAACCCTCTCGCCCCCTCCGACATCGGCCGCATTGTCCTGGTCCATCTCGTCGACCACGGCGAGAACGTCAAGGAGCCGCCGCTTATCGAAGTGGTGGGGCGGGTGGTCGGCGTGACAGCGGGGGAGATCCGGCTGAGGAGTTGGGGGCCAGTGACTGAGAAGGGGCTGGAAAACGACCACACAGACTATTCCGTCGTGCCGAGCTGTGTGAGGAGGGTGAGGCGGCTGACGAAGTAAAGTTAGGTTGTTGTAAGGCATGAAACCGTAAGCCATGCAGGCTATGGGCGTTACGTCGCACACATTGCAAAACACAGGTCATATATGACGCAATTTCGGCTCAGAACAGGCTGGCCGGCGTAGGGATGGATGGGATTCTATTCATTGAGGGCTGCATGGCAGACGCGATTTATGAACTCGCGTCGCTGTCCGGCAGGTTCGATTGCACGTATCCTGGCAATCATGTCGGCCTCTGCACTCTCTAAATCGCCGCCAAATGGCAGTTTTGGTCGCGATATCTTCTGGAGGCGGGCGGTCTCGTTAACATGGCGGATCAAAGTGCTTCGCATTTGACGGCTTAGACTACACTCTAGATAGAGCAGCAATGCACCGGCAACATGCTTGTCCGAGGATTCCCCCTTCCAGGCAAGCATCCGTTCCTCCCAAGCGTCAATCAGAACCTGCGGGAGTAGGCAATCCGTCCTTATCCAATCACATGCCGGCATAGTTCATTACTCCTTCAGAGAGCTTTTGCTTGGCCGCCGCTCACCTACCCGGTGGGCGGCTTTTTTCGTGCCCGCGGCTACGGTTTTGGTTACAGTGATTTTCGATATATGTAGGCGACCGCCGCAACATTAGGTGCACACAGCGGTTAGAGCGGGCCTCAAGAGGGGTCGAATTCCCTGAATTGTAGTCGTCGTACAATATGGACACCTAGAGGGCATTTCAGTAAGTGCCGCAGCAACAGGCTATTACACCATAAGCCCTTGCCGGCTCGCACGATAGCTGTACGCCATCAACGACGGCGGTTTATGATAACGTACTAGGGTTGTCGGATTGCGCTTGCACGGTTACAATCCTGGGCTACAATGTCACCATGGCCAAGCGGATGCCAGGGTGCCTGTATAGGCGGGGGAGAAGGTGGTGGTATAAACTGGCGGGCAAATGCTATCCATGCAGGCCCGCCGGCCAGCGCATGGCCACCACCGACCGCGCGGCGGCGGTGGTAATTGCCGGACGAATTGCCGGACACACATCCTCGATGGCCGGCCTTGTCGAGGCGTACGCGGCTAGCGAAGCATTGGCGTGCACAGCGCAGCATCTGGCAAACAAGCTGACCAGCATCCGGCAGTGCTTGGCGGCGCAGGACATCCGCTCGGCCTGGGAAATCACGCCGGCGGCCGTCGAGGGATTCATGGCTCACCTTGCGGCAACAGGTCGAGCACCGGGGACCATCGTCAACAAGCGGGTATTCCTCAGCCAGTTCTGCGACTTTTTGGTCAAGCGCGGGGAGTTGGAAACCAATCCGGTGGCAAGCACCAAGCCACCGCGGATCCTCCACGAGGAACCCGTCTACCTCACGCGCGGCGAGATGGCAACGGCGCTCGAGGCCGCCGGCTGGTATTGCCTGTGGCAGGTACATTTTGCCGTCTACACGGGCCTGCGCGTGGGGGAGATTGCACGGCTCGTCTGGGGCGACATCCGCCAGGGGCGCGACGGGCCGATTCTGGTGGTGCGGCGGTCCAAGAGCGACCGGCCCCGAGCGGTGCCTGTCGTCCCAAAATTGCAGGCCGTGATTGACGCCATGCCGCGGGGGGCCGACAACGAGCACATCTTCGGCGACCATTCCCGGATATGGTGGACCCGGCTGCTCGCGCCCGTTAAGGCGGCGGTGCCGAAAATGGCGCGGCCCGGCGGCGGCTGGCACGATTTTCGGCGCACGGTGGGGTCGCTGCTGGTGCAGGACGGCGCGGACATCTACCGGGTCAGCAAAATCCTGGGTCATGCCAACGTGTCCACTACCGCCCGGTGGTACGCGCACCTCGACGCCGAGAGCGGACGGAAAGACCTGGGGCGGCTGTGATTTGGCGGCTACGATGTGTCGCTGCATTTCACTGCACCCTAGGCCAACTCTTGTCCATCACAATGATTCGCGCATGAAGCCATGATCGTTGGCGGTTCGCCTTGAATACCATAAATCGGGACTCAATCTGGTAGCCATTACGAACATTCCATGCGACATGAGTATTATCGCTGTCCGCCTTTCTCTGCCGGGCAGTGGCGAAAATGCTGCCCAAGTCAATTGGCGCCATTTCACTTAAAAAACGCGCACCCACAGTCACATGCGTTTTTGCCATCGCTTCGAATTCCGGCCCCCTTGTTATGCCCGCGGCCGCTGCCATCGCATCGGAACTGAATTCGGTCATCGCCGCTACAACCATCTCTTTGTTATCGAGTTGTAACCATAAAGCTATGTAGGCCCAGGTTGGATAGTTGATGTCTCGCACGTAGACATCTTTCCATAATCGGCGCCCGTGCAGAACAGCAATTATCGGCTCAACCAGAACCGGGTAGTATCCGCGCGTTTTCAATGTTGCGGCCATCTCTGTGCGCGCGGGGAACAATCCTTTGTTCACGGTGGCCGGGGCCTCGAATCTGACGATGGGGCGGGGTATCCAGCTGGGCAGAAGCCAGCCGAAGATTCCGGTGAGAATAACGAGGTTTGCTACTACAACCACAACGAGCTTCCGTCGTTGCCTGCAAAAGCTCCTGATGTGGCCGAGAAGGACCGCCGCCCTCTGGTAGACTTTTGCGATTACCACAATGTTGGCTGCTTGAGGAATACCGCACACATTATCGCATTCCGGGCAGGTCTCACTCTGGCCGGCTAAGGAGTCTGGCACGCTCAACTCTTCGCCGCATTTCGGGCAGTTCAGTTTAATCATAACGGCCCGCTTTCATCTTCCTGAATTCTTCCCTTCGATCATGCTTAAATCTCATATCCACCTTGGCGTGCCCCGTTTGCACCAGCTGTATGTTGACATCCAGCTCACCCAGCCACACATACGCCAGCAGGCGGCCGTACCGTCCCCGTAATCGCCCGCCGTACCGCAAGGTCACGCGGCGCCCGCCGACCATCTGGCGCAGGGCCTCGGTAGCCTCGGCATAGCCCGCCTGGCCGCGCTCTGGCGTGTCGATACCCAACAGCCGGACCCGTTGGCGCAGGACGTACCCCCGCGCGGGCACGCCGATGTCGAGGGTGTCGCCGTCCACGATCTTGAGGACGCGATAAGGGGTGTCTGCCGGCGGCGCGTCGAGGATGGGCGGCTGGGCACAGCCGGCGACCGCAAAAAGGATGAATATCGCCAGGGGTCTCATCTGCTGTGGAATCTCCGACGAACGCAACATCCGGCAATCGCGGCCAGTGCAAGGATCAGGCTCGCCGGCTCGGGCACAACCGTCGGCGGCATCCCTTCGCCCCAGTCATTCAGGACGATATCAAGGTCAAACTGACCCACAAACCCGTCTCCGCTGGGATCCGCCCGATTGCCAGGGGCTACGTGCAGGCCCCATGAGTCGAGAACGATCCCCAGGTCGGCATGACCGACCCAGCCATCACGGCTTAGGTCGCCGGGGAGGACGGGGAATTCGGATAGATACTCAACAACATAGCCGCGCCCCGTGTTGGTTACAGCGTCGTAGGCGTTGTTCCACTTCTTGTCTTGTGGCGGTCCCGTTGCCCGGTAGTGCAGATAGTTCTCGTCTGCGAAATTGGGCTCACCCTGCATCCAGTTGGTGTAGCTCCAGGGCTCGCCTGTGACCCACGCCCAGCCGGACGCTGCATTGTTCGGGTTTGGGTCCGGTCGATACCCACCAAGCCAAGGTCCGGAACTACTGACGGCAGATGTTGGCGCCCAGAACTTCGGGTCGTCTATCAGGGTGAAGATGAAATCATTCTCCGCCGCCCCTGTCGCCGTGGCCAAGTGACCGCCGGCGGCCATTGCGGCATCGTTCGCGTTGGTCCAGTTGGTGCCGTCCGGCTCATGCACCGCCTCATACCAGTGACCGTTCCCGCCGGCAGCCGCCGGCCATTGAGTCCTTGCCCCGTGCGCCGTGACACACAGACATCCAGCCAGCCCCACAATCAATCCCGCTTTCATGGCATGCCTCCTTAAAATTCCTACCTTCCCTACATTTCCTGCTTGACCTGGCTTCTCAGCCGGGTTATCCTTATTTTGGCTAGGTTTTTTCTTGACGTGCTGCTAACAGCAGCCTAACATAATACCTCCGGCGCATCCGGCCCGACCCTGGGCACGGCCGACCGGGCAGCAGCAGCGGGGTGTGGCAATGGACAACAACATCATCCCAATTCCCGACCCGTCTAAATTGATCGATCCCGTGTATCTACAAGCACATGCGCTTATAGACATCATGTCACGCTCTGACGTGCTGGTCCTACTTCGGGTGCTTGAGCGGCACGTTCCCGCCGTTCCTGAAGTCCTTCAGCGAGTTTCGCGGCACGAATCGCCTCGTCTAAAGATCCATTGGTGACGAGGGCCTGGCTGAAGGCGATAATAACATCGCGATGGGGCAGGCTAGCCTCGCCAAACAACTGCTTGAGCACCTCCTCATCTGGATGTTCCGCATTCAGCAGGGTAAGGACGGCGCGTAGATTCTTTCCCCGGGGGAACTCTTTGTGCCGCTCCCAGCGCGAAACGGTGCCCATGTCGACGGCGAGCAGCTCGGCCAGTTCATCCTGGCTCTGATGGTGGCGACGGCGGTACGCCTCCAGACGATCTCGGATGTCTATGTCGTTCATCCCAGCCAATCATACAAACAAGCAGGCATTCTCAAGTTTTTTTCTGCCGTAAAGTACGCTGTCGCCTAGGCTTCGCCTAGCCCAGCAAGTTTTTCGCCGAAATCCGCTTGACATCCGCCTAGTATTCGCCGATAATCACCATAATGACACAGGACACAACAGCAATGTCGGCGGCGAAAACAACCACAGAAGTGAAGCCCCCCGAGGGCAAATTCAATAGAACGGGCGTCCGTGTCCCGAACCAGGATGGTATCGGGCACGGATTGGGCCGTCAAGCGAAATCCCACCAAAACATCCAGTGCGAGCAATTACTCACGCACACCATCTGCGCCGAGCAGCTCGGGTTGAGCTACCAGCAGCTTCGGCTGGCCTTGCCGCACCTCATAGCCGCGGGCCTGTGCCGCATCGAAATCCCCAGCAGCGTACCCGGCGGGCGACCCATGAAACGATACACCGCGTCGAGCCTGGACCGGCTCATTCGGCGGGCCGAGAGGACGGAGAGGCCGTTGTTCTAGGGACAGACCAATGAACACTATTAACGACAGCTTCGGCGACCCAATCCACATCGGCCATGTGTACCAAGTGCGTGGCAAAGGGGTACGCGGTCTCGGACCACAGGCCGCCAATCGACAGTACGCCACGCTGGGGCGAATCACGCGGTTGAGTTCGCGCTTTGTGACCCTGGACGAATTGGATGCATCGCGCACACACCTGATTGACCGGGCGACCATACAGAGCATCGACCCCATGGGCGAGAATCTCCACTATGGCGGCCACTGGTTTCGCAGCCGGCACCATCAGCCCTATCACACGAACAAGACATTAGGTCCCACATTCCACCTTCGCGAGATTGACAGCGAAGCGGAAATCATGGCCGCTTGGTTGCGAGGCTTGCCGCCTCTCACACCGGAACCGCTCCAACTTTAACATTGAAAACCAACCATGACCATCCAGCCCAAATCAGACACCAAGAATAAGCCTGGGGAGAGCGAATCCCCCGGTGCCGCTAGTAGCGGCCGGCCGGCCTGGGTCAATGCCCAGGCCGGCCAACCTTGTCACAGGATCGCCAGGACCAGCTTGACGATGCTGGTAACGAGCTCGACGACCCTGCTGACGGCTGAGATGATTTCCGACTTCTTCATCTCTCCCCCCATTTTCCTCGGCCTCGTCATTGACCGGTGGCCGAAACCGGGCAGGTCCAACGAGGACCCGCTGCACAGGAGGGACTGCAGCGGGCTACCTCGTGACCTGTCCCGGGCGGGGGGCTGCCACCGTGACCAAGTGCCACCTTACCGCCCCCATGATCGGACGTCAACTGCAAGCATCCAGCCCACCACAAACGACAACTGCTCCCCGGCGCCCGTGACATCCGGGCTGGATGGCGGGCGTCACCCCAGCCCGCCGGTGTGTTCCCTCCACGCACCGGTGGGCAATTTGATGACACTCGGGCAAAGCCCGTCCAAGCAGGCCGCGCCGGGGCGTAGAGCGCCCCGGCCGGCCATTAGGGGTTAGGCGATGAATGTCGAAGCATTATGGGAAGAGGCATTCTGGAACCTGAACCGCGTACGGGAACATGCAGCAGCGGGCCGGGCTGTCGAGAAGGACCTGCACCACGAAATCGCCATCCTGGCCGACGTGCTCGACGCCCTGTTCAATGCGCAGAACGGCCCGCCACTGCTGTCGCAGAAGGACGGCTGGAACAAGATTATGGCGCGGGCCACCAAAGCCCTCGCCATGGCACAAGGGTTCCCTGTACATGCGCCAGAGCTGGAGTTTTACGAGAAGGGGGCTGGGCAATGTGTGAAGACAATATGTGGGACGAACTGATTGAGAGCGTGGACGTGCTTAGGGCCGAGGCCCGAAATGCGCAACGGGTGGCCGCCGAAGTGAAGCGGCTGAAGCAAACCAACGCCATCCTGCTCGATGCGCTGAGAGATGTAGTGATCGCGTGTGACCCGCGACCTGGCTTCATCTTTGCGGGAACGCGCGTCCTGGGAAAGGCTCGCGCGGCCATTGCCGCGGCGGAAGGGGCGGCGACATGACCCCCGACACAACAGAAGACCGGCGGTGCGGGACGTGTGAGGAGTGGAAGCCAGTGCCATCGAACCCCATAGGTGGCCACTGCCGGTTCAGTCTGCCGGCTGAGTTGCCGCCATGGGTTAGATGGACCTCTCCAAAGACAGGCGAAAATCAGTGCGAGGACTGCGAAGTTTGGAAGCGCAAATAAGGAGACCCGAAATGACCGCAGAAACTGGCATAGAAGAGCAGTGCGGGACATGCCGGTGGTGGGCCACGCCTAGGCTGGACGCCGGCAAGAAAAGACGATACGCCAAATGCCTGTACTCTATAGGCGTAAGCGTGCCGTACTGGGTGCGGGAAGGAGACACAGTAACCCGGGAATATCCCACGCCTAACTGCCAATGCTGGGAGACGAAGGAAGGAGACCCGAAATGACCACCTATGAAGATGCAATTCAGGACAAAAACCTGTACGCCCTCTGGCTCATCCAGGTCGAGCAACTGGACGCCGAGGACCTTGCCGGGCGCGTGGCCCAGATTATGTCTGATGTCGGGCTGCCGCCGCTGCCTGCTTTCGTTATCGGGCTTACGCTGATGACTCTGCTGGCTCTGGCAGACTTTGTCGCCGAGAACAGCACGTTCCACGATGACGACGAGGCATGGGGGCGGTATTGCGCCGAGACGTACCCGGCCGAGCCGTCCCCGGCACTGACCGACGCTGAGCGGAACCCGCACATCAATGATGAGGTGAGGACATGGACGTAGGACACCTTGCTATCGGCCTCTTAATCGTCCTGTTCGTCATTATGTGCGCGGGGGACATAGCCAAGGGGCACAAGGCCAACAAGCGTGAGGACGGGAAGGGATGGTGGGGATGATGCGATACGAAGTGAAATGCTACATTTGCATTCCCCTGAAGCACGAGACCACAGCCTGGATTAAGGCGTCCGTGGGCGAGATGGAGACCACGTTGCAAGTGACACGATTCCAGGCCGCGCACATCGTCCGCACCCTCGCCGAGTTCGCGGGGCTGCGAGTGGTGGAGAAAGGGAACGGGAAATGAGCAGCATGCTTGTCAACATCCTCCTGTTCGCGGCCTTTATCGCGGCCGTGATTCCCGTCGCTTGGCTGTGTAATCGCTTAGCGATGAAGCTGGAGCGGCGAAAGGCTAAGCTGGCGAAGAACCCGCACAAGCATGAAGGAGAAGGCGATGGCAACTAAGACGTTCCAATCCATTGAGGAGCTGCGAGACGCCATGTGCCGGAAGTGGCCGGGTCGAACCATCTGTGTCAATGCTTACGCTTGGCGTCACTGCCGGAGAGAGCGAGGGAAAGCAAGGAGTGAGACGACGTACTCTTTCACGATTTTCGTCAAAGGCTGCGAGCCGATCATTATTGCCGACGGGGGCGACCTGCGATCCTTAAAAGAAGTGTGGTACCGCGCCCTTCAAGAGATGAAGCGTGTGGAAGAAGCCAATGAACCCGTTCTGGCTGTCGCGGAACAGAGTTGACTAATCCTGGTCGGCACCCCGCGCTGCGGCGCGGAGAGGTCGCTGTCACATAGAGCTGCCAGCCAGCAGGTCGATATCAGGCAGGCCCGGGCGTTCCGGGAGACCGCGCCGGCTGGGATTGGATTGAGAGGTGCAAGGATGTACCTGAACTACGACAAAGCGGCGACTGAGAAATTGCGGGCGAGAATGGTTAAGAGGGGCGGCACGATGAGGTTTTGGAAGATTGTCAAATGGCACGAATGTCCTCGCGAATTGCGCACGACGTTTCTCGGCGCCCCTGTTGCGCCCGGGGGCTTTCGATCAGACAGAAGCCGACGGCGGCTAACGCATAATGAAAAGGCAAGCCACGTAATCGCCCAAGGCATTCATGTGTTTTGTAGGCGTAAGGATGCGGCGATGAGGGCGCGTTATTATGCCCCCGGCCGCGTGCTCCTCTGTGTGACGGCCGATGTTAAGAGACTGGTGGCGGCGGGGACATTCTCGGCGGCTGATTTACCGAATGCCGTGTTTATGCGGGTCCACATCACCAGACGCAGCTACGCGGCTGCGCTACGGGAGGCACAAAAATGAGCGAGAACGGAAACGGTAACAGCGGCACCGAAATCGTCAAGCGGCCGATCGCCGCCAATGAACGTGGGTTGGTGCTGCGTACCCTGGACGAAATGTGGCGGTTTGCCGAGTGCGTAATCCAGGCCGGGATTGCGCCACACAGCTTCAAGACCCCACAGCAGGTACTTATCTCAGTCCAGATGGGAGCCGAAATCGGCATGGGGCCGATGCGGGCAGTCAACAGTATTGCCCCAATCAACGGAAGACCGTGCCTCTGGGGGGATGCGGGCCTCGCCCTTGTCAAGGCTAGCGGCAAGCTGGAATACATACAAGAGTATTTTGACGGAGAGGGCGACGACATGGCTGCTGTCTGTAAGACTAAGCGGCGTGGTGAACCCGAAGTCGCTACCCTCTTTTCCGTCGCGGACGCCAAGCGGGCCAAATTATGGGGCAAGACCAGTTCCTCCGGCAAGCCGAGCACATGGGTCACGTACCCCAACCGAATGCTGATGTACCGCGCCCGCGGCTTCAACCTCCGCGATAACTTCCCCGACGTGTTGTGCGGCATGCACCTCGTTGAGGAAATGCAGGACCTACCTCCCGACGCCCCAGAGCCCAGCGAGGCCGCCGTGGACGTGCCGACACGGGAAGAGCGCCGTGAGGCCGTGGCCAGTGTTGTCGACGTGACGCCGGAACAGCCGGTGGCCACGGAGCCCCAGTCCATCCCGGCGCAGACGCCGCTTGAGCGAGTTGCGGCCGCTATTAAGGCGGGGTTGCAGAAGACGCAACTTGTCGTCGACGATGAATTGGTCCTCGAAATACTCCCGAAGCAGGCAGAACGCGCGGCCGGGGGCTCGCGGCACATGTATCTCGACGAGACGGCCTGGACCGACGAAGTCGCCGAGAAGTGCCTAACGATGCTTGAAGAGTACGGCGTCGACCCTGACTGGTTGCCGGCAGAGCCGGTGGAGGTGTCCAATGCCCAGCCTGGCTGAGGCCCTACGCCACAAGCCCGCGCCGCCGCCGCAGATTATCGCCCAGCGGTCGGAGGTCGAGCTGCAGCTGCTGTGTCCGGCAAGGGCACGGTTCCAGGCCGACGGCGAGGTTCAGGACGCGGACGCCAACCGCATGCGGGACATTGGAGTGGCGTTCCATGAGGTGATGAAGGACTACATCCAGGAGCTGGTGGACGCTAGGCAGGCCCACGACACACCCTCCCTGAAGGCCCTGGCCGCTGCCGCGCCGGCCAAATACCAACCCGACATCCTGCTGCTGGCGGACCTGACAGGCCCTCGCGTGCGCGTGCGGCACATGGACTACATATCCCACGAAACACAGTACGCCTATGTCCTACCGAAGTACGGACCCGCCGGCGAGGATGTCGCCTTGACCTGCTGCCCTGACATGGTCACGCGCGGCCGCCAGCCGAACAGCTTATGGCTGCCTGACTGGAAAACCGGGTATCTGCGTGAGGGGTTCGACTTCCAGGCAATGTTCTCGGCAGTGGTTATGTGGCGGTCGCTGCAGGACATTGAGCATGTCACCTGGCACCCATTCTTCTGCCGCTTCGGCTCCTGGGGGCCGCGCTTCGAGTTCGACGAGGCCCAGCTTGCCGAGGCCGAAATCATCGTCCAGCAGGCCATCATGGACTACCTGACCGAGAACGAGTGGCTGCCGACGCCCGGCGAGCGGCGATGCGGCTGGTGCCCATACACGGAAAAGTGTGACGCCGACCGGCGGTTCGGCGACATCGGCAAGTCGCCCGAACAGTTCGCCTTGGCAACATTAAAGGTCGAGGCCGAGTTGAAGGACCGCGTAAAGGCGCAGAAGGCATGGGTCCACGGGCACGGGTCGATTGTGGTGGACGGACAGTGGTATGGCGAGACGCACTTGACGGAGAAGGTGGTGTGCCGCTGGCGCAAGGGCGAACCCCCAACGGGCGGCAACGGCACAGACGAAAAGTGAGAACCGCCCGCC
>SDBU01006063.1_pt1 | contig 14303 bp, 14 predicted proteins | sample 2277071 | NCBI WGS metagenome assembly SDBU01 (sample SAMN10397929, study PRJNA504765) | marine sediment metagenome | isolation source: marine sediment core GS08_GC12, 126 cmbsf | place: Arctic Ocean: Gakkel Ridge, Loki's castle | collected 2008
CGGGGATGATGATGCTGCCGCCCGTGATCGTGTCGATGCCCTTCAAGATCTTGCTCTTTATCTAGAACAGAGCACATTTCAGCATAAACTGTCTCAGAATACTCCTCAACATCTTTACCATCATATAACATTTGATTCAAGGTCTTAAACGCCTCCCGCATCGAATCTATGTCTGCTTTTATCTGCAACGAACATGCTAAAAATCCAACATTCAAAAGCGAAACGACTTTTGTTCTCATTTCCATTTTCCTGAACTCCTTAAATTATACAACAATGCATCCGTCATTCTTTTTCGCATAGAACACACCACCTACGACTACAACGGCGGCCGCCCCAGCTCCCGTAGCTCCCAACACAAGTTTCTTTTTAGAAGACATCTTTTCTAAGGCGTCATACTCGTTTTCTCCTTCCTGTTCACAGTCTTCATCCTCATGAAACCCTTGCTCTGGAAATTCTTGAATTCCTAAAACATTATTTAATAATTCTGAAACAAATTCGTGTTTCTTTTCTCCATAAATCCCAATCTCTGCAAGATCTTCTTTGACCGATGCATACAACTCCTCCCCCTTTTCACAAAAATCATCATCTAAGGAATTAGAGATACTTCCTATAAATGTTCTTTCTTGCCGCTTCCCCTTATTTTGCCATCGCTTGCTCACGGAAAGGCTTGGGCATTTTTTCAATAGCATAGCGCAAGGCAGTGCGAGGCATCCAGTTCTTGCGCTCCATCACGAAATCAAAAACTTGTTGCTGGTATTTATTGCTCGCTTCTTTAAGCAACCAGCCATAACCTTTTTGGACCAAGTCATCTTTATCCTTTAGCAAACGGTTGGCTGTTTCAAAAACATCAGGCAAGAACTTTTTGTGATGCTTGACTGCTGAGATTAAAATAACAGCGCTCCCCCGCCGCAGCCATCGATTAGAAGACTTGACCCATTGCTTTTTAATATGCGGCAAATACTCTGGAAATTGAATAAGTAGTTTAGCAAAAGCATGAGTACAAAAATCATCGCACTTTGCCCAGTTATTGACATAATTATCCAGCCAACTCTCAAAAACCTCAAAATCTGCTGGCTGATATTGTTTTTTCAAGTTCAAAGCCCACTGAAAAGCAACGGTTGCTTCCTCGCTGACATCTGACTGCAACAACTTCTCGCAAAGAGAAAAAACCTCCTGTTTAGATTTGCTTTTAATCTTAGCAAAATACTGACGGGCAATTTTCCTGACATAAGGAGTACGAACGCCATAAGCTTTTATCTCTCCGCCAAAATACTTAACAAAACCTTTTTTGTAAACTGGGTCAATGTTCTTTTTTAATTCCTGACGAAGTTGTGAAATGATTAATACCATATATTTAAAACTCTACTTTCCAGCCAGAGCGAGGTTTAAACTTATTCCCAGTAACTCTGACTGATTTAATTTTACCTAAGATAAAAGAATCACAATGCTCATCATGACTGCCCACTGTGTAGGCATTTAAAATATGGCCTGGACTAAGCAGGTCTTTGCCATAGACTAAATGCTCCCCTGCTTTACCAATATCAGTGGCTAAGCTATAGGGTTCTATTTCTCGCCAACCGCCTACTGAACGTTCAGTCCTTGGGTAATAAATCTCAACAGACTCCCCTACCCCGGCTGCCTTGCCAATGATAAAAACTATTTTTCGAAAATCCATCTGCTGCATATCTCTTATCTTAACAAAAAACCGCCCTTGAGAAAAGGCGGTCGGCTCAATGAGCCGAGGAGAGGACTCGAACCCCCAGCCTGAAAATTACAAATTTCCTGCTCTACCATTGAGCTACCTCGGCATTAACCTTGGCGGATGGTTGTCCAGTAATCACTGTCCTCGTCCACCTGTCTGGCTTTGTCTGCATCGTCCTTAACAAAACCTACTTTCTTAACCTGCTTAGCTTGAGGAATATTCTGCTTAAAACCAGCCAGCGAAGTTTTCATAAAAGGAAAAAGTCGTTCTCTGACGCGCCAAGACCTGGCTGGTATTATTTCAGACAACTGAACCAAAGCTGGCATCTTACGAACAGCCAGTAAAACCATACCACCTAAGCTAATGATTAAAATAATTTGGCTGAAGAATAAAAACATATTATATTTCATAACGGGCAAACTTGCCCACTTCAATATTCTCGCCTATCTTGGCTCGCGCTTCATCAATTAAATCCTGTACTGTTTTGTTTGACTCTTTAACCCAAGGCTGACTTAACAAAGAAACCTCTTTCTTATACTTCGCTAATTTGCCCTCAACTACTTTGTTAATAATCTCCTTAGACTTGCCCGAGTCTGCCATTTGCTTTGCGTAAATCTTTTTCTCGTCGTCCAAAACCTTCTTGTCAATGTCATCTTCGCGAACAAACAAAGGACGACTGGCTGTAATTTGCAAACAAATCTCATGAGCCAGCTTCTGAAAATCCTCGGACTTAGCAACAAAATCAGACTCGCAGTTAAGCTCAAGCAAAACACCAATCTTGGCTCCCGGATGGATATAGCTGGTAATGAAACCCTTGGCAGCACCCCTGCCCTCTCTGCCTTTAATCATCTCCTTGCCCTTCTCCCGCAAAACCTTCTTGGCTTTCTCAACATCGCCCTTAGCTTCTTCCAAAGCTTTTTTGCACTCAAGCATTGAAATGCCAGTCTGCTCACGTAATTGTTTTAAATTTTCAAGCGACATAAATGATTATTAATTACTATTTATTGTCTCCTTAACCTTTTCTAAAATATACCTAACTGAACTAATAGCATCATCATTAGCTGGAATCGGATAATCAACTATTGAAGGGTCAGCATTACTGTCTACAATGGCAACACTTTTTATTCCCTTCATTCTAGCTTCTTTAAGAGCCAGCTTGTCTTTGACAATATCAACAATAAAGACAGCGGCTGGCAGTTCGGTCATATCTTGAACACCGCTAAACTTCTTAGCAAGATCACCAAGTTCTTTTTCAATCTTAATCTTTTCTTTCTTAGTATATTTATCCAGCTTGCCTTCTGCTTTTTCTTTTTTCTTTTCTTTGAAATAACTAGCTCTTTGTTGAACCACTTTAAAGTTGGTAAAAGTGCCGCCCAGCCACCGCTCAACCACATAAGGCATACCAGCCTCCTCGGCTGTTTTTCTAACTAAGTCCTTCAACGGTGTTTTATTGCCGACAAAAAGCAAGGTTTTCTTCTCAACAATAAGTTCAGCGATAAAGCGAAGGGCTTTTTCTAAATAACTGACTGTTTTTTCCAAATCAATAACATGGACAGTGTTTCTAATGCCAACGACAAAGTTTTCCATACGAGGATTCAACTTGGAAGTGCGATGCCCCAAGTGCATACCTGATTTTGTCATTTCCTCAATATCAATTTTAGGAATGTTTGGTTTATTCATATTACTTACTACTTAATTAAAATTGTTTTGCTCTTAGCTGCTTTTTTTACCTTTACTGGCTGTTTCTTGGCTTTAGGCTTACTAGCAATGGCTTGTTTTTGAGCCAAACGCTTTTTAAACTTCTCTACTCTACCAGCTGTATCAATAATCTTATCCTGGCCGGTATAAAAAGGATGACAATTAAAACAAACTTCGGTTTCAATAATCTCTTGAGTTGAGCCAATTTCAAAACTAGCGCCACAGGCGCAGTGAACTTTAGCTTTGTCAAAATATTTTGGATGTATCTCTTTCTTCATAATTCAATACTATCATAAATGCTTGAAAAAACAAGTAAAAGATGGTACATTGGCATATATGGATTCAATTGTTATAGAAATCAGAGCCGGCGCCGGCGGCAATGAAGCCGCTATCTTTGCCAGTGACTTGTACAAAATGTACAACAAGTATGCCCAAAGTCAAGACTGGCAAATTAAAACTATTAGTAACCAGACAACCGGCATCGGTGGAATAAAACAAGTCACTTTTGAGCTCAAGGGTGAGGGTGTTTTTGATAAATTAAAATATGAAGCTGGAGTACATCGCGTCCAGCGCGTGCCCAAAACAGAAAAGAGCAACCGTTTGCACACCTCAACCGCCACGGTGGCTGTTTTGAATAAACCAAAAGGGAAAGAAATTGTCATTAACCCAGCTGACCTTAAAACTGACTTCTTCAGGTCATCAGGCAAGGGTGGTCAAAATGTCAACAAAAGACAAACCGCTATTAGAATCACTCATTTGCCAAGCAATATTGTTGTTTCTTCCCAACAGCAGCGCAACCTGGAACAAAATAGACAAACTGCTCTAGGTAAGCTCAAAGCTCAACTAGAACAAAAACAACAGAATAAGTTGGAAGGAGCAGTTACTGAAACCAGAAGAAGCCAAATTGGCGAAGCTGACCGCTCTGAAAAAATCCGCACCTACAACTTTCCCCAAGACCGCATCACTGACCATCGCATTAAAAAATCCTTTCACAATATTGAAAAGATTATGGACGGCAAACTGGGTAAAATAATAGAAAAGCTGACTAGGTCAGACCTAGAAAACTAAACTCTGGCAGGAACTAGACATTAAACCATCATTGATAAAGGTTTGCAGGCAGGTTGCCACCCGCATCACTGGCTCGCCGTAATTACTTCGGCACCATGCGGAAGTGCAACCAAAGTATCTTAAAGCAGAATAAATTTCTTTGGCATAAGTTTGGCCATCAGCGCCAAGCTTTTTTAAATACAAACTATTAGCTAGAAAAGCATCTCGAACATTCCAAGGGTTGGCAGGCGCTTCTCCGGTCTTTTGTTCTATCTCTGCTTTAAAAAGCATCCAGGTGGAAGCGATAAACTGTGCTGGACCCATTGCCCCGCCCCAGCCAAAATAGCTGCCATCGCGTATCATTGCGCAGGAAACCGGAGTGTGAAAAGCATCGGTCTGCAGTTTGCCAACATCATTCAGCGACTGGACAATGCTTAAAAAGGGCTTAACATCTCTGGTCGGCTTCATTGACTTAGGCGCTTTATTGCCTGTTCTAATATAGACACCATCTCCAGTAGAGACATTTTTTAAATAACATCCTCCTTTTAGTTTGCCTATCCTAGTCTCTTGCCACAAAACAGCCAGCGAAAAAGCAGCTCTCACTCCTGTCTGCTTGCTAATCTCTTTGGCAATGCTAACTGCATCTTCAAACTTAATACCACCTTCAGGCACTTCTAATAACTCAAACAAAAGGCTGCCGATTCTCTGAACTGTTTCTTGGACTTGTTTTTGTTCTTTTAAATACTTTTGGTATTCCAACTCGGTTAGTTTTAAAAAAGTTTCCTGCTGGCCCTTTTGCTGGGCTGAGTCTTGTTTCTGGAGTGTTTGAATAATAACTAAACTTTCCAAGTCTTGTTTTTCAACATCCATTGACGATTTCTGAGTTTCCAAACTTGTTTTCAAATTCTCAATGTTCTGCAAAAGCTCCTGGGTCTGCAAGTTAAGCATTTCCAAAGCAACTAAGTCATCAAAAAAGTCTGACAGTTTCTCTTCAGCCAACATTATCTCCACAGAAGAACGTTGGTCTTCTTCATAGCGCAGCTGCAAAAGATTAACCAGCTTTTGCTTTATATCTTCAACCTGGGCGCTTGTTTCAAAGATAGACCCTTGGGTATTGGCAATCTGCGAACTCAAATCCTTGATCATAATATTCCCCTGATTAATCTGATAATTCAAACTGCTGATTTTGCTTCTCAAAATGCTAATCTGACTAGCCAGAGTTTTCTTCTCCTGGTCGGTCTTATCAATATCCTCGCCAATCTGGTCGGTCATTTCCTCATAATATGCCTTACACTTTTCTAACAACTGGCGGTAGTTCTCTTTAGAAAAGGTCTGCTCGGCTCTTTCAATATTATCCCATTGGCAGTCTGCTTCCAAATCAGCATGAATTGTTATTGGGAATAAAAAAAACCCTGTTAAAATGAGAGTAAGTATTGACCCTGCAAAAATTTTAAATCTTAAATTAAACATTTAAAATTACTAATCCTTCTGCTTGTCTCCTTGTTCAACATTACCTTCCGCTGCGGTTTCTTCGCCTTCTTTTTCTCCTTCTTCTCCCTCAACAACAGCAGCTTCTTCTTTCTCCTCTTCCTTTTCTTCTTGCCTTGCTTCGCTGACATGAGCAACTACTTCATTCTTTTCTCTTAAAATCTCAACCCCTTCAGGCACCTTAAGGTCGCCAATGACAACTTTGTCCTCAAAAGTTTTCAAGACCTCAATATTAACAACAATCTCACGAGGCAATTGATGAGCCAAACCCTTAACATAAACCTGCTGAAGGTCTGTCTCTAAAATACCGCCCAAATCTTTAACAGCCAATGACTCTCCCTCAAAAACCAAAGGCACCTCAGCTTCAATTTTCTTTTTAGTTGAAGGCTTGAAAAAATCAATATGCAAAAACCTGCCGCTTAATGGGTCTTTGCTAATTTGATGAATTAAAATCTGATATTTCTTCCCAGTAACCTCTAGCTCAACCAAAGAAGATTCTCCTGCTTCTTTAAAAACTTCTTCAAACTCTTTTTCATTGACATGCAAACTTAAGTTCTCTTTAATCCCTTCGCCATACAAAACACCAGGCAGCATACCTTGCTCCCGTAAAGAGTCATTCTTTCTCCCTAGCTCCTTTCTAATTGTTGCCTTTAACTCCATAAGTATTTACTATGTTGTCTTTATACATTCCACTGGGCACTGCTCAACTGCTTCTTTAGCGCAACCCACTTGCTCAATCTCAAGCTCTTCATTCTCCCCTTTTTTCTTGCTTTCTTTCACGTGGGCTTTGCCTGTATCAAGCATTTCAAAAAACCGGCCGCAAACAGCAGCACAAGTGCCACAGCCAATACATTTTTCTCTTTCTACAATTATTTTTGCCATATTTTAACCTTGGGTAAATGCTTTAAATCTTTTTTAGTCAACAAGCCATTTTTAGCCCCCGTCTTCTGAATACAACCAGCTGCATTAGCCGTGCCTAACTGAATAGCATATTCTATATCATTTTCCAATAAAAGTCCAGCCAAAAAACCACTGGAATAAGCATCGCCTGCTCCAGTCTTCTCAATTATCTTGGCTGAAGCAATGCCTGATTTCCAAACACTACCCTGTTGATAGACTTCAGACCCTTGCATACCCTTAGTCACCACAACAATACCGCTGATTAAACTGGTCAATTTCTTAACACCGCCAAAAACCTTGGCTTCTTCTTCATTTAAAATCAAAATATCAATATTGCGATATGTCGACATATTGATATATCCTTTTTGCTCCTTGCTCGGGTTAATTGCCACTTTAATATTATTCTTTTTGGCAAAATCAACCAATGGCCCAAGTAGTTTAACTGTCTTTTCCCGCAAAGGACCAATGTAAAGCCATTTGGCTCTTTTGAGCTTAGCCCAAGGAATTTCATTCCTCTCCAAAAAGTGACAAGCCCCATGATAAACCAGAGCCGCCCTATCCTCTCCCTTGCTGGAAACAACTACGGAAAGAGCTGTTTGGCGCTTGACGTCTTTTTTGACCAGCAAGCTGTTCACCCGACACTTTTGCAATTCATCAACCACTTTCTGACCCATTGAGTCATCGCCTATCTTGCCCAGATAAGTCGTTTTAAAACCGAGCTTAGCTAAACCGCAAGCCACATTAGTGCCTCCGCCTCCGCTGAACGTTGCCAACCTTTCTACCTTAACTTTAGCCCCAGGCACGACCCCGCCTTTTTCAGCTAAGGTTAAAAAAATGTCATTAGTCGCCGACCCAAATGTTATTATATTATTCATATATTTATTATACATGTGACGAAGCTTAACTCCTTCCATCTACGGCAAGCCAGAACTTGGACCGAAGCGTACCGCGCTACCTTCGTTGAATACATTTTTAATCTGCACATCAGTCAGGGCGTAGTTGTATATGCGGACGTCGTCTATGATGCCGTTAAAATAGTTAGGTGCTTCATGGTTATGATAATTACCAATTTCCACTTTGTAAGAATTGGTAATGGTATGAGTTGCGGTAGTTGTATCAATAGCGTCTAAAGCTCCGTCAATATAAATTTTATGCTCTGAAACACCATTGTAAACAGCGACAATATGATGCCAAACACCATCATTAACAATAGTATCAGTAGCCACGCTAAATTCCGTATGCGCAGAACCTCCTTCGTCCCATCCTGAGAACCCGACTTGTCCAGTTGCCCCTAATACAATAACATATGGCATATCACTTGTCCAGTCTGCCCTTCCTTTCGCTAGGACTCCTTGTGTAGCGGCAGAATAATTTGTTTTTACCCACGTACTAATACTATACTTATCATCCGGTGAGCCAAAATCAAGCTCACTTGAATGTGCAACATCCACACGATCATCAGTCCCGTCAAAATCAATAGCGCAGTTAAACTTACCTTCCACACGAGCATTAGCAACAGTAGGAGCAGCGCCAAGAGTCAAAGTACCGTTATTTGTATTACTGGAGTAATTATATACTGTGGCTCCTGTGGCGTTGCAGGTGGTTGCGGTGTCTTGGCCTTCGTCCATTTTCCACCAGCCGATGGGTCCCCCGCGGTTGTATCCCCACGCGATTTGAGCTGGAGTTCTGGCGTAGTCATATATGCGGACGTCGTCTATGAACCCATTGAATGGTAGACCACTTATATCTCTAACTCCTATCTCTAAATAATCATTGTTTGACGTCATTGCACCAGATACGGCACTACTTGACCCAGCCGGCAGGCCATTTACAAAAAAGTTTCTTGTTGCTCCATCATAAGTTGCAGCTACGTGATACCAAGTATCTGTTTGAGTCACTACAACATTTGATGCAAGATTTTTCCTACCACCTACATTAAAAACAAAATATAAAGAACCTGAATTATGCAAATACAAAGCATAATTCTCAATATCAGTCACGCTATCCCCCTTTACTACTATAGCTTGCCAAGCATTCGCGAAAGATGATGTATTAATCCATGCCTCCATTGTAACGCCTGATTCAAGATCTAAACTTGTCGAATCAATTGCTGATACATAATCATCAGTGCCATCAAACTCAAGGCAGGCGCCTTTCTTACAGAAAGAGCCACCTCGGCGAATAGGTCCATTAGTTAAAATGCCGTCATTGCTTGAAGTGCTTGTGTCATAGGCAATAGTGCCTGACTGTTTATCAAACTTCCAATGAGCAACAGGCGGCAAGCAGGTTGAGGTATCCCCTGGCGGACAATACTCCCGCGAACCCGCCTGCGACGCAGTAATGCCGTCGCTCTCGGTGCTAACCGACCCAAGCTGAATCGTCGCTCCCCTATTATACTCCTGCTTAACCTCCGCAGGCGTCAACGCAAACGGATATATTTTTACTTCATCTATGAGTCCGTCGGGAGTATCACCAGCATTAAGGTAATGTCCAATACTGAAAGTAGAAGCAGCATATTTTATTGCATCAGTCTCTGCCTGTCTCTTAACTTCTACTCCATTAGCATAAATAATCAAGTTTTGTTCATCATAAGTTGCTACAAAATGATACCATTGATTTGCACTATATGTATTATCTGAAATCACTAAAACAAGGTTGTTATCCTCATCTCTAATCCTAAATCTTAATTTATTATCATTTGTAATCGTAAAACGGTAACCATCTGAGTGATTATGATCTGAAGTATTGTTTATAAAATGATGCCACTTACTAAGTGAGTTTAAATACACCCATGCTTCAAGAGTTATTTGAGTTGGTCTCAAACTTGAACCCGTTCCTGCATCCACATAATCATTACTCCCGTCAAAGGAAAGACAGCCGCCAAACTTGCACTTAGACTCCCAGCTGGGGTCGGCAGAACTGACGTCCGTGGAGCTGGCGCGCGTGCCGTTATTACCCTGCACAGACTGGTCATAAACATTCTGACCATAGAGCTCATCAAACTTCCAATACCCGACATACGAGCCGACTGGCGAGCCAACGGCTGGGTGGCCTGCGTTCATATCTTCCATAATCTGCTTCTGCGTGCGGGCGTAGTTATATATCCGCACGTCATCAATACTCCCTTTCCTATATTGGGGAGTGACGGCAACAGCGCTAGCGCCAATAGTCACTGGTTGTGTATTGGTATCTATGTCAGAACCTTCTGCAAAAGTATATTCCCGAATGCCATTGACATACCAATTTATTTCATCACTGTCATTAAAAGTAACTGCTAAATGATACCAAGTGTCAACTAACAAAGTGCTGGTAGCGTCATATTCTGCATAGCCTCCTGCCCAAGTGCTAAAAAAAGGATCAGCTCCTGCACCAACGCCCATTGCCCAGTCTGAATCAGCGCCAGCATCATTTCTGTCTTTAGCGACAAGGCATTGAGCTTGAGAAGAAATGTCTGAAGTAACTTTACACCAATAAGCTATAGTTAATTGGCCCATTGAGGCCACATCGCCAGCAAGCACATAGTCATTTGTGCCATCAAATGACAGAGCAGAGCCATATTTGCCCTGGACCCGGTCAGTGGAAGCATCCATATTAGTTAGGACACCTGTGTTATTGCCTGACGTATCATTAACAGTAGTGCCTGATTGCTCATCAAATTTCCAATGAGCCACAGGCGGAGGATAGGGCATGGGCGGATTACCGCCATAATCGCCAGTATATTGATGCCACATTTCTTCCTTCGACAAAGCACGATTATATATCCGCACATCGTCTATTCTACCTTGAAAATAGTCGCTATTGTAGCTTCCGCCTAATTTCCCAATATCCAAATCATCAGAAAATCTATCAGGTAAGGCGCTAATGTTATCAGATTGTGGTTGTTCAATGCCATTGCGATAAAAATGAGTAGTGAAACCTGAGCTATCAAAAACAACTGCCACATGCTGCCATTGAGAAGTAACCATTGAGGCGCTGCCTGTTTCCCCATATCCACCATTATTATCCTTTTCAATATCAATCCCAAGTTTACCGTCAACAATCCTAAAAGCATACTCTTTTTCACTCCAATCTTTTACTTTTGATACTATGAATCTACTGCCGGTAATACTCTCCGGATAAACCCATGCTGTAATAGTAAAATCTCCTCCCCCAACACTAATAGAATCGCTGTCATTAACATCTACAAAATCACTAGTGCCGTCAAAATGGAGGGCCGAGCTGTATTGACCAGTAGTCCAAGTTAAACTGTCACTGCCAGCGCCTGTGCCATTGTTGCTTCCTGAAACATCAAGGAGAGTTTCGTGATTGGCAATGCCCGAAGTTTGTTCATCAAATCGCCAATGAGCGACTAAGCCGTCAAGCTGGTCTGGTTCGCGGTTGAAATAACTTTCTTCCGAGGCTTTAACGCGCGCTCCCGCGCCCCAACCGCCTGCGCTTGCTGTATAATCTGCCTTAATCTGCGCCGCCGACCGCGCGTAGTCGTATATTTTTACATTGTCTATTGTGCCGTTGAAATATCTGTTTAATCTGTTTAACTCCTTCGCCTGCGCGCCAATACTAATCTTATCAACTCCAGTGTATGTCCCTACTGAAACACTTGGGCTAGCTACTTCAATTCCATTTACATAAAAACGAGCTACTGTACCATTGTAAGTCCCTGCTAAATGATACCATTTTCCAGCAACTACAGTATTAGGACTAAGCATTTGGAAATAATTATCATAAACACTCCAACTCCATTTATCAGAAGCATGATCAACCGATAAACTGAATCCTTGGTCTACAAAAGCGCCTACATCAATTACTAATGCATAATCAGAATATTCTTCACCGCTCTTAGATGATTTCACCCACGCCTCAAAAGTTATATTGGCTGTATATGTATCTGACCAAGGAGATTCCACAGAACCATTAACCCCATCAAAATAAAGGCATTTGCCGGATTTGCACTCGGGCTCGTTTTGCCACCGTGCGCCACTCGTTAGCGTGCCGTCGTTGTTGCCGAAGGCATCGTATGTGGTGGAGGCGTAGCCCTCATCAAACTTCCACCAGGCTACTGGCGCGTCCCCTCTGTTATTGACTGCCAAAATAACTAAAACACCACTCGTGATTACAACCACGGCTATTATGATGAATACTAGTTGTTTTATAAACCTCTTCATAGTGCGTCTCTGTTAAATCCCCGACCCCAGAGGTCGGGGAAAGCTCCCGACCTCTGGGGTCGGGATTAACTTGGCTTTTTTGAGATTAGAAAGCATTTTCTTTAATTCTTCCTTGTTTGCTATCCAAGCATCAATAGATTCCTGACAACCCTCTGGGCCAGCCATTATTTTTAAAATAAAGTCTCTGGTCGTAACCGAAGGAAAGTTTGCTTGATCTAAATAATCCTGATAGCTTGACCATTTATACTTGGTAACAAACTCTGCAGCTTCTTCTCTATTTGTTACTCCAAGCTCTTTCCATTTTGGCTCAATTAAAGCAATCGGGTTAGTGTGTATGTAAGTAAAGATAATTTGCAAATGTTCATCTGTCTCTATGGGCACAGAAACAAATCTATTTTGAAAAACATAACCCCGCTGGCCTTCTTCCTGATATCTATCTCTTAAATAACGAGCGTAACCGCCGCCAACCTTTTGCATAAATCTGCTAATTCCATTGTCTTCTATCTGCTGAAGCAACAAATGCAAGTGATTTGGCATTAAACAAAAAGCTAAAACCTCAACCAACTTATCTCGCTTATCATCTTCTTCCGTTCCCCGACCTCTGGGGTCGGTTTTAAAACGAGCTCGTTCTTCGCGGCGCTGTCTAATGCTAACAGGATTTTTATTATTAAACTCATAGATAGAAAAAATCCCTCGATAGTAATCGTTTTCATCTCTGAAAAGCAAGTTATTGCCTATTCTTCGGCTAGTAATATGATAAATACCGCCATTTTCAAATTGTCTCTGTCTGCTAGTCATAAAACTCCCGACCTCTGGGGTCGGTATAGCTTAGAGTAATTAATACTCTTGAGGCAGTGGATCCGTGGGGAATCAAGCCCCAGAAATCCGTTTCTCAGGCAAATCCGCTACCAAGCGGAAATCCTCCAAAGCCTCGTTGTGAAACGAGGTTTTTGGTTTGCTTTTAAATCTCGTCTGAACTGGTAGCAAAAGTGGAGGTAGAATTGTTGGACTCTTCTATTACTAAAACCGGCTCGGTGGTTGTTGCGTTCTCCTCTGGCACTTCGGGCTCAACTGGTGGCTCCTCGGTTGGGACTTCGGGTTCAATAACTGGTTCAGTGCTAGTTGCCTGTTCTGCAGGCAGTTCAGGCTCTGGTTCTGGTTCAGATTCTGGTTCTGGCTCTGGTTCGGCCAGTGGCTCTTCTACTGGGGGCTCTTCTGCTGGGGGCTCTGGTTCTGGTTCAACGGGTGGTTCTTCTACTGGTTCAGTGCTAGTAGCATCCCCGACCTCTGGGGTCGGGGCTGGCTCCCAGACCTCTGGAGTTTGGGTAGTTTCAATTGTCCAGCTGAAGCTGGCTGGGGTTGCATCGTAAGAACCGTCCTCGGCTACGGCGTAGACCTGGAAGACGAACTCGCCATCAGCTAGGCCTGTGTAGGTCTGTGGACTCTGGCACGGTTGCCAGCCCAAGTCATTGATTTGGCATTGGTATGCGGCTTCCCCGACCTCTGGGGTCGGGGCAGCTTCGAATTCAAACACGGCTTCGGTGAAAGTGGTCAGTTCGTCTGGGTGAGAGTTAATAAGGGTTTCAATGTCTTCTGTTTGAAAATTAGAAATTGGAAATTGGAAATTCTTGGAGTTGCAAGCTCCAAGTTCTTTCACCCACTCCCCTCCCTCAATCCAAGTGCACCAGATCTCGCCTGTTCCCTGGTCAACCATTTCCATTTTATTAACTCTAACTGTATCTGCTTCAACCTCTTCTGCCTGCAATTTCTTAACTAACAAAGTCCCATCCTCCAACACCTCCAACCCCAAGTCTAGTAAAATCTGCTTAACCTCTAAAGAGTCAATCTTAACAATCTGTCCCTGCCCATCTTCTTCAACCGCCAAATCATTGCCAATCCAGTGCGGATTGATAAAAACCATCACAGCGCCCAGGTTACCCTTTGAACCATCAAAGCCATCCAGAGCAAGACCAATCACTCTGCCAGCCCCTGTGGCTTTCATTGCTACTCCTGGGGTGGAGGAAGCTGAAGTAAGAGCATCGCCAATGCTAATAGGGCCATTCTCTGTTGAGACCTTGACTGGCACTCTTCCAGCTAAGACAATGAATGGGTTAGTGGAAGTGGCTTCTGCTTGGGGAGCTAGGATAAGGTTACTGCCTTCCATAGCAATAGCTGGTTTGTAAGAGACAACACCTAGTATGGTTGGCTGGTAGCTTTCTGTTGATTTCTTGATATATCCTTTGTTTTGTTCATCAATCACTACCAAGTCCCCTACTCCCATTACTTGTTTGGCTGGGTAACGCTCG
>SDBU01006064.1_pt1 | contig 14303 bp, 6 predicted proteins | sample 2277071 | NCBI WGS metagenome assembly SDBU01 (sample SAMN10397929, study PRJNA504765) | marine sediment metagenome | isolation source: marine sediment core GS08_GC12, 126 cmbsf | place: Arctic Ocean: Gakkel Ridge, Loki's castle | collected 2008
AATAACAGCATAATTTGGGGGAGAACTTTTAACTATATACTAAATCATTTATAAATAATATAATAACTATAATAATAATTAAAAATATTTGTCAGAACCTATGATTTGTTAAGGAGTAAATATTATGAAAGTTTTAATAGTTTCACCTGAAGTGTCTCCTTATGCAAAAACAGGTGGACTTGCGGATGTAACCGGTGCAATGCCAAAAGAACTTGAGAAATTGGGGACCGAAGTTAAAATAATGATGCCTGATTACAGCATTATCGATAGAGATAAATTTAGAATTAAGAGGGTTGGAAGTGATTTTAATGTTCAGGTGGGTAATGAAACAAAATCCGGAAAGTTAAGTAAATGTAAAATGGGCAGAAAAATCGAGGTTTTTTTCATCGGGAATGAAGAATACTTTAATCGTGACGGTTTTTACGGTGATAAGACAGGAGATTATCATGATAATCTCCAAAGGTTCACATTTTTTTGCAGAAGTGTTTTAGAAGTTTTAAAATTGATTGACTGGAAGCCGGACGTTATACATTGTCATGACTGGCAAACAGGATTGGTACCGGCTTATATAAAAACAGCTTACAAAGACGATTCTTTCTATCAGGGGATATCCACAGTTTTTACTATTCACAATTTGGCTCATCAAGGACTTTTTCCGCATGAGTTGTATTATGTGATTGGATTGGGCTGGGAGGAATTTGTTTTTGACAAAATTGAGTATTATGGAAAATTTAGCTTGATTAAGGCAGGGATAATTTATTCCGATATAATTACTACTGTTAGTAAAACATACAGCCGTGAAATTCAGACAAAAGAATTCGGATTTGGAATGGAGGGTGTTCTTAAGTGGAGGTCTGATGACCTTTATGGAATTATTAACGGCATCGATTATACTATATGGAGTCCGGGAAAAGATAACCTTATAGAAAAAAAATATAATCTTAAAACAATTAAAGATAAACCGGTAAATAAAAATAAATTGCTCGAAGTTTCCGGACTGTCTGTTGATAAAGAAAATCAAACTCCTGTAATAGGCATGATTGCGAGATTAGCGGAACAAAAGGGCTTGGATTTGATTGAAGAATGTATCGAGGATTTGATGAGCTTTGAAGTTAAGCTTATTATTCTTGGGACGGGGGAAGAAAAGTATGAGACTCTTTTGGAATCTATATGCGAAAAATATCCCGAAAAGATTTCTTTGAGTTTAAAGTTTGATGAGAATCTTGCACATTTAATATATGCCGGTTCCGATATGTTTTTAATGCCGTCGAAGTTTGAGCCGTGCGGTCTCGGGCAGTTAATATCTTTGAAATATGGAACAGTTCCTATAGTGCATAAAACAGGTGGATTGGCTGATACAATAGTAGAATTTGATTCTTCTGATATGAAAGGGAACGGTTTTGTTTTTGAAAGTTATTTATCAAGTGAACTAATGTCAGCGATAGAGAGAGCTTTAAATCTTTATAAAGATAAAAAAGCATGGCAAAAACTAATATCAAATTGTATGAAATCCGATTTTTCATGGAAGGCATCATGTAAAAAATATTTAGAACTTTATGAAAAATAGAAAAATAATAAATTTACAGGCGTAGTTATGAGAATAAAATATAATTTTTACAATATGATGTCAGATAGTGTCGGCGAAGAAAACGGCGTTACCGAAGAAGAAATAAATTCTTTGTCTGACAGGTGCAAAGAGATAGATTCAAACCTGAAGATAATGAGGAAAAAAGGTGAAATCCGGTTTTTTAATCTGCCCTACCAAGAGGAGGTTGTCAAAAATATCAAGGACTATGCAGATTATGTTTCAAGCAGGTTTGAAAATTTTATTGTTCTCGGTATTGGAGGTTCATCTCTGGGTGGAATTGCCCTGCATAAAGCATTAAATCATACTTATTATAATATTTTATCCGACAGCAGGCGAAAATATCCTAAGATATTTTTCCTCGATAATATCGACCCCGATACGCATTCTGCACTTTTCGATATTATTGATTTTAAATCGTCCTGTTTTAATTTTATAAGTAAATCCGGAAGCACTGCCGAGACAAATGCTCAATTTCTAATATTTATTGAAAAATTGAAAGAGGTTTCAGGAAATGACTATAAAGACCATATTGTCTTTACAACAGATAGAAGTCAGGGAAATTTCAGAAAGATTGCAGATGATGAAGGAATAAAGAGTTTTATCATTCCAGAAGGAGTGGGCGGCAGGTTTTCAGTTCTCACGCCTGTCGGTCTTCTGCCGGCAGCAGTTGTCGGCATCGATGTTGAAAAGCTTCTTGAGGGTGCCGCTTTAATGGATAAGATGTGCGACAATCCAACCGTACAAGAAAATCCGGCTTATTTGAATGCAGTTCTTCATTACATTATGGATACAAAAAGAGGTAAAAATATATCCGTGATGATGGCTTATTCGGATGCATTATTTGGAATAGCTGATTGGTATAGACAGTTGTGGGCTGAAAGCTTAGGAAAGAAATATTCGTTAGACGGTGAAATTGTGCATACGGGCCAAACACCTGTAAAAGCTCTTGGGGTTACAGACCAGCATTCTCAGGTGCAGTTGTATAATGAAGGACCGAATGACAAAGTAATCACTCTGCTGGGAACAGAAAAATTCAATTCAGAAATAAAAATAGGTACTTATTCTCCTGAAATAGAGGGACTTTCTTATCTTTCCGGGCATTCATTAAATGAACTTTTTTATGCGGAGCAAACAGCTACTGAAATCGCCCTGACAAAAAACAATAGACCTAACTGTTCTATAACGTTACCGGAAATAAATGAATTGACTCTGGGACAAATATTTTTTATGCTCGAGGTGCAGACCGCATTTTCAGGTTATCTTTATAATATTAATCCTTTTGATCAGCCGGGTGTGGAAGAGGGAAAACAATTTGCATACGGATTGTTAGGCAGAAAAGGTTTCGAAGATAAAAAAACAGAAATTGAAAACTTACTTTCTTTGAAAAAAAGGGAATAGCCAATAGGGATTAGAGAATAGTCGTAAATCATCAATATCCCCTATTCCCTATTGGCTATTCCCTATTATTTGCAGGGAATTATTAATATGCCTTCGCCGATTAGCCACTTTGTGGTTGGATTGTGTTATTCTTCGAATTCCGAAAAGGAAGTTTTGAGAATTTTTAACAGAAATATTTTGAATTATTTTCTGATAATGTTTGTTTCAGTTGCTCCGGATCTGGATATTATTCCCGGATTCTTTGCGGGAATGCCAAGTAAGTTTCATCACGGTATAAGTCACTCGTTCTTTTTCGCAGTCGTTTTTGGATTTATTTTATCATCGATAATTTATTTATTTAAAAAGAATTGCTTTTTATCACGCGCAATTCTTTTTTCCGCCTTATATTCCGCTCATATAATTCTCGACCTTTTTACAGTTGATACGGGAGAGGTGAACGGTTTTGGTATGCCTATATTTTTCCCTTTTAGTTTTAGCTACTATAGGTCATCGATTGTTTTGTTTTATGTCGGATTGACCAGATACGGATTTATTAACCCTCACATTATTTTCAACAATGATAATTTTTTGCCCTTCATAATAGAAATATTAATCACATTGTTAATAGGGATTTCAATAATATTTATAGGAAGAATTTTTAAAAAAAGTTTTTTACTTTAAAGACTGATGAAAGATAAGAACTTTTTCAAAAGGATTTTTGACAGTCTCGATGAGGCTCAAAAGGAGGCTGTGGAATCAAAGGATAATTATATTTTTGTTTCAGGAGCTCCCGGAACAGGTAAAACAAAAGTAGTTCTTTGTCATTCCGCCCTTTTAATGCTTGAATGCGGTTTTAAGAGTGATGAAATTATACTTTTCAGCCGTTTGTCAAATATGGAATTTGAAAAAAGAATATATGAATTGATTAGAAAAAATTATTCTGAATTCTTCCCTCATTCTTTTATTCCTTTTTGTATGAAAATTCTTAAAAAAAACTGGTATAAGATAGATGGAATTAATCCAAACTTTGAATTATTAAGCGATTTTAAAAGAAATATTATTATCGGTGAGATAATAAAAAATGCAGGTTCGCCCGATTACAGAACCAACATTAAAAATGTTAATTCAGAGACTGCAGAATTTATTAGAATGTTGAAGCAGAATAATATCCTTTTTGATAATTTTGAAAAAATATTTGAAAAAGGCAATTTTGACAGGGAATATATTTTTATAAAGAAAATATATGAAGCTTATTCTGATATACTCATTAGCCGGGATTATCTCGATTATGATGATATTATTTTAAAAACTATAGAGTTTTTTGAGAATGCCAGGGAATCGGAAAGATATATTAAGAAGTTCAAAAAGCTTATTGTTGATGATTTTATGGAGATAAATCCTCTCCAGTACAGGTTGTTAAAGGTGCTCTCCGGTGTGACTGAAAACATTTTTGTAACGGGAAATAGTGAACAGGATGTATTCGGATTCAGCGGTGAATTTACAAAAAATTTATTGAATATATTTAATGAAGATTTTCAGGGTACAAAAATTATTCGTCTCGAGAAAAACTACCGTTCTGATAGAAAATTGTTAATACCGGCGAGAAAATTTTATAACAGCGAACTAAAAGGTTTTACAAAAGCAAAATATAATATTCCACAATCTTCTTTGACTGTGGCAGTTGAGAAAAGCATATTAGATGAGGCATTTTATGTTGGGAAAAAAATAAATAGCATTATTAATTCGGAAATAAAAAATGTCGCTGCCGGTTCAGATATTAAAGAAGGTTTTACATACTCCGATTTTGCAGTGCTGTTGAGAGATGTTAATGAATATGGTTTTATCTACAAACATGTTTTTGATTACCTTGAAATTCCTAATTCAATAGATGGTTCTCTTAATATCGCATGTTTCAAAGAATTAAATTATCTTTTATTATACCTGCGGTTCCTGGCTAATCCCGATGATAATGAGGTTTTCAAGACACTGCTCTCGAATTCATTTACCGGATTCAGTCCTGTGGAATTGTCATATTTACTAAAATTGTCTGAAAGAGAGTCGAAGGAGCTCGATGAATTAATGAGACATATAGATTCCGGTAATATTACTTTGGAAGGTGATTATTCAGAATTGATTCATAAAATAGAAATGTTTAATAAAAGGTTTGACGAATTATTAAAATCATTACAAAAATTATCCTTTCCCGATTTTATGTTGAATTTTGTATATAGTATCTTTTTTGCAGATTTGCCGGAAGGAATTGATAAAGAAATTCTAAGAAAATTTATCGATATTTCTATCGATTATTATGAAATTTGCTCAGTTTTAAAATGGGAATGCAGTTTAAAAGATTTTTTAAAATTTTTTAACGAGTATAAGGAGAATCTTTTTGACAATTTGACTGATGATGAAGAAGAATCAAACACTGTGAAAATTACATCTATGTATAAGTCAAAGGGGAAAGAATTTCAAGTTGTCTTCATTCCTTTATTAACGGAAACTAATTTTCCAACCGGCTTTACAGAGGAAAGATTTTTTACAAAGGATTTGGAACGTATCAAAGAAGGATGTAAGAAAGTTGAAAATATAGAGTTTTATTCGATAGTGATAAGGGATTTTAATGACCATATAACAAGAGAAAAGAATTTATTTCTGACTGCACTGACCGCAGCAAGAGAAAAACTTTTTTTATCATTTCCAAGAAATCTTCCGGGAATTGAAGAGGTCAGGCCGTCAATTTTTTTAAGAGATATTTTTGGGGGAAAGCCGGTTAATCGTGAAAATGCAAAAGAGATTTCAGCAAATTTTGAGGAAAATGGTTATTCTGATTTCATCGATAAGGTAATTAAGATAGATGAACCTGAATTGTATAAACAAATTACTTCTCAAGATGAATTGGAGATTGTTTTAAAAAGATTGTGTTTAGAGAAAGATAAATTATTGAATTTGCTCGGAAAATATAATTATGATTTTTTGGATAATGATTATTTGTTTTCGGAAAGCTCCTGTTTGCAGGAGAATCCATCCATCAGGAAAATCGACGACAGCTTTACATTCAGTTCTTCTTCGATAAATACTTATCGGGACTGTCCGAGAAAATTTTATTATTCAAGAATATTAAAACTAAAATTTCCGAAAAGTATCCATATTACAATAGGAATTATTGAACACGAGATTTTGCAAAACATTCATAACAGGCTGAAAGTGAATCAATTTGATGAAAATGTTCTTGAAAGCATATTCGATGAAGTTTGGAAAAAATATAAAAACAATTTTGAAAGTGATTTTTTTGAATGGATATGGAAAGATTATGTATCGGTTATAATAAAACAATATATGAATAAATATGGAATTCATTCTGCAAATGTTCATTTAACCGAAAAGGACTTCGAATTCTGTCTGGATGAAAAATATTTGATTTCAGGAAAGATTGACAGGATTGATAAAATTGATAATGGATATGAGATAATCGATTATAAAAAAAGCGGCAATGGTTTAGTGAATTCTTGGATAAATAAATTCTATAAGAAGAGTGAAGATTTTCAGATGCCGATATATTTTCTGGCAGCAAAAAAATATTTTAAATTGGAACCAAAAATTCTCTCATATTTTTTACTTGATTTCAAAAAAAATCGGGAATGTGAAAAGATTGAAATAAAAATAAAAGAAGAACCCGATACCAAAAAAAGAGTAACTCATATTACTGAAGAAATAATTGAAGAAGTTAAAGAGAAACTGATTTCTATTCTTGCTCAGATTTCAAAGGAAAGAGAAAGCTTTGACAGGGCTCAGGATACTATATGCGGGAATCCTCACAGCGATTATTTATGCGAATATATAAATATATGTAACCAGAGTAAATAATTTAATACTTGTTCCTGAACTCGAACAATTCTCGTTCTCAAACTCTGTTTGAGAATGAGTATTAAAAAAATATTTGTTATGGATGATATTTTTGACAATACAGCCACAGAATTCAAACCTACTGAGCAGCAAAGAGAGGCAATAGAATTTTCCGAGTATGAACCTCTAAAAATAGTTGCGGGCGCAGGAACGGGGAAAACCACGGTTCTTTCGCACAGATACCTTTATCTGGTTAGAGAAAAAAAATTAAGTCCTGATAATATTCTTGCCCTGACATTCACAAAAAAAGCTGCATATAATTTAAAACAAAAGGTCTCGGAAATCTTAAATGATGATTATGTAATGTTAAAAGCAAATATCTATAATTTCGATTCATTATGGCTGAAGTTGATATTGGAAAACCCATATTTAAGCGGAATCGACAGAGATTTCAAAATTATGGACAGCACGGAAAAAGGAATATTGAGAGAAAATATTATTTATGAGATGACCACAGGTATCGATAAAGATTTTATTATGAATCTAAAATATGTAAATTTAACAGATATAAAAAGAATTTTAAATGACGGTTTTGAAGTTATAAATAAAGCAAAAATTAAATTAATCGATGAAGAAAGTTTTGAAAAAATAATTTTGGAAAAGATTGAAAATAACAGAGAAGAATTTGAAAAAGATAATAATTACCAGATTCAAATCGAATATGCAATATTATTTTCCAAACTGTATAAAAATTATCAAAAAAAGATTATTGAAGAAAAAGTTCTTGAATTTAGTGACGTTTTAATTAAGGCTTATTGTTTATTAAGAGACCATCCTGCAATTGCGGAAAGATACAGGAGAAAATTCAAATATATATTAATAGACGAGATACAGGATACAAGTTATGGGCAGTTGGAAATATTAAAACTTCTTTCGGAAGATAAATTTAAGAATGTTACGGTTGTGGGTGATGACAAACAGTCGATTTTCGGCTGGAGGGATGCAGAAATCGAAAATATCAGGTCATTTCCCGGAAAGAAAAAATTCCTGAATAAAAACCGGCGTTCTTATAACGAAATACTGGAATTTGCTAATTTTACCATATTTCAGGATCCTTACTTTGAAAAGGATAAGAAATCGCTGGAATTAGAAAACGATGTTAAGGGATATAAGAATAACATTGCAGTAAAGATGTTTTGTGCAGAGAACAGAGAACAAGAGGCAGATTTTACTGCAAATGAGATTATAAAATTAAATAACAAAGGTGTATCTTTAAATAATATTGCTGTACTCTCCAGGAGAAAAGAAAGTTTCAAAATTTTTGAAAAGGTTTTCAGAGAAAAAGAAATCCCTTTCAGCAGCACCGGTAACGGATATTATGACAATGAGGAGATAAAAAATATTATCGCTTATTTAAAGATAATCGATAATCCCTTTGATATTCCTTCCTTGGTACGAATATTGGAAAATTCGCCCTATCCTTTGAATCTTGATTCTATGATGAAAATCGGGAGTATTCTTAAAAAGTTATCAGGAGATGGAGAAGTCAATATATTTGAGATTTTTAAAGAAATATTGGGTAATCCTGAAATCAGCGATTTTGCCAAAAAGAAAATATTAATATTAAAAACACTACTAAAGGATTTCAATATAAAAAAAGATAAACTGCCGATGCCTAATCTGATTTACTCTCTTCTCGATGAGAATAAATATCTTAAGATACTTTATACCGGAGAGGATAATATTATTAAGAACAGAATAAATATTATTAAGAACATATATTTTATAAGCCAGCAATATGAAAGAAAATTTGAAAAATCGACAGTTTCAGAGTTTGTTAAATATTTAGAGTATAAAATGAAGGAAGGATGGGATGATGATGAGCTATTCGAGGAAACAGATGAAGAAAACGTAGTCTTTTTAACAATACATAAATCCAAGGGACTTGAGTATGATTATGTTTTTTGCAGCGATGTAAAAATTAAGAAGAGAGCAAACAAACCGCGAATTTTGTTTGATGTAGAAAGAAAAATTTCTGATGGGAAAGAAGTATTTTCAGGTTATGGATTTGTGTTGAGATATAAAAATGATATCAGTAGAGATAATAAAGATGAAACTGAAATATTTAAAAAAGTTATTGAAAAGACAAATTATTTAGAAAAACAACGGACTGAAGAGATAAGGTTAAATTATGTTGAATTGACCAGAGCAAGAGAGATGCTTTTTTTAACAACGGTTAATTCTAAGAAAGGCGAACCGTCCGAATATTATAAAATGCTGAAAAAAGAGTTTGGGAATAAAGAATACGTGAAAATTATCACCGAACCGGAAAATAACGATATAAAGATTAATTTATCAAAAGAAAAGGAAACCGATAAGATAAGCTTGGAAGAAAAAGTTGAAAAAATACTGAAGGAATATAAACAAAAAGATGAGAAAGCCCGGATATTACCCGGGAAAAAGATATTAAAGTTAGATTTTTCTATGCTAAAGAATTATAATCGATGCCCGCTAAAATATAAATATATCTTTGAATATAAACTCCCGGTCAATAGAATATCTTTAACAGAAAAAGAAACCGAAAAGAGCGGTAGTGAAGGTTCGGACAATAAATACAGCAGATTGATTTTCGGTATTTGTATCCACAAGGTTTTAGAATATTATAATTATCTGGAAGAATCTCCCGAATTATTTTTAGAGAAATTAATGCATGGGTATGGAATTAGGGAAGCAGATTATAAAAAGAAATTTGAAGAGAGAGGGAAAAAAGTATTTGAATATTTTCGGAAGTTTAACCTCGATAAATCAACACCGGTTTATACTGAAAAAGAATTTAATCTGTGGTTCAGCGGATTTGGGGATTATGATATTCATTTCAAGGGATTTATCGATAGAATAGATAAAAGAAACGACTGCTGGGAAATTGCAGATTATAAAACAGGATTTAAAAAAAAGTGTGTTGGTGACAACACCAACACACAGCTGATAGACGATGAGATACAGATGCAGGTTTATGACCTTGCCGTCAATGAAGGTGTCTTTGAAGATGTTAGAAATCCCGGTTTAATAATTTATTTTTTAGAAGAGGGGAAAGCAAAAAATGTTAATAGGAATTTAAAGATAAAAGATTATATTTTATCGACTGCAGAAAATATCATTGAAAAAAGATTCGACATAGATGAAAGACTCCACAAAAACAGAGATTGTTGGAACTGCGAATTCGGAGGATTAACAGGATTTTGCAGTAAAAATTTACTCAAGCTTTAACCACGAAGTGCACGAAGAAAAAAACAGAAGCCAGAAGTCAGGAGTCAGAAGTTAGAAGGTAGTCCTGCTTAGCGTGATTAGTTGGTTTTCTCATTCTGGCTTCTGGCTTCTGACTTCTACTTTTCATTTTATTATTATGAATAAAATTATCAAATTCTTACAATTTTCAGATGTTCATCTTGATTCAAATTTTTCATCGAGGTTGAATATGCCTTCCGAAAAAATAAACATCAGAAAGGGAGAACATATTCAATCGATAACGAAAATTTGCCGGATTGTTAAAGATGAAAAGGTTGATATAATTCTGATACCGGGTGATTTGATTGATTATGAATCTTCTACTGTGGAAACAGCCAATTATTTAATAGATAATTTTAGCAGTATTTCACCTGTTCCTGTAATTATATCTCCCGGCAACCATGATTTTTATTCGCCGAGCAGTATTTATCATTCTAAATTTCTGGTTACAAGAAGGCAGAAAAGTTTACCTGAAAACGTTATTGTTTTTGAGAATTATAGTTTTGAGTCGAGAAGTTTAAAGCAGTGTGAGTATGTAACCGTCACGGGTATATCGCATTCTGAAAACCGTTCGATCGATGAGCGGCTTTTAATAAACAAAATCCCTAAAGAAAAAGGGAAAATAAATATATTGGTTTTTCACGGCTCACTTGACGGGTATTGTCCACCGGATAAAAAAGTCACTCTGCCTTTTTCCAGAGAGGAACTGTTGAGTCTTGGTTTTGAATATGCCGCTGTTGGTCATTATCATACATATTCGGAAATATTGGACGAAGAAGATAATGTGAAAGGAGCTTATGCCGGATGTCCAATGGGCAGGAATCTCAAAGAATGTGGTGAAAAGTTTATTATTATTGGAGAAATCTATGAAGATGGTAAGGTTAAAATCGAGAAGCGAAAAATAGATAACAGGACTATTTATGAAATTCCTGTAAACTGCACAGGACTGCACCACAGCGAGGCTGTTCTAAATCAAATAGAAAAGATGGTCAAAGAAAAAACTGATAATAAAGATGATATAGTTTATGTGAAATTATCCGGAAGATTCCCACCGGGGAGTGAAGTAAATATTCCTGAAAATTTTCTCAAGGATAATTATTTTCATATTGAGTTTGATAAAAGTAATATACAGCCTGATTATGATATTCAGAAATATTTGTCTAATGCTGCCGATACGATAGAATGCAAATTTGTTAAAGAATTAAAATCAATGATTGAACAAACACAGAGTGAAGCAGAAAAGAAAATTATAGAAAATTCCATTTATTACGGACTCGATGCACTAACTCAAAATTCAGTAAAACCGAGATGATAAACTTGAAAACAGAAGCCAGAAGTCAGAAGTCGGAATACAGAATTCAGAATGCAGTTCCGCTTAGTGAGATTGACCGGCTTTCTTATTCTGGCTTCTGGCTCCTGACTTCTGAATTCTAAATTAAAATATATTTCTTTATAGTTAAAATCTGTCTTAGTAATAACTGAAACAAATATGAAAATTAATAGATTTAAAGCAGGTGGATTTGGCTGTCTTAACGGTGAATACAAATTAAATCCTGATAAGGTTAACTTGATTGTTGAAAATAACGAAGAAGGAAAATCCACTTTTGTCGATGGGATACTTGCAGGTCTGTATGGATTTTCTTTCGAGCGAAAAATTAAAGATAAGATTACGGAATTTGAAAGACTAAAACCATGGATAAATGATTCTTATATGATTGAACTGGAAGTCGAGGTCAATGGAAAAACGCTTCTGATTAAAAGAGATTTTTTGAAGGAAAAAGTTTTTGTTTATGATTTGTTAACCGGAAAAGATTTAAGTAAAGAATATTTCAAAAATAAAGGATATCCGGTTGGCGAATTTTTATTGAATATATTAAGAGAGGAATTTTTAAAGACTGCCCTTATACGCCAGCATGAAATTTTGACTATAAAAGATCCCGGTAGTATTACTAGTAGGCTGCAAAGGATTGTAGATACTACTGCCGGTGATAGCACTGCCCTCGAGGCAATTGAAATACTGGATAATGCTCTTAAGAAATATCCGAAACACGATTCGGATGGAAATAAAAAAATTGAGAATGTAATAAAAGATATTAATAAAAGAATTTCGGAAATCGAGACAGAACTCGATAGTCTTGAAGTAAAAAGAACTGCCGTTGAAAAAGAAATAGAAGAAATTGTAACATTGAGTAAGAGTGAAGAAGAAATTGGTTTAGAGATGAAAAAACTCGATTATCTCGGTAAGTTGTCCGAGGTTAAAGAATTAAAGAGTCAGATAAAGGAGGATAAGGAAGTAAAAAAAGAATTGGAAAAATTGTATAACGAAAAGGATTCGTTAGAAGAACTCTCCGATTTTCCTGCTGATAAAAATGATGTTCTTCTGCAGATAAAGGGGGAGATTTCGACTAAAAGCAGCGACATTGAAAAGGAAAAAAATGAGTTAAAACAAATCGAGAGAGAGAATGAGGAATGTGAAAAAGAATTGAAAAGTTATGAAGAATTCAGAGCATTTTCTGAAAATGAAAAAAAGGAAATTGAAAGACTTTTTAACAGTTTTAAAGACAGCATAAAAAAAATAAAAAATAAAGAGGAAGAGATAGGCTTTGAAAGAAAAAAAATAAAAAGAGACGGTTTTAAACTTGAAGATTATAATGCATTAAAAGATATGTTCGATAAAGTTAGTGATGATGATAAAGATTTTATCGGGGATTATGAAAAGGTAAAATACAGGAGGGATGCTGAATTAAAATCAAAGATTTTTGAAGGTGAACGGTTAGAGAGAGAAATAAGCGAAATAATTAATTTAAGAAAATCAAAAAGAAAAAAAGGAATTATTCTATCTTCTTCGGGCATAATAGTTTTGGCAGCAGGTTTAATATTTGCCTCCGGTACTTTTTATTTTATTCCTTCTATAATTGCTGGATTAATAATCGGAATCTACGGTTTTACGAAATATTTGACTGCAAATGCTTTTAAAAGTGATATATATATTGATTTAAAAAATAAATTGGAAACTATGAAAAGTGAAATGGAAAGCTTAATTAATGAAAAAGATAAAGAGAATGATAAATTAAATGGTATAAGAAAAAAATATAATCTTGACGATTTTAAAGATATAGTTGAAGAGTTCAACTATTATAAAAAACTTGATGGAAGAACCGGTACGCTTAATAAAAAAGAGTATGAATGTAAATCAACAGCAAAAGAAACAGAAAAAATAAAGGAAGATATATTAAGGTATTTGAAAAAGATTAATAATAATCTTAATATTTCTGACGTAACCTTCGAGTATTTTGAAAAATTTAGAAACAATCTTAAAAAATATTTTTCTTTTTATCATAAAAAAAACGATTTGGAAGAAAAGTATGCAGAGAAGGCAAAAAGATTGGAAAGCATAGTGAAAGAAAAAGAGAAGGGCGAGGAGGAAATTTATAATATCCTTAAAAAATGCGGTATTGAAGAGAGTGATGTTGAGACCGGTATCGACAAGTATAAAGATATGTTAAAAAATTATAACATATATGTGAAATTAAATGACGAATTAATTCCATCGAAAGAAAAATTACTGCTCAAAAATCAGGATATAAATGTTATACAAGCAAGGATAAATGTCAGGGAAGAAGAAGTAAGAAAAATAGAAAAATTAAATCCCGATTTTAGAACCTGTGAAGCCGAAAAGGTTAGTAGTGAATATTATGACGAGTTTAAGAAAAAAGATATGGAACTTAAAAATATCCAGAGAAAAAAATCAGGGTCATCGGAATCTGCCGGCGCCGTGATGACTGAATATCAAGAGAAGTATCCGAAACTCACCGAAGAATTATCAGATTTGAAAAATATCCTTTCAAGAGCGGAAAATTTTCAAAAATCAGTCGAACTTGCAGTCAATGTTCTATCAAAAATATCCCGGGAAAGCCACAAGAACTGGGCATCGATATTAAATAAGAGCGTAAATGTTATTCTCAAAGACATTAATAAAAATTATGAAGATTTGAAGTTTGATTCGGAACTAAACTTTACTATCAAACCTAAAGGATTGGATAAAATATGCAGTCAAAATGAAGTAAATTATTATTTGAGTTCCGGTGCAAAAGACCAGATTTATTTATCCGTCAGACTTGCAGTCGGGAAATATTTTTCTCAGGGAAAATCAAAACTGCCATTCATTCTGGATGACCCTTTTATTACGAGTGATGATGATAGATTTGTT
>SDBU01006065.1_pt1 | contig 14302 bp, 11 predicted proteins | sample 2277071 | NCBI WGS metagenome assembly SDBU01 (sample SAMN10397929, study PRJNA504765) | marine sediment metagenome | isolation source: marine sediment core GS08_GC12, 126 cmbsf | place: Arctic Ocean: Gakkel Ridge, Loki's castle | collected 2008
TCGATGATCGCGGTCAGAACACCTGCGCCCACGGTGCGGCCGCCCTCGCGGATGGCAAAGTGCGACCCCACCTCCAGCGCCACCGGCTCGATCAGCTTGATCGTCAGGTTGGCATTGTCGCCAGGCATGACCATCTCCACACCCTCGTCCAGCATCACCTGACCGGTGATATCCATGGTCCGGATAAAGAACTGGGGCCGGTATCCGCTGAAGAAGGGGGTGTGCCGCCCACCCTCTTCCTTCTTGAGCACGTAGACCTCCGATCGGAAGGTGGTGTGGGGGGTGATCGACCCCGGAGCGGCCAATACCTGCCCTCGCTCCACCTCGTCACGATCCACCCCTCGCAACAGGCAGCCGATGTTGTCTCCCGCGATCCCCTCGGGCAGCGTTTTGCGAAACATCTCCACCCCGGTGACCACCGTGGTCCGGGTCTCGTCGCCCAGGCCAACTATCTCCACCCGCTCGCCCTTGGTTATCTTTCCGCGCTCCACCCGTCCGGTCGCCACCGTCCCCCGCCCCTTGATGCCGAATACGTCCTCAATGGGCATCAGGAAGGGACGATCGACCTCTCGCTCGGGCGTGGGAATGTACTCGTCTATCACCCGCGCCAACTCCAGGATCGGGGCATACTCAGGCGCGTTGATGTCGGTCGAATCGGAGACCAGCGCCTCCAGGGCCGAGCCCCGCACGATCGGTATGTCGTCGCCAGGGAACCCGTAGCCGGTCAGTAGCTCTCGCAACTCCAACTCCACCAGCTCGAGCAACTCTTCATCGTCCATCAAGTCCACCATGTTCAGGAACACCACCATGCTGGGCACTTCTACCTGCCGAGCCAGAAGGATGTGCTCGCGGGTCTGGGGCATCGGCCCCTCCTGAGCCGCCACCACCAGAATGGCCCCGTCCATCTGCGCCGCACCGGTGATCATGTTCTTGATATAGTCGGCGTGCCCGGGACAGTCTACGTGGGCATAGTGGCGGTTCTCCGTCTCGTACTCCACGTGCGAGATCGAGATGGTCAGGCCACGCGCCTTCTCCTCCGGCGCGTTGTCGATCTGATCGAAGGCCATGAACTCTGCCAGGCCCTTAATGGCCAGGACCTTGGTCAACGCCGCGGTCAGCGTCGTCTTGCCATGATCCACATGCCCAATGGTGCCCACATTCACGTGGGGCTTGGTGCGCTCGAATACTTTTTTGGCCATGCCATCATCCTTTCCTTGCAGAGTATTGCGCTCGTCCCTCGTCGGCGGACGAACCGAGGCGCAAACCAGTTGATTATACCAGCTATCTCCCCTGCTCCAAATCTCTCCCACACGCAGACTCGGCTGCAGAGTGTGTTGATCAGTTTTGGGGGTGAGAGCCAGACACTACAACTAGTGGTAGCGCGCCACTGTGCCTACCATATGTGGGATCTGCCGATACTGTTATTGCAGTACCAACAAAAGATGGAACCGAGTCCACACGCACGTCCTTGCACCCAGATCGCCTCATACTTTTCACACGCGCCGCGCACCCCCGACAAATGACCGCGCTGATCGCACGCCTTCCCTGCCACGGTCATTTTGGAGCCGACATCATCACATCTGTTCTTCAGACCCGTAGAAGGGTCCGCCCAGGAGGCGGTTGGCAACCTCTGTCGGGACAGGGGCATAGTGGTCAAACTCCATGGTGAACGCTCCCCGCCCCTGGGTGGCAGACCGCAGGTCGGTGGCATAGCCGAACATCTCCGACAAGGGCACGTGGCCCCGGATTCTTTGCACCCCGCCTGGCGAACGCTCCATCCCCCCGATCTCGCCGCGCCGCACGCTGAGGTCTCCTATCACGTCACCCGTGTTCGCCTCGGGAACCACAACCTCGACGCTCATCATCGGTTCCAGCAGAACTGGGGCTGCCCGCTGCAGGCCCCTCCGAAAAGCTACAGCGGCCGCCCGCTCAAAGGCAATCTCTGACGACAGATCCTCGTCATAGGTGCCATCCACCAGAGCCACCGCCACGCCTACTATGGGATAGCCTCCAAGCACGCCACCGGCCAACGACTCGCGCACCGAAGCCTCGATGACAGGGACAAAAACCGGTGGTATCACCTCTGAAGATACACCATTCTGAAAGGAAAACCCTTCCCCCTTGGGCAGAGGTTCCAGCTCAAGCACCACTCGCGCATACTGATTCCTGCCCGCTCGCTGGAAGGAGAACTCACCCTCTGCGAGCACCTTACGCGTGATCGATTCCCGGTAGGCCACCTGAGGACGCCCCACCTTGGCCCAAACCTTGAATTCCCGCATCAGACGCTCCACCAGGATCTCGAGATGCAGCTCTCCCATGCCAGAGATGATGGTCTGGCCCGTGTTCTCATCGATCTTGACCCTGAAGGTAGGATCCTCTTCTGCCAAACGTCGCAGCGCGTCTGCCATTCTCGCTGCATCAGCCAGAGTATGTGGCTCGATAGCCACATAGATCACTGGCTCAGGGAATCGAATAGACTCAAGAATCACCGGGTCTGAAGCGTCACACAACGTATCGCCCGTGAAGGTGAACTTGAGCCCCCCTACGGCCGCAATGTCGCCGGCAGACACGGCGGCGATATCCTCACGGTGGTTGGCGTACATTCGCAGCAAACGGCCGATGCGCTCTTTGCGCCCCTTGGGGGAGTTCAAGACGGAGGAGTTCGAGTGCAAGATGCCAGAGTATACTCGCATGTAGGCGAGCCTCCCCACAAAGGGGTCGCTGACAATCTTGAACACAAGCGCAGCGAAAGGCTCACTCGGATCGGCGCGACGGAGCACACTGGTCCCAGTGGCGGGGCGAAGCCCCTCTATCGAGGGCACATCCAGAGGTGACGGAAGATAGTGCACAATCGCATCCAGAACTAGCTGGACACCCTTGTTGCGCAGAGCAGAACCGCAGAGCACTGGCACCAATTGCCCGGCCAACGTCGCTCGCCGGAGGCCTGCGCGCAGCTCTTCAGAGCCCAATTGCTCGCCCCCGAGGTACCTGATGAGCAAGTCATCGTCCGTCTCGGCAACTGCCTCAACCAACCTCTCGCGGTGTCTCTCGACCTCGTCGCACAGTCGCTCTGGGACCTCGATTTGATCGGGATCCCGCCCCAGCTCGTCGTGATAGAGCAAGCCCACCCGATCGATCAAATCCACGACGCCGACAAAGGACGGTTCCTCGCCTATAGGCACCTGTATGGCCACAGGCGCAGCCTTCAAGCGCGCTCTTATCATGCTTATACAGCGCCAGAAGTCAGCTCCTGGTCGATCCATCTTGTTAATGAAACAGATGCGTGGAACACCAAAGCGATCCGCCTGGCGCCAGACCGTTTCCGACTGGGGCTCTACTCCGCGAACCGCATCAAAAATAACCACGCCACCGTCCAACACACGCAGACTGCGCTGGACCTCGGCAGTAAAGTCTATATGACCCGGAGTATCGATGATGTTAATGCGATGATCTCGCCAGAAGCAGGTAACCGCAGCAGATGCTATGGTAATGCCCCGCTCCCGCTCCTGCTCCATCCAGTCGGTGACGGTAGTTCCATCATCCACACTGCCCAACCGATAGGTCTTGCCGGTGTAGAACAGGAACCGTTCGGTCGTCGTAGTTTTGCCCGCATCGATGTGAGCGATTATTCCTATGTTGCGAGTCCGATCCAGTGGACGGTCTCCGACAAGCGTATCCATAGCTTCTTGTGCCCCTTCAGTACGGGGTACTTGTGCTCCAAGAGATACACAAGCTACAGGACATCAAGATCGGCCTGCCACGATCGAACCCGGGCTGTATTGCCAACTACCCCTTCGCTCAGAGGTCAGGCCGTGTCACCACCGGTAATGTGCAAATGCCTTGTTGGCTTCGGCCATACGATGTGTATCCTCACGCCTCTTGACGGTAACCCCCGTATTCCGCGCCGCATCCATGAGTTCGTCAGCCATCTTTTGCGAGAAGGTCTTTCCCGCGCGATTCCTCGCCGACGCCAACAGCCAGCGCATCGCCAGCGACACCCTGCGGTGTCCACTGACCTCCACCGGCACCTGATACGTGGCGCCACCCACCCGCCTGGGCTTCACTTCGAGCAAGGGGGAAGCATTTCGCACGGCCTGTTCGAAAACAGCCAAAGGATCCGTGTTGGTGCGCTGAGCGATGATATCCATCGCGTCGTAGACCAACCTTCTGGCCGTGCTCTTTTTGCCGCGTTTCATCACCTTGTTGATGAAGGCAGCCAGCAACTCGCTATTATACCTCAGTTCTGGCTCGACAACTCGCCGAGGTGGCCGATAGCGTCTCGGCATTATCGTCTCCTCCGCAATCCAGTTGAGGGCTCTCTCCAGCCCACCATAGCACCCGCAACAGCAAACACGCAAATTCGCTCTAAGGCAGACTAACACGCCCGCGGGGCCAATGGGCATCGTCACCAGTCACTGACCAACCGGGGCCCGTCAAGCCGGAATCCTCCTGCACTATCTCCTTGGACGCTTGGTGCCATACCGCGAGCGGCCACGGCATCGCCCCTCAACGCCGGCTGCATCCAAGGTGCCCCGTATGATTTGGTAGCGGACGCCTGGCAGGTCCTTGATGCGCCCACCCCGAACCAGCACGACAGAGTGCTCCTGGAGATTGTGACCTTCCCCCGGAATGTAGGCTGTCACCTCAATCCCATTGGAGAGCCGAACCCTCGCGATCTTACGAAGCGCCGAGTTTGGCTTCTTGGGGGTCATAGTGCGCACCTGAGTGCACACCCCACGACGCTGCGGAGCGCACCGTCTGGATTGGGTGATACGTCCCTTGAGCGCATTAAAGGAGTACCCCAAAGCCGGCGCTTTCAGTTTCCTGGCGGCCCGCTTTCGACCCTTACGCACTAGCTGATTGACCGTTGGCAAGCTATCCCTCCCTGTCAATTGCCACGAAGGAGCATGGTGACTCACAAACCGCAAGTATACCAGCGCGATCCCATTCCGTCAAGAACTCTGACTACTTGAAGGTGTGAAAAACCGGTTGCTGCCAACAAAGGTGCCACCCTGAGCGCAAGTACCCCGTACTCCCGGGGCACAAGCGAAGGGTCTCAACCGCACGAAGCCGCGATTCTCCGCTTTCGTGGCCCCAGCGCTCGCCAACGACAATGGCCGCAAGACCCCAAGACTCTGGACCGGTCTATCACGAGGAATGACCAAACCCCAAACCCAGGCCCAACCCGGGCAACGTGGGGACCACCTCCTCGCGCCCGAAATCGACCGTCTCACCATTCTCGTTGAACACCTCAACCGAAAGCCCCAGCGCTTGCAGCTCCTTGATGAGCACACTGAACGACTCGGGCACCCCTGCTTCCCTTACCGGCTCCCCCTTGACAATGGCCTCGTAGGTCTTGACCCGTCCGATCACGTCATCCGATTTGATGGTCAACATCTCCTGCAAGGTGTATGCTGCCCCATAGGCCTCCAAGGCCCACACCTCCATCTCGCCAAAACGTTGGCCGCCAAACTGTGCCTTCCCGCCCAGAGGCTGCTGAGTTACCAGAGAGTAGGGTCCTGTGGAGCGCGCATGCACCTTGTCCTGCACCAGATGATCCAGCTTGAGCATGTAGATGACGCCCACGGTTATAGGCTGATCGAACGCCTCGCCAGTCTTTCCGTCATAGAGTACCATCTTGCCGGTGGTCGGCAGGGGCAGGCCGGTCAAGCGACTCACCTCGATCCCCCTGGCGTTGACCTCCTCCCGCGACAGCCCCTCGACCTCGCAACCCTCGTCCCGCAGCCAACAGCGCAAGCAGACTTCCCGCGCCAACTCCCCGGCTCGCGCCCTTTGGCCAAGGGACAGGTTGGTGTCCTCGTATACCATCAGGTCATCGGCATTGTAGCCCTGCTCGAGCAACCAATACTCCAGCCACGTTCGCCGAGAGATCCTCAGATCTCCCAAGATGCGCTCGATCGACTCTGCCGAAACGCCTCGCTGGCTCAGGAAGGACCCAAAATAAACCGCCCTCGCGTCGGCATCGTCCCACAGCATTTCCGTGTCGATCCCTTGCTCTTCAACCCAACGCCACGCACGGCCGTCGAGATCACGCCATGCACGATCCATGAGCCATGCCCGGGCAAGCTCTGCCGTGATCTCCTCTTCGTCTGCACCGTCGGACACCGGACTCGTGACCCGAAACCCCAGTCGATCCGCTGCCCAACCAAGGTGGGTCTCAAGTATCTGACCCACGTTCATGCGCCCGGGAACGCCCAGCGGGTTGAGGATGATGTCCACCGGCGTACCGTCCTGGGTGTAAGGCATGTCCTCGATTGGCACCACAGAGGAGATGACCCCCTTGTTTCCGTGACGGCCAGCCATCTTGTCCCCTTCAGTTATCTTGCGGCACTGGGCAACCGACACTCGAACCAGCTTCTCCACGCCGGCGCGCATGTCCCGGTTTTCCTCGCGGGTAAAGACGCGCACATCAATCACCTTGCCCTCTTCACCGTGAGGCACTCGCAACGACGAATCCTTGACTTCGCGAGCCTTCTCGCCAAAGATGGCCCGCAGCAGCTTCTCCTCGGGAGTCAACTCGGTTTCACCCTTGGGCGTGATCTTTCCCACGAGAATATCGCCAGGGGAGACTTCTGCACCCACGTAGATGATGCCTTCCTCATCCAGGTTGCGAAGCACCTCTTCTCCCACATTGGGAATGTCACGAGTGATCTCTTCGGGTCCAAGCTTGGTGTCTCTGGCCTGGCTCTCGTGCTTCTCGATATGGATCGACGTGAACCTGTCCTCCCGCACCAGCCTCTCGCTGATGAGGATAGCATCCTCGAAATTGCCACCCTCCCAGGACATGAAGGCACACAAGACGTTCTGCCCCAAGGCGAGCTCGCCATTCTCACTCGAAGAACAGTCAGCGATGACATCGCCCCGCTGGACCCAATCTCCTTTGCGAACGACAGGGCGCTGATCGATGCAGGTAGATTGGTTGGAACGGCCGAATCTGCGCAGACGGTGCTCCACCACGCCATCCTCGCCCTGAATGACAATAGACCCTCCCCCCACGTGAACGACCTTGCCCTCGGTGCGCGCCAAGACAACCTGCCCGGAATCCAACGCAGCCTTGAATTCCATGCCGGTCCCCACCACCGGGGCTTCAGGCATCAGCAAGGGCACCGCCTGACGCTGCATGTTCGAGCCCATCAAGGCGCGGTTGGCATCGTCGTGCTCCAGGAAGGGGATGAGACATGCTGAGATCCCGAAAATCTGTTTCGGCGAGACGTCCATATACGAGACCTGGTCCACACTCTCGATCGCGAACCTGTTGTGGACACGGGTAGAGACTCGATCGGCGATGAACTGGCCCTTCTCGTCAAGCGGCGAGTTGGCCTGAGCAACCACCTGGTACTCTTCGTCGTCGGCGGAAAGGTACTCTATCTCGTCGGTCACAAAGGGCTGGACCCGGTACTCCTCCCTGTCGAGCGAGGCCAATCTCTTGGCCAGCTCTTCATCGATGAGCGTCCTATCGTCGGCGATGATCTCGCCGGTATCGGTATCCACCACACGCTCGCGAAGGATTCGCCCCAACAGCTTCTCGGGATCATTGGGCAGCGTGTGAGCCACCCGGCGGTATGGGGTCTCGATGAAGCCGTACTCGTTCACTTCGGCAAAGGTGGCCAACCGACCAATGAGGCCAATATTCGGGCCTTCTGGTGTCTCGATCGGGCAGATACGGCCATAGTGACTGTAGTGCACATCGCGCACGTCAAAGCCTGCTCTCTCACGCCTGAGGCCCCCGGGGCCCAGCGCAGATAGCGTCCTCTTGTGCGTCAGCTCGTCAAGGGGATTGGTCTGACCCATGAACTGGGAAAGCTGGCTCCCACCAAAGAACTCGCGCACGACGGCGACTACTGGACGAATGTTGATCAACGACAAGGGAGAGACTTGCTCAGGATCGCGAATGCTCATGCGCTCCCGTATCACTCGTTCCATCCGCAAGAAGCCCACCCGGAGCTGCTTCTGTATGAGTTCTCCCACCGTCTTGACCCGGCGATTGCCCAGGTGGTCGATGTCGTCCTCCGACTCAGCCCCGTTGTTGACCTGGATCAGACGTCGAACGATGTTGACTATGTCTCGCTTGGCAAGAGTGCGATGAGTGTCGGGCAGATCGGTGCCGATTCGCCGACTCAACTTGTAGCGCCCCACCCTGCCCAAGTCGTATCGACGCGGATTGAAGAGCGACGACTCCAGATATTTCCGAGCACTGTCCAGCCTCGCCGGATCGCCAGGGCGCATGGTTCTGTAGAAATGGGCCAACCCCTCTTCCGCGTTGCTGGTGGGATCATGCTCCAGGGTTGTCTGCACGTAGGGGTGCGCCGGCATATCATCGACCGTCTCAAAGAGCTTCAGAATCTCCTCATCAGTGCCCTCGGTGATAGGCACATCATCGATCCCGTCCGAGACAGCCCCCAGTGCCCGCAAGAGCACGGTCACGGGGATCTTTCGCTTGCGGTCCACCTTCACCGAAATGACATCGCGCTTGCTGGTCTCGAACTCGAGCCATGCTCCACGGTTTGGGATCAACTTGGCCTTGCACAGCCCACGGCCCGTCCTGGGATCTTTCACCAGCGTAAAGTAGGCCCCAGCCGAACGAATGAGCTGGCTGACCACTACGCGCTCTGCACCGTTGATGATAAAGGTGGCATTCGCGGTCATGAGAGGGAACTCTCCCATGTACACTTCTTGCACCTCTGCCTCGCCGGTGTGCTTGTTGACAAGCAAGACCCTGACATAGAGAGGAGCGGAATAGGTAGCATCCCGGTCGCGACACTCCTCTTCCGTATAGCCGGGGTCGGCGAATCGGTAGTTGAGCCCAAACTCCTCGTTGAGATCCTTGTCATAGCCAGGAAAGTACAGCTTCAGGCTCTTGTTAAAGCTCTCGATTGGCGAGATCTCGTCAAAAAGCTCTCGCAGTCGCTCTACCCGGAACCCCTTGTACGATTCGATCTGGGTTTTTATTAGATCAGGAATCGGAAACACGTCGGGAATGCGCGCATACGATTTGCGAAGTCTCCCATTGCGAGTTGTGCCCAACACGCCATATGCCTCCCCAGAGAATATCATACCCATTTACTCTACTTGCGAAGAAACCGAATCGGCGGAACGAGGCCACCCCAAGACGTAGATCGATCTTCCTGACTCTGCTCTCCTACGGCCCAATGGAAGATCGCGACTCGAGACCTGACCAGCCAGACTGCCATCGCTATCCGGCCGCTCCTCAGGGCAGCAAGGGGGGCCAATCTCTCGGCCAGCATCAAAGCAAAGTGGAGGCTCGCCCCAACCAGCACGTCCATCTCGATCCGACAAGACCAGGTGCTTTGAGCTAGACACGCCTCGGGACGGGCGATCAGGAAATCATCAGTGGCTCTTTATTCTATCACAGATTTCCAATCTGTCAAGTAGACGCAGGAGGAGGGTGTTGAATAAATCGGCGAAATTCGCTGTGGAGAGGGGGACTACGCGTACTAGGGTTGCGGGTTTATGTAGTTTGGATATAATGGATGAAGACGATGTTCACTTTTGTGGGGAGGCAGGGTACGATGTCGCGGTTTCCTCGCTTTCATAAGACGGGCAAGGGCTCCTTCTTTGGCGATTTCGTCTATGATCGGGTGGTGAAGAAGGATCACTTCTTGGTCGCTCTGCAGGAGTTGTTCGACTGGGAGAGCCTGTGTGGTGATTTGATCAAGCTCTACAAGGGTAAGGGTCTTCGTGGGCGTCCACCCTACAAGCCCGAGCTCACTTTCAAGATGCTCTTCCTGTCCTACCTTTACAACGTGTCAGAACGCCAGATGGAGCAGTTGGCCACCTACCACCTGGCGGTGAAGTGGTTCCTTGGACTGGCAGTAGACGAACCCGCCCCCGATCATTCAACGCTGACCAAGTTCAAGGACCGCTTGGTGCCTGGCGGCAACTGGGACGAGCTGGAGAGCATCTTCGACGGCATCATCAGACAAGCCCTGCATCAGGGTTTGGAGATGGGCGACATCCAACTGCTGGACAGTGTGCACACCCGAGCCGATGTCAACTACGAGAAGGAGCGCGAGCGCCAGGATCAAGGCAAGCCTCCACGCGATCCTGATGCCCAGGTGGTGCACAAAGGCAGACGGTCCGTGGTTGGACCAGATGGCCGACGCAGTGTGCGAAAGATATGGTTGCGGGGCTTCAAACTGATAGTCCTACGGACAAGACTCACAGCTCGATCAATGCCAAGACAGGCGTTGCAACCAGCCTCATCCCAGCCCGTGGGAATACGGCGGACAACAAGGCCTACCCTGCCCTACGACAACATGACCGCTCTCTGTCCCTGCCCACGACCACCTATGGCGGAGATCGAGCCTACGACGACACCGATATACATGAACGGCTCGCTCAAGAGGGACTGCACAGCGGCATCACTCTGAACGACTATCGCACCCGCAAAAAAGATCCCAACAAAGAGCGCTGGATAGAGATGATGGCCACCCCAGAGTACCAGGCTGCTACGGCGCTTCGTTATCGGGTGGAGCAGCCCTTTGGCATCGCCAAGAAAAGCCATGGGTTTGAGAGGTGCCGCTACCTCGGCTTACCAAGGTACGGCATCCAGTCGTTCCTCACCTTCATGGTGCTCAACTGCAAGCGGATGGTGAAGCTGTTGACCGGAATCACCTTCCGGCCACAGGCCAAAGGTCGGCGGGCCGAGGTGTTCAGGCCGGTATATGCCAGTCTGCCCTGGGCGTAGTGCGTCTGATGGGCGAGGGAGTGCGTCAAGTACCCCGTATGGGGCACAAGAGCGGCTCAGTGGCTCAGACAAGGGGCACAACGCCCACCACATACCCAGAAAGGGAGTGCCTATCGGTCCCACATCGAGCTAAGCGAATCGGTAACTCGTAAACTCACTCCTCGGGCGAGTCTATCCCTCTGCAATTCGCTCCTATTTCCACACCCTCGGGGAGTGCGAGGGTGTGGAAGAACGACCATTGTCATTCTGCCTGCACCTGCGGCGCAGGCACAGGTGAGCCGCAGCGTAGCGAAGGCGAAGAATCCCTGTTTTGTGCGGTTGAGACCCTTCGCTTGTACCCCTGAAGTACGGGGTACTTGTGTCTTGGAGAAGCTCACCACTTTGGAAGAGGCGTGTGCCGTCTTGAAAGAGGAAGTGGATCACTGCAACAATCATCAGGTCCAGATCCACATGGTGCCCAACAGCAAAAAGCAGACCATGCACATCCGCATCTGGTGCGAAGATCGAATGGTGCAGTCGGTGACCTTGCCGCTGGAGCGGTTCAGGGTTCACTTTTGAACTGAAGAAGCGTTTTCAATTGCTCCTAGCAGTCTCTGCACGGGGAGCGGGCTGGGAGGAAGGGTAGGTGGGCAGCCCCACCTCTATCGGTGAGACGCTTTTTTTCACCCTGGCCGATGCCGCCCATGCCGCTGAGCAGAAGGAAGCTTGCCCGACGTGGCTCAGATGACATGGCACGCGTGTCAGGGGCTCCACGGGCACATCAGGCTGTAGATGGAGCTTCTGGGGTTGAGGCTGGTGGCACCCGGTCAGAAGGTGCATCCAGGCTACACGCTACCACTTCCCATAGTCGCGAGATACGTCCAGGTTCGACAGATTAAGCAAGGCCGCCCTCAGGGACTCTATCAAGCTGTCGATCTTCACCGGCTTGAGCAAGCACCGGGAGGCACCGCAACGCACAACTTCGTACCTTTCGGCTTCACTGGCGTGACCAGTGAACATCACCACTGGGAGGTCAGGCTCGAACTCCCGGATGATCCGAAGAGCATCGGTGCCATTCAACCTGGGCATGCGGATGTCCATGAGGACGGCATCGTATTTGCCGCGCATCACCTTGAGCACGGCCTCAACCCCATCCTTCGCCGTGTCGGTGCTCCAGCCTGCCCTGGCCAAGACGGACTCCAGGAACCTCAGGACGGCAGGCTCATCATCGACTATCAGAGTGTGCGGCACAGAGTCCTCCGTGTGGTCTGTCTTGTTGCAGCAGTTCATCCTGAGCAGCCAGGCTTCCTGGCGGAGCGATGAAACTGGACACGCACCACCACCTTGTCCCCAGGCGCTGCCTGGCCTCGGTCTCTCTAGTATATCGGCAGGCGGCGCCGGGTGCGCCATCCCAATCCCGGAGAGTGTTGAACAAGTCTGCGCCTGCTCACGTGGTTATCATCCTGACCCCAAGTACCCCGTACTTCAGGGGCACAAGTGCCTCGAACTCCAGGGGTGCAAGTGCCCCGAGCTTCAGGGGTACAAGTGCCCCGAACTTCAGGGGTACAAGCGAAGCATCTCAAGTGCACGAAACAGACATGCTTCGCTTCACCTGTGACGATGGTCGTTCATCCGCACCCTCCTGCCGCACTGGTTTGTCCACCACTACCCACACCGTGAACTTGCCGTCTCGCACGATGCGAGCCGACAGCCCATGCGCCGCAATCATCTCTTTGATCTCTCCTGGATGATGAAGATGGCTGCGCATGAGGGCCACCTTCTCCGCCAGAGACATCAACTTGACCGTGAGGCGACTGAGGTCTGGCTCTTCGATCACCAGTCGCCCGCCCGCCTTGAGCACGCGCAGGAGGTCGCGAACGGCCTCGCGCTGATCGCAAAAGTGGTGGAGCGCATCCACTGCCAGGACCCGGTCAAAGCTCTCATCAAGAAACGGAAGGCTCTCGGCATGCGACTGCACCGGTCGGAGACCCCCCTTGGTCCGGGCCTGCTTGAGCATCGGCAGCGAGAGATCACTGACCACGAGCTCGCTGACCAGAGAGCGCAACTGGGACGACACGCGGCCAGTGCCTCCTCCCGCATCCAGCATCCGGACGGGCGCCGGCAATCTGAGCAGGTGACACAGTCGCTCAACGTCTGGCGGGCGAATCACGCGGTCATAGATCGGAGCCAACAGACCAAAGTGATCCAGCATGTCAGATCGTCTCCGCTTAGCGCCGCCGGCCCTGCACGCCCGCAGGCTCGGCCAGCATTGCTGGCTGAGGAGCTCTCTTGCTGCTCGGCATCATCTCGCCACCCTCTCGATGAGACAGAGCATCCTGTCGATATCCAGGGGTTTGTACAAGACCCCACAGGCACCCTCTTCCAGCGCGGCCCGCACCAGATCCTCGACCGAGTAGGCGGTCATCATGATGACCGCGGCTCCCGGCCTGATCTCCTGGATCCTCCTGAAGGCAGCCAGACCGTCCATGCCCGGCATTCTGATGTCCATCAGGGTTACGCGGTAGGGCCGAAGCATCACCTCTTCGACGGCCTCTTCTCCGCGCCCGACCATGGTGACCGAGTACCCCTTGCGCTTCAGGATGAGGGACAGCGTCTTGAGCGAACTGGCGTCATCATCCACGATCAGGATGGTCGCCTGCCCCTTCATAGATGTTGAAGAGGCCTTTGGGTGCAGGTGCGCATGGTCATACGCCCCTATCAGAAGCAAGAAAACCGCACTAAACTGGCTGCAATGGATAGCGCCTGTGGCATGTGTGCGATCAATTCCCGGTGTGGCCGGCACCTGACATCTCTTGCCACGCCCTCTCCTCATGCTACCATCTCCTCATGGATCTTTTCTGCGGTTGTCGTGATTCCACTCTGTGCAGACAGCCCGGCCCTTGGCTACTCCTCCCTTCAGGCCCCTTTGGCGAAGAGCGGCGGAGGGATTCCCCCCGGTCGCACCTTGCAGGCCGCTGGAAGCCAATCTCGCACTCGCCCGATCACTTGTACAAGCCCGATAGGAAGGCGGTTACAGCGACTTCCTCCACTCCCTGTCCCTGGCTGCGCCAGGATCCGCGACCATGGGCAGCTTCACGGTGAAGGTGGTGCCCTTCGCCAGCTCGCTTTGCACCTCCATGGTGCCTCCATGTCTCTCCACCAGCATCCTCAGAGCCAGGCCCAAGCCGATTCCCCTCGCCTTGGTGGTGAAGAGCGGCTAAGACCTTGCCCGTCTGGCACGCGCACCCCCAGGGGCGCCCAAGAATGAGGCCCACTGTAAGATGAATGGACCTCCAAGCCCAGTTTCCCCGCTGGGCCTGGCTCGTCCCGCAGAAGACGCGGCGCAGCCTCCTGACAGTATACGCCCGTTTCGTCTGCTGGTCAGGCGCAAAAGAATGGAGGGTGTATAAAGACTCGGCGGCAGCCACCCGAGTTATCACTCTGAGCGCAAGTACTCGTAGTGAAGGGGCACAAGTGCCCCGGACTTCAGGGGTACAAGTGCCCCGAACTTCAGGGGTACAAGTGCCCCGAACTTCAGGGGTACAAGTGCCCCGAACTTCAGGGGTACAAGTGCCCCGAACTTCAGGGGTACAA
>SDBU01006066.1_pt1 | contig 14301 bp, 15 predicted proteins | sample 2277071 | NCBI WGS metagenome assembly SDBU01 (sample SAMN10397929, study PRJNA504765) | marine sediment metagenome | isolation source: marine sediment core GS08_GC12, 126 cmbsf | place: Arctic Ocean: Gakkel Ridge, Loki's castle | collected 2008
AAGAAAAACAAAATCTTCTGGGAAGACGATGTAGGCCTTGAGAATGAGGACGATAATGTAGTTCCCAAACTCAGGGTCCATAAACAGGAATTTGCTTTAATAACCGGCAAATTTGCCGAAAAGACCATCAAAGTAGCCCTCGATTATCAGCTATGTACTAAAGCCGAGTGTACCTCCTATGCCAAGTGTCCTTATAAGTGCAAACTAAAAACAGAACCCAGGAAATGCCAGATGGAGGTTCAGCTCATAAATCGGATATATACCGAGTGGATAAATGGCGTTGGAGATATAATGACGCAAGCTCAGATGGATGTTTTCGGTTTAGGAATTATCCCACTTTATACCCACCTTGTCAGGTTTCAAAAAGAATCTTCATCTACTTCTACCGTTATTTATTCAGACAATAAGGGGATTAAGCGACCCGAACCCATATTTAAAGAAATCAGAGAAACCATAAAACTAATACATGCTGAACTTAAATACTCGGGTCTTAGTGCTTTATGGGTGCAAAAAACCGGGAACCGCACTCTTCCGGCAGGGACGACGGATGAAAATAGAAAGTTTGGTGATATAAGTCGTTACGACGAGTTTGATGTGGCCAAAAAGAAGAAAAAGGCAGAAAAAACATGAAAAAGCTCAAAAAATCGAAAAATACAATGATAGTTTGTAAAGGGAGTTATTCTCCCATAAAATCGAAACGGAAATGTGAGTGGTTGACGTGTTATGCCGGTCTAGGTTTAGTAGGGTCCGGCTTTTGTTTTGCTTTTGGGGCATGGTGGATGCAATGTTGCCCGACATATAAAAATGAGGATGAATATCTAAATGAGCATGATTAACCCAGAATACCGCAACGGCGGTGATGGTTTCATCCTTTGGGCTGAAGAGAACGCCTGCGTGCCCATCTTCCCTGAAGATTCGGATATCCCTGTTTGGACCTTGCTGGGTGAGCTTCCAGACGATAAACACCCGGAAACGGGCAAGTCTTACAAGGATATGTGGGAAGGGCAGAAGGTTATTATCCGTGAAGCCCTCAAGATGGAAAAGAAAAGATTTGTTCATCGCCTGATTGTCTTTTGCTGGCCCCGTGGTGAAGGCAAGTCAATGATACTGTGCCTGATTTATACCTGGAAGTTCGTATGCTGGATTGAACAAAAATTAGTCCTGGGAGCCAACTCAAAAGACCAAATCAGATTTGTCCATTATGATATTATACGTGACATTATCAATCATTCTCCGAAGATACTCTCCGAAATAGGCGAAACCAATGTCAAAGAAAAAGAGATAAGGCTCACCGACAGGAATAAAAATGTGAGAGCCTTTATCCGGCCTATTAGTTCATTCACGGGTATTGTGTCAAACATCAATGGCTATACCTTTTCCGAGATGTTTGACATGAAAAATCCCAAATTCTTTACCCAATTGGACGGTTCCATCCGAAATATGCCCAACTCATTCGGGGCTATTGATTCCACCGTTTCAGAAAAAAGCCATGTCCTGTATCGCCTCTACCAGAGCTATATCAAAAGAAAAGACCCTACGTTGTTTTTCTCTTACAGGTCGAGCGAAAAGGGAGACCCGAAGGATTATTGGCATCCTTTCATGACTCAGGCCCAGCTCACGTCTTACAAGGAGAAGTTCCCTCTTGGTGATTTTGAGAGGTATTTCTTGAATATATGGTCGGCAGGGTCGGTGAAAATATTTACAGAGGAAATGATTGAAGCCACTAATTATCTCGGTGTCGATAAAATGATTAATACCCATGGCACTATGATTGAGCTACTGGAAAAGAAAAACGAGATCATCAGGGCAGAAAATAAAATGCTGGAAGGGAAAAACTGGAATCAAGACCTCGGTAATGATTTTCATATCCAAAAAATAGAGGATCGGATCTGGCCTGTTTCCGATGTGATGAGATTATCCACCCCGCAGAATGAGCCAAAAATGGCTACCATGGAAGAATTGGGAGAATTAACGAAAATCTATGATACGGACTGGGTTGTCCTGGGAGGATTTGACAGGGCCGACCCCATGAAGAGAAAAACAGCGGCCAGAACAATTACCGTAGTATTAGCCAAGGGTTTAATGGGGAGCCGGTCAACCCCTTACATTGACGAGGATTCCAACCCGAAATACATCTATGTCTTGCTCGGCCTGCGGGATGTTACTGATTCCAGCTTGGAAGGGATCATAAACTTCTTTCTGGATGCCCATAATGAGTTTGACGGCATACAGATAATAGGATCAGAAACATGGGGAGCCTTTGATTTAGCCCCATGGTGCGAAGAAAACAGCATAGAGTACGAAATCTTCCATAATACCTATGATAAACAGAAAACCATGTTCAGTGAGCTATTTGTGCTTTATCGGGACGGGAGATTCAAGAAGACCAAGCTGGCAATCGCAGGCTCGAAAGAAGATGACATCATGGATGAGGAAGCTGGCATATTTGACCATGACCCAGATAAGCGGTCTTTTGGTAGTCCCGAAAAGACGGAAAAATATGGAATTCAGGACGATTCCATGTATGCCACTGGTGCTGCTCTTTATGTTGGCCGAACCAAAGGGATTGCCGATTTCAGAGAAAGAACTAAAAAAATTCTTTTTGGAGAGTTTTTTCAGCCGAAAGGATTGTTGGGGCAATGGTAGAAAGATGCTAATCAAAGAAGCCGAAATCTCTAGTGATGGAATATATCGCTATTGGCTATCAAGAATATGGTTTCCTCATAAACCTTATGTCTGTTTTGTTGGCCTGAACCCTTCAATCGCTGATGCCGATATAGATGACCCGACCATAAAAAAGTGTGTTAGATATTCGCTTCTGTGGCATTATGGCGGGTTAGTCATGGTAAACCTTTTTGCATATCGAGCTACTAAACCTAGAAAAATGATGACCGCTACCTCTCCGGTTGGACCTCTGAATGATGAATTTATAAAAAGATTTAGCAAGGATGCCGGACTTACGATAATGGCATGGGGAAATAACGGAAGCCACAAGAATCGAAACAGTGAAGTTATCCCATTATTAACTGAGCCTTATTATCTTGTTTTAACGAATAAAGAACATCCACATCATCCTTTGTTCTTAAAATATGACATGGAGCCAAAAATATGGACCAAAAAGTAGATAGAGAGTCAATCATGAAACAATGGGATAGTTGGCGGCAATATATTGCTGATGGTGGCAAAGCGTCTTGGCCTCGGGATGCTTTTGAGGCTTTGCTTGATTACTTCGATGAGAAATTAGATTTAAAAAACTTTAAAAAAAAGACTTGACAGAACTATTTCAGCCGAAAGGATTGTTGGGGCAATGGTAAAGATTTCCGATGAATGTTTGAAAGCGTTTATGGAAGAGGATTTCAGTCAAAGTGAAATAGCAAAAAATTGCAATTTATCAAGGCAGGCTATTCACTTAAGAATTCATAGAGAGAGGAAACCTGCTGAACATTTAAGGTGGGCTAGGGAAACGATGGTCTATTGGGCCAAAATCCAAGGTCTAAAAAATAAAGAAATAAAGGGGAGGATAAATCGTTCAGAGGCAACTGTCTCAATCCTTGTGAATAAACATCCTGAATTAAAAAAAAGACCTCGTTCAAAATATTATTTACGGAAAAAAACTTTTTTACTTGACAGAACTATCTCTCCTGTGTTATAAACTCTGTTCCAACCTTAAATAATCATTTCTAATTATATCAAATCAGTAAAAAAATGCAATAAAAACAAGATATTGTCAGCATGGCAGAAACCACTAAAAAGGACAAGGAAAATCTTTCCGATGACCGAATAATCGAGGAGTATGCCTTTGCCTCGCCCTGGCAATATGACCCTACTGAAAAGACTTATCGTGACCCTGACGGGTTTTATGTGTCTCCTTCAGACAAGGATGACCATTCCATCACCCGTAAAGTCCTTCAGGATCTTTGCTGGAGAAAGTTTAATAAAAACCCGCAAGTCAATACATCAGTTCGTGGCCTTGTGGGCCGTATGACAGGGCTTGGGTTTGGGGTTTCGTCTGATATTCAAGAAATTCAGGAAGTTGTAGACGAAACGGAGCTTGACCACAGAAATCGTTCATGGGATAACTGGCGGCAATATGTTGGCCGCAGTATCATCGAGGGAGAATTATTCTTGTCTCTCACCTGCCATACGGATGGGTTTATAGAGGTTGACTTTTGGGACCCGAGCGTAATAGACGGGGAGAATGATGATGGTATAATATTTCATCCCAATAAACCTCAAATGCCGCTTTTCTATTGCATTGATGATGGAGATGGAAATAAAGAACAGGTTCCATCAATTAACATTGCCCGATACCCTGAATTAATCAAAATTGCCAAAGAATCAACAGACTTCCATGTCACCCATCAGAAAAACAGTAAATCCAAAAATAGAAAATTCAAACAGTTCGGGGGATATCGTAAGTTCATTGTTGCATGGAACAAGGGCTTTGTTGTCAAACGAAATATTTCACATCTCAGAACGGTGATGGAATGGTTGTCGCACTGGGAGAATCTCAAAAAATACGAGATAGACCATAAAAAGTCCTCTGGAGCTTATGTCTGGGTAGTAAAATTTGAAGAAAGAGCGACATGGATTCAATGGTTAAAGCTCTCCGATGAGGATAGAGCCAAGACTGGCCTTGCCGCCCCTAAAACTCCTGGCGGCACATTAGTTTTAGGTCCAGGCATGACTTTGACGGCACCCGCTCCCCAGCTTCCTAAAATATCGGACAGTGATACCGATATTATGCAGATGGTTACATCCGGCTTGAATGAGCCTGAAGATGTCACCACTGGGAAAGCCTCAAGCCCATTCGCCAGCGTGAAGGCATCCAGGGGGCCGATGAGTGACCGTACCAGTGATGAGATTGTTTATTTTGAAAGATGGCTGAGGTATGATTACTGGGGCGGAATATTTTTTCTTAAATCGAAAATAAATGGTTTTCCCGAAACATTCAAGGTCAGAAAAGCTGTGGATTTTGATAAGGACCAGGAACCAATTTTTAAAAATATCAAACAGAAACCCGAACAAATTATTGAAATTGATTTCCCAATATCTGAAATTACTGAAATGGAATCAAGAGCAAAAGCCTCGCTTGGGGTTAAACACGGCTCTCTACATGACACGGTGGGAGTGCCATTTTCGGAAATTATAAAAAGGCTAGGGTTCGGAAGCTACAAGAAAATGAGACTTGAACACGCCACAGAGCAAGATAGGTATCCCGAACTCATTTCAGCGGTAGACGATGAGGCTGCTCAAGAGAGCGTTATTGAACCAAAAACACCTAAGACAAAAGTAGATCCAAAAGTGAAGAAAAAAGATCCTACTGATAAATAATTTGACGAGGGTTCGCCTTCCCGGTAGGCCAACTGGAGGGGTGACAAAAAATAATAAAGGCGGCAGTGTGGTGCCACACCATCATATTGTCGCCTTTTTATTTGCCCTCTGGGGATATTGGATGCCGTGGGCGGTTAAAGATGTTGACAAACACAAAAAGGGTTTAACACCAGCCCAGAAGAAACAATGGGTCAGTATCGCAAACGGTATCCTGAAAGATTGTCAAGCGAAGAAAGGCAAGAATTGTGAAGGTAAGGCCATCCGTATCGCTAATTCAAAGTTCAAGGAGACAACCATGATAATAGAAAAGATGCTCCAAGGTGCTCTCTGGTTTCAGGACCATGAGGCAGGATCAATAGAGCTTTTTATTGATGGCGATAAACCGCCAAAACTAAAGATGGTGGCCTACTCGGGCGGAGTGATAAAAAACCACTGGTACTGGGACAATCTCTTGATAGACACAAGTGGAGTCAAATTTGAGAAACCCAAGTACCCCATCCTTGAAGACCATATGACCAGCAAAAAGATAGCGTTTACAGGTAAACCCAAGATTGATAATCACGCCATTGTGATAGACCCCGATAAGACCCAATTCCTCGATACTGAAGAAAGTGTAGAATTCCAGAAGAACTCACAAAAAGGTTTCCCTTATGAGGCCTCGATTTACGCCAAGCCGACAAAGATTGAAAGAATTTCGGAGGATTCCTTCGCCGAAGCCAATGGCATAAATTTGAAAGGTCCTGGCACTATCTGGAGGGAGTGTATTTTCAAGGAAGCGTCTGTCTGCGTGTTCGGTCATGATGCGAATACCAAGGCGTCCGCTTTCGGGAGTCCAGAAATTGAACTGAGCTTTGAACAGGTAATTTCACCTGACAAAGATAAACACATTAAAAAGGAGGTGACAAAGGAAATGGATTTTGACATTGAGAAATTCAAGAAAGACAATCCCGAGGACTATAAGGCCCTCATGGAAAAATTGGAAGCAGATGTCGCTTGCGAAATTCAGGATAAGCTAGACAGGATTGATGGGCTGAGCGAGCAAAATAAGACGCTCACCAGCGCGAACGAAACCCTGAGAACGCAACTGACACAAAAAGATGGCGATAATCAGACCCTATCCGACCGTGTCCTTGTCTTGGAAAAGGATGAGACCCTTCGGAAAGAAAATGAAAAAGCCAACCTTGCCGAAACTATCTGGAACGGCAAGCTGGCGGCCAGTGATGTATCAGGCCATTTGCATGATAAATGCAAGAATCAGGTCTCTTACAAGAAATTCATCAAAGACGGCGATCTGGACAGAGCCGCTTTTGAGGAAGCCATCGACAACGAAATCAAGGACTGGGAGGATAAGGGCGTGACCGATTCCGTTCTCGGGTCAGGATTTGTGAAAAAAGACCCGACGGCGGAAGAGAATGCCCAGAAATTCAGAGAAAAGGAAGACGACAGTATTGTCGCAGACCTTTACTCGAAGTCCGGGGCATCACAAGAGGGAGGAGGTGAATAATTATGAAAGGAGATACTCCGTATATTTTCAAAGGAGCACAGGAAGACCTGAGAAGGCTCTTTTACAGTGACCCCAACAGGGCGATGGCCAAAGTAATTACTATCCCTAAAGGGTATGGCGTGCTTCCCGCCGGTACTGTTATGGGAATTATAACAGAGGGCGACAGGAAGAATTATTATGTGCCATACAGCCCAGTGGTTGATGGGGATGGCTTTACGTTAGGGCTTAACAACATGTTTGGTTTGGCGTATTTGACCAACGAGCCGTCCACCGGCACTGATGGCCATGTCACGTTGGAAGAGAGCTACATGTTTGCTGACGATGACCATTTGGCCGCGTGGGATGACGATGACGTTCAGGTAGACCTTGGGGCCGTTACGGGAATTGACCGTACAACCTACACCCATATTGGGGTTATAACCGTTTCCAATTCTTTCGGTACGGAAACGCTTGCTAAGGGTGGAGCTATCGGAATTCAGTCTGCTATTGCCACACCGTTTGTGGCTGCGGCTGGAATTCTGAAGGGCACGGTTGACACAGGCTTAGGAGCAGATGCGAAAGGGGCACAGGGTGTTTTAGTTCTTAAGAGTGCCATGCTCTATGTCAATAGCCTGTATAACTATACTGCCAATGTTTTGTCGGACCTTGACGGTAAGGCGGACGGGCAGTATCTTATTATCTAAGGAAGGAGGTGAAAAGACCATGACTATATCAGTAAATGAAATACCATCTTTACGGTTGACTGTATTGAACAAGCTCGTTACCAAGTATCTGACACCCCCCAACCTTATTCTCAGTAAGATGTTCGGGGGCGTGAATTACGAGTCTGACAACATCGAATGGGAGAGTCAGATTGGCAGCCGGGGATTGACTCCGTTTGCGTCTGAGGATGCAGAGGCCCCACAGGCCGCTGTTCCTGGCGTGGGAACGAACGAGGCCATGGCGGCCTTCTGGAAAGAAAGAACTTTCTTTGGTTCGTCTTTCCTGAATAATATCAGGCAGCCTGGAACGGATCGGAAGTATCAACAAGCGGCCCGGACCCTCGGTAATCAATCGAGGAACCTCAGTAACAGGTCATTTCGAAGAAAAGAGTGGATGTTTGCTCAGATGCTTTGCAATGACGGCTTTGATTATGTGGACAAGGCCGGAGCCTATATCTCCCTTGATTATGGCATTCCTGATGACAACAAGGTAACACTGGGGGCTGATTACAAATGGGATGATGGCACATCCAGGGATATTCCTGCGGATATTTTTGATGGGAAACTGGTTATTCAGAACAACAATGCCGGTATCATTGATTCCGCAATTTTTACTACGGAAGTCCTGAAGCTGATGATTTTCGACCCGGTGATTCAAACCCTGCTCCAGAAATCGTCTTATGGAAATGGTGATTTATTCCAGAATCCTTTGGGGGTGATCGGTTCCTTGCTAGGGATAGGCAGTATGCACCTGTATGATGAAGCCTATCAAGTCAGGGGATGGCTAACCGCCGCTCTGGCTGCCGGAACCAGTGTGACTGCTTATGTGGATAATACCTCTGATTTTGAGGTTGGCGGCACATTGACTTGTCTGGATGTTTCTGCTAAAACCACCGAAACATTGACCATCGCATCAATAGATAGCGATGCCGGAACCATTACCACCACTGGGACCATCTCTTCGTCATATAAAGCCATGGAGGATTACGTCTACATGACGAGAAAGTTCATCCCCACCGACAAGTTCATTATGTGGGCCAGTTCTGTTGACGGCGAGAAAATCGCCGAATTCATGAAAGCACCCCATGAGCTTAGCAGGAAGTGGGGCCAGCAGATAGATCGCTGGAACGTGCAAGACCCCGACGGAATGTTCTTAAGAGTTGAGGATAAAGGACTGCCCGTACTCTATCATGAGGATGCCGTTTATCAACTAACGGTAACCTAAAGGAGGTGATCTAATGAAAAAACTTAGAGGTCCCTTCAATTTACATGAGCTTAAAAGGTCGGCGGTTAATTCAATGCCGCCAATGCAGGTTAGTATTTCCGGCGAGATAACTCTCGAAACAAACAATGAGATTGCTGGGGCGGCAAATATGGGAGGCAAAGTCGCCAATGTCTGGATGTCGGTGGCAGCTTCGGGGAAGGATGATAGCAACACTCTGAGCCTTGACGCTGATGTTCTGATTAACGACACTACCTGTATGACTACTAAACCGATAATCGCTCATGTGAGCGGAGAAGCAAGTCAGCAAAAAACCACGAGAATAACAGGCGATACCGGGCTTACATCGGCAGTGATAAACCGTGCTGCCAATACGTTTGGCCCTGGGGATGTTATATCTTGCACTCTTAATTTAACCAGGACAGCAACTCCAACCACCGAGATGAGAAACGCCATTGTTGTGGTGGAATTTGAACCTAATATCCTATAAAAAAGGAGGAATCGACAAAATGGACGTCGAAAGAGCAAGAATGCTGGTGACCTTGAAGGCGGGGAAAGAATACTATAAAAAAGGGGCCATAATTGAGGCCCCTATCCCCTCAGCCATTATGGCAGAAATAAGTGGAAATACCGGGGCGGTTGAAGTTCTCGGAAATACTTCACCGTCCCAGGATTCTTCTGACCTGGGCACTTTGGCTTCAGAAAGGACAGCCTTTGAAGAAGAGAAGACGGCCTTTGAAGAGAAGAAGAAGGTCTTTGAAGAAGAGAAGACGGCCTTTGAAGAGAAGACCTTTCAAGACGCTGAAGAGAGGGTGAGAAAAGAGAAGAAGGCGGAAGGGAAGGTTGAAAAAGAAGAATCCTTTTTTGATCTCGACAAAGACAAGGCTAAGGATTAAAAGATGACCAAAGAAGAGATGCAGGCCCTTCTTCTCGAAGAAGTGAAGGGGCTTAGTAGTTATTTAGATTCTGAAGATTATTCGAATGCCTGCGATGATTCAGTGAGAGAAACTGGCTGGGCGTTTCCGGTTACTGTGGACTACAAGATTTACTGGATGAAAGAACGTGCAAAGAGAGCATTGTTTTTTTATTTACTTACCGAGAGTGCTCATAAATTCAAGTATAAACAGATTAATCTTCAGCACAGGTTTGAACATCACAAAGCTATTATAGAGATGATGGATGGGCAATTTCTGAAGGCACAGGAAGACCGACCGGACCAGTTTGCGGATGTGTCTTCTTTTAAAATGTTCGGCACAAAGATTGATGCTGGGTTTCAGTATGAAACCGAAACTGGGCGTGACATCACTTATGGTGATGACAATGAGGTAATTTTTACGCCCAATGAGAAATCCTAAAAACTGAGAAACCATGACTATCGGTGATGATTTAAAAGAGACTTTTTCCGAGGTAGGGAGTGCTTTTACCATTCTTCGGGATGCCGGAAATGTTACTGGCTACTTCGATTTTGAGCTAAACAGGCAAGTTACTAAGCCCTTTATACGGGAATATTTCATTGAGGCCAGCTTAGGCCATGATGTTGACGCTATCCCAGGAGATATCCTGCAAATTGATGTATCGAGCAAGCAATATCTGATTATGAATTCAACCGAGGATATGTTTGAAAACTCGATTGTCACGAAGGAAATTGTTCTGTATAAAGCCAATGTTTCTGGTGAGCTTTTAAGGTTCTCCGGCGAAAGCTGGGATGCCAACTATAGGCACGAAGAACAATGGGACACTGTTAAAAGCAATGCCTATGGCCTGCTAACTGAGAAACTTTTCGGGACTGACTTAACCCAGGATGAAGAGCTTGGCCAAATGGGCCTGGAAGCCAGCGTGCTCTACCTCCCTAGTAGCTATGGAGCTAAACCGCTTGACCGTTACGAATATATAAGCGGTGAGTTTATGAAAATCGAAGTTGTCGAGAAAAGAAAGTTTGACAGCATTGATACCTGCCATGTAGCAGAAGACACAAGGCAATAATCGTCTTTTTAAAAAAGGAGATGAAAATGAAAAAAGTCTTGTTTGTTGGCGAGCACCCGATGGGATACAGCGGGAATTCCCACATGATGAGAGCCATCCTCAGTCAAATCAATGATGAAAAATATTCCGTTGCCTGTTTTTGCAAAGACTTTGATTATTTCTACGACAAAGATATCTTTACCCCTATTCCGTTCAACATGATTTCAGCGACAGAAGGGAGAGACCCTTGGGGGCCGAAAAAATTAATCAGCGTGATTGCTAACGCCAACATGGATGTCATCGTGTTTACGGGGATCGATATATGGCGGTATTGTCAGCAACTTCCTCAAATCGCTAAACTCAGAGATGAAAAGGGCTTTAAATGGTTAGCGATATTCCCGTATGATTTACAGACAGTGAGGCCCGATTGGGTAAGATGGATTAACATGGTTGATTATCCATGCGTGTATTCCGAGTATGGGAAAAACCTACTGGAAGACCACGTTTCCAATATTAGATATTACAGGCCCCCCCTCGATAATCATGAAATATTTGTATCGTATGATGATGAAGAGAGAGCAAAAAGAAGAAAGTTATATTTCAGTATTGAGGATGACCGGGTTATTTTCGGCTTTATCGGAAATAACCAATTAAGAAAAGACCCCTTAAAAATCATCAAAGCGTTTGAGATTGTCAAGAAAAAATGCCCGGAAGCAGTCCTGTACCTACATACGGATGTGGGGGGAGATAAGGGTGTTTACAACATAGTCCAGTCATTAAAGGATACAGGCCTACAAACAGGAGATATCCTTACAAAGCAAGAGGGAATATTTTATTCCCCTAAAAGCATGGTGGACTTATTCAATGCGATAGATGTCTTGGTAAATTGTTCTTACCAAGAAGGGCTTTCGTGGACACTCGTGGAGGCCATGCTGTGTGGAACTCCTATCGTCGCAACAGATACAACATCACAAATCGAATTAATAAAAGATGTAGGCTCCCTTGTTCCTTGCGAGGACCAAGCCCTTCTGCCACTAATTTGTGAAAGCGGGCAATCCTGGATCGAGGCCAAACAATGCAAGGCGGAAGATTTGGCAGACGCTATGATTGAAATGGCTGAGAACCGTGATTTCAGAAAACAATGCAAGGAAAGAGGGTTACAGAAAGGCAGGGAATGGATTGAAGGGGTATCCGATATTAACTCATTATTGGATGAGGCCACAGAAACTCCCACCATTGAAAAGAAAAAAGTCGAGGCGGTATTGTTCGCTCAACACTCAGCAGCCGGTGATGTGTTTATGACAACCAGGTGCCTAAAAGGGATTAAAGAGCGACACGGCTCTCTACCTATCGTTTACATGACATCCCCCCAATATGTAGATATTGTTGATGGCAACCCATATATTGATAGCATCATCCCATGGGACAATGCTAATTTGCGACGATTTAAGTTTGTATATAATCCACACGGTGAAAAAATAGCCCCTGGACATTGGGGTAGAAACTGCAATTCGATTTTATCCGATTTTTATTGGAAAATATTAGGAGTCGAGCCTGATGATTTTTATATCGAAAAGAGAAGGCCGAAACAGGATTTCAGGCTGCCTGACAGGCCAGTTTGCATTGTTCATACCACCGGAGGAGACCCTCATTTTAGGACTTATAAATACATGGACGATGTTGTTGCTAAAATGGGGGAGAGATATTTTACGGTACAGGTAGGTGGAGGCAAAGATTATCCAGCTAAAAGCGACTTAGATTTAAGGGGAAAGCTGACTTTCCGTGAAACAGCCTGGGTGATGGATAAAGCGAGCCTTGCTGTAACGGTTGATAGTTTTATATCTCATCTTGCTGGTGCTCTCGGTATATCCCAGGTATGCTTGTTTGGTTCTGGAAATGCAATCGTAACTAGACCAAGCCAGGTGAAAGGCCAGCTTATCTGCCTGTCGCCGGATTATGTTCGAGATTGTCCCGGCCTCGGCCCTTGTTCGGCTGCAATAAGGGAGTGCCCCGCCCCCTGTACTGGCAGGCATACCCCTCAATCTATCCTGGAAGCCATTAGGGAAATAGAAAGCAATAATATGGTAAGGAGGAATACAGAGCATGAAACCTCTTTGTGTGTGTTCAAACATGCTGAATGAAAGACCGCAGCTCGATAGGTGGTTGAATTTTGTTAAACCTATTGCTGATGGCGGGATTCTTGTCGTTGATGGAGGCTCAGAAGACGGTACAATCGAATATCTGGAAGACCGAGGGGTAACTGTCATCATTGACGCAATTATTCAAAGGGAGGGATACGGCCCCGCTAGAAACCATCTCAGAGACATGGCCAGAAAACATTTCCCCGATGCCCACTGGTGCGCCTACTTTGATGCCGACGAGACGTTGAGCGAAAATGACTTTCATCAGCTCAGGTATTTGAAAGACTACCTGATAGATGAGTATGATGTAATCGCCCTGCCAAGAATAGATTGGCATGATGAGGAGATGACAAAGGCTGAAAACATCTGGAGAATAGCACCTGACTGGCAAGCCCGCATGACCAGGCTGAATAATCCGATTAGGTATGCCCGTAAACTCCATGAGCAGATTGTAGGCCATAAGAAAATTCATGCCGTAATAACCAACCCGAAAATCAATCATTTCCACAGGTCGGCCTCACAGGAGAAGAGGGATTTTATTGGTCGCCTTTGTAGTAAACTTCACGCTGAAGACACGGACTGGGGTTCAAGTTACCCAGAACATCACAAGGAAGAATACTATTATGAGCAATATAAAAAGCAAGGACTTTAAAAGATGGAGAATACTTATACAAGCACTGGAATGAAATTACTGCGTCACCCTGATGTGATTAAGAAATTCAAGGAAACCGGGATCGCAACACCTGTTTCTCTTCAGATTGCCCCGACATCGAGGTGCAACTTGAAGTGCGTGTTTTGCAGTAATGTAAATAGGGACCAAAACGAGGATTTGAACATCAATCTCCTTTATGACTTGATAACCGAGCTATTACCTAAAGGGTTGAAAACTATTGAATGGTCAGGTGGAGGAGACCCGACACTCTATCCATACATAAATGATGTTATTGAGTGGGTGGCAGGGTGGGGATGTATAAAGCAGGGCTTCATAACAAACGGTGTGGCCCTCAGAAGTCATGTAACTCAAGAAAATTTGGACAGGCTCACATGGATTAGAATTTCCATGAATTGTCTGGATTATATGAGTGGTATTAATATTCCTGAAATTAAAGGCACATTAGGGTTCAGTTATGTCATAAATGAGAAAACCAACAACTTGACCCTTCAAGGTCTATACAACCATGTCAAGAAATATAATCCTAAATATGTACGGATTGTCCCGAACTGTCAATCGACCGCAGAGGAACAGGAAAGAAATAATGAAGAGTACGGGAGGATGATTGAAAGATGGGGCCCCCCTTATTTTTATCAGGCAAAACACTTTTCGAAGCCTGAAAGATGCTGGTGGGGATATTTCAAGCCATTTGTTTTGCATGATGGTTGGACATATCCATGTTCTTCCGTGGTGCTTAATGATGATTCCGATAGAAAGTTCCATGA